>Ga0114974_10002864_pt1 | contig 13174 bp, 16 predicted proteins | sample S_130206_EF_Meta_FD_87318 | JGI IMG/M metagenome (GOLD analysis project Ga0114974, IMG submission 87318) | Freshwater microbial communities from Lake Simoncouche, Canada to study carbon cycling - S_130206_EF_MetaG | ecosystem: Environmental > Aquatic > Freshwater > Lake | place: Lake...
AAAAAGGCCGCAGATGCCTTGACGTGGATTGTCAAAGAGATGGACCGTCGTTACGACGATCTTTCACATTTTGGTTTCCGCCACATAGATGATTTCAACAAGGCCGTGAAAACGGGCAAGCTCACCTTGCCGGCTGGAAGTGAACGCGAACTTGTCCCATATCCATATTTGCTTGTGGTGATCGATGAACTCGCTGACTTAATGATGGTCGCTCCGCGCGATGTTGAAGATTCGATTGTGCGTATTACCCAACTTGCGCGTGCTGCCGGAATTCACTTAGTTATCGCTACGCAGCGACCAAGTGTTGACGTGGTCACTGGTCTGATTAAGGCAAACGTACCGAGCCGATTAGCGTTCGCAACCTCGAGCGTTACTGACTCCCGAGTGATTTTGGATCAACCAGGTGCAGAAAAATTGGTTGGTCAGGGAGACGGATTGTTCTTGCCGATGGGCTCTAGCAAGTCGATGCGTATTCAGGGTGCCTTTGTTTCTGAAGCTGAGATTCGTCAGATTGTGAACCACTGCAAGTCGCAAGGTGAAGCTGAATTCATCGAGGAAGTTGTTAAGCCATCTTCAACGATGAAAGAAGTCGATGAAGATATCGGCGATGACCTAGACATTTTGCTGCAAGCAGTTGAACTCGTTGTGTCGACGCAGTTTGGCTCAACTTCGATGTTGCAGCGCAAACTCCGTATTGGGTTCGCTAAAGCTGGACGAATGATGGACTTGATGGAATCGCGCAGCATTGTTGGACCCAGTGAAGGTTCTAAGGCACGCGAAGTCTTAATTAAGGCCGATGACTTGCCTGGAACTATCGCGATGCTTCGCGGTGAATAAAGGCCACTTGATCGGTTATACAACGGCAACGCCCCCGCATATTCGGGACATTTTGCCAGGGGGGCCTTTCGCGAAGAGGGCTTCATCACTAGAGTCATCCGACTAGCGGAGCGGAGGGTGAAATGCGCGTTGGTTCAACTCTCGAGCAAGCACGAGTTGCTGCAGGTTTAACCCTCGAGGATTTGTCTCAGATCAGCAAGTTACGGGCATCAATTTTGGGTGCCATGGAAGCCGACGATTTCAGCCACTGTGGTGGACTTGTGTATGCCCGAGGTCAATTACGAGCGCTGGCACCGGTGCTTAACCTCGATCCAGACGTGTTGGTCGACCAGTTTGGCCTTGAGGTTGAAGAAGGGCTGCATGGCTCGGCTTCTGACTCTGAATAAGACAACTACACTGGGTAGGTGTCCCGGCCCTCTGTAGCAATCGTCACCCTTGGGTGCGCGCGCAATGAAGTTGACTCAGAGGAGCTGGCAGGTCGTCTAGCTGCCGGCGGCTGGGACCTCGTAGAAGATGCAGAAAATGCGGATGCGGTTCTGGTGAACACATGCGGATTTGTAGATGTGGCAAAAAAGGATTCAATCGACGCGATCTTGGCCGCTTCTGACCTCAAATCTTCAGGTAAGACGCAGGCAGTTGTTGCGGTTGGTTGCTTGTCTGAACGTTATGGCGCAGAGCTAGCCGCGGAACTTCCCGAAGCTGACGCAGTCCTTGGTTTCGATGACTACCCCGATATTGCTGATCGCCTTCGACGCATCGTTGCTGGAGATCGACCAGCAGCCCACACCCCAACTGACCGTCGTTTAATGCTGCCCATAGCACCCGTAGATCGCGATTATTCAGCCGTGCATATTCCCGGACACGGAGATATCGCTGCTCCGCGACTTCGACTCGAGCAAGGCCCTGTTGCATCCGTAAAATTAGCCTCAGGCTGTGATCGACGTTGTGCGTTCTGCGCTATCCCAACCTTTCGAGGTGCTTTCGTTTCTAGGACACCCGCTGAAGTCCTTGCAGAAATTAGTGAACTTGTGCGCACGGGAGTCAAGGAAGTCGTGCTCGTCAGTGAAAACTCCACTTCCTACGGCAAAGACCTCGGCGATCTGCGCATGCTTGAGACGGTTTTGCCGAAACTTGCAGAACAGAGTGGGATTACTCGTCTGCGCGTCGCTTATCTGCAGCCCGCAGAAATTCGTCCAGGTCTTATCGAAGCAATGGCGGAGTGCGATCAGGTAGCTCCATATTTTGATCTGTCGTTCCAACACGCCAGCGCCTCTGTGCTTCGCCGAATGCGGCGTTTTGGTGGCACGGAAGCATTCTTGGGCTTGATTGAACGTATTCGTGATCTTGAACCAGAAGCGGGAATCCGCAGCAATGTGATCGTTGGTTTCCCCGGTGAAACTGAAGAAGATGTCGAAGAGCTAGCTCAGTTCTTACAAAAAGCACGCCTTGATGCAATTGGAGTCTTTGGATACAGCGATGAAGACGGCACCGAAGCTCTGACAATGCCTGACAAAATTAGTGCTGAGGTTATTCGTACCAGAGTCGAACGCATCTCTGCCTTGGCGGACGAAGTTATGGCGCAGCGAGCAGAAGACCGTATCGAGACCACGGTGACCGTGATCATTGAAAGATTTGATCAGGATGAAAACGGTGGGCTTCTCGCCGTGGGTCATGCCGGCCATCAAGGACCTGACGACTCTGAAACCTTCTTGTCTGTTGAAGAAGGTGAAGTTTCAATCGGTGATGTCATCACCGCTGTTGTGGTCGATGTTGAAGGCGTCGATTTGATTGCAGAAATCGGATGACAGCGGCCTCCGTTGACCCGGCCACTGTGCCTGTGTCCAACGATAAAATCATCAATTTACCCAATGCCCTCACGGCGCTGCGCCTCGTAGCAGTCCCTGTTCTTATCTGGCTTCTGGCAACTGACACAGAATCAGCGCGTATTTGGGCGACGCTTGTTTTCATTTTGGCCGCAATCACTGATCTGATGGACGGGGCAATTGCGAGAAAGCGCGGCCAAGTCACTTCGTTTGGCAAACTGGCCGATCCGATTGCCGACAAGGCTCTGATAGGCACTGCGCTCATCGGTTTATCACTACTAGGTGACTTGGCGTGGTGGATCACTATCGTGATTCTGGCAAGGGAACTTGGTGTGACGGTTTTGCGCATGTGGGTGGTACGTCACGGGGTAATTGCGGCATCGCGCGGAGGCAAGGCGAAAACACTGGCGCAAGTCATCGCCATCAGTATGTTCTTATACCAACCCCCAGATGTGAGTTGGTGGAGTTCACTTTCAGACGGAGTAATGGCGATTGCCGTCGTGCTCACGCTGATAACCGGTGCGAACTATGTAACACGGGCCCTCACACTGCGACGCGTTTCGAAGGGCTAGCTAAAAATGCAACGTGAACTCATCGCTATGGCTAGCCATCTTGGTGTGACCATTGCTACCGCAGAGTCGCTGACTGCTGGCCTAGTCGCTTCAAAACTTGCAGAGGTGCCTGGAGCTTCGGCTGTCCTTCGAGGAGGAATCGTTGCCTATGCAACGGACATAAAAGGATCAGTCCTGGGGCTTGATCCGTTGCTTCTTGAGCACGTGGTCAGTGAGCCTGTCGCCGCAGCAATGGCTTCGGGTGCGACAAGAGTGCTGTCGGCCGATATTGGGGTTTCCACCACAGGCGTTGCCGGGCCAGATCCCCTAGACGGTCAGCCCCCCGGCACCGTGTGGCTGGCTGCTTATGACGCTCGAAATGGCCGAAGCAAGACCAAATTATTAGCAATTGAAGGCGATCGTGATCAAATCCGAGAAAAGTCAGCCGATGCGGCCGTTGCCCTAGCAATGGAACTTTTGTCCCATTAAGCGCGTCAGAGTGCCATTGGGGAATATCCTGAAAGCCGGGTGCGTTACAGTTAGCAGTCAAGAGGGTTGAGTGCTAATCAGTGGGCACCCAGCATTGTCCGAGAGGAGGCCAGATGATCGTGCTACGTGAAGTAATTGGCGATGAGTTGCGCCGTCGTCGTCAAGATCAGGGCCGCACTCTTCGCGATGTCTCTGCTGCTGCCGCGGTGTCATTGGGCTACCTCTCAGAGGTAGAACGAGGACAAAAAGAGGCCTCCAGCGAACTCTTGTCTGCAATTTGTGGCGCGCTCGAAGTCTCAATCGTGGATGTTCTGACCTCGGTCACCACTCACATTGTCGAAGCCGAAGATCCAATGAAGTTGAATTTCGACCAAGCCTCAAAAATCGCTATTCCTGTCTAAGGCATATGCGCCTCACTGATTTTTGGGAACGCATGGATGAGGTCTTTGGGTCGGTCTATGCAGCATCCTGGGCTCATGATTTTGTTCTCCCTCCTTTTGGGTGCACGGTAATCCAAGCGATCGCCAGAGGCGAAGACACTCGCGAAATTTGGCGTGCAGTGTGTGCCAGCGCTGAAGTACCCTCGATTTTGCGATAACTCATGTCGACACTGGTGTTTGACGGCGATTGCAGCTTTTGTCGAAAGCGTGCTCTTTGGCTACGCGAACACGATCGCAATGCTCTTGTCATCGTGGCTTGGCAAGAAGCAGATTTAGATTCCTTGAGTCTTACCGCGCAAGAGTGTGCTCAGGCAGTGCAATGGGTCGACGGTAACCATCACGCGGCAGGTGGTGCAGCTATAGCTAAATGTCTGACGAGCTGCAATCAGCCCTGGCGAACTGCGGGTGCGGTGATGCAGTGGCCCGTTATCCGCGTTTTCACCGAGCTTGGTTATCGAGTGATAGCGGCGAATCGACGTTTCCTGTAACGACACTCATGTATATGAGCTGAGTTATGAGAGCTGAGCGCACTAACGCTTCTTTAGCGCAGCAATCTTGATTGACATCGTTGATTTCGTCGTAACCATGCCGCGCTTTTGCATCAAGTAGTAACTGGCTGCTGTGTTGGGTACCCCCACGAATGCAACAGTGCCATTCTTTGCCACAACTCCCGGACCAATCAGTTTGCCGCTACGGCTCAAATACAACTTCGTGCCCGTTTGTGGAGTGGCAATTCGCAGTGTCACCTTGAGTTTTCCATCGGCCGCCAAAGTTTCCACAGCTACAGGAGACTTCAAAACTGATGGTGCGCTCGTGCTCAAGATGCCAACTTGCCCAGGAGTAGTTGGCGCGACAGGCACCACAATACTTGGAGCAGTTGGCGTCACACTTGGAGTAGCCGGAGGTTTTGGCACCACCACGACAGGGGCAGAATCACCGCCACCGCCTCCTCCGCCACCACCGCCACCGCCACCACTGCCGCCGCTAGAGGCAGGGGTAGAAGCCGAAGCAATAGGGGTAACAGATGGCGCTGGCGAGACGCTTGATGAACCGAAGCTACGCGCGTACAGCAGGCGATTGTTCGTACTGAGTGAATCTGTCACAACAGATGGCGTACCTGCGGTTTGCAGCGCGGTATTGACCTCGGCTGGCGTAGCGGATGGGTTAAGTGCCAGATACACGGCGGCAGCTCCGGCCACATCGGGGGAGGCCATCGAAGTGCCTGACAGTGTCGCCGCAGCTGTTGGGCTCGTAATACCCGCGCTCAGAATGTTCACACCAGGAGCGAAAATATCCAGGCAGGCGCCATAATTCGAGAAGGATGCTCGTGCATCAGTTCTGTCAGTTGCACCGACAGTTATCGCGGTTGGTTCGCTGGCCGGGCTCGAGTAGCAGGCATCGGTGTTGCTGTTTCCCGCAGCCACAACAACGGTTACACCGTCGGCTATTACTGCAGCAACTGCATCATTGAGTGACTTGCTGTAGCCGCCGCCTAGGCTCATATTCAACACTGCTGGCCCAGAAGTGTGGTTGCTGATAACCCAATCAAGGCCGGCGATAACCGCGCTGGTTGTTCCCGAGCCGTTGCAGTCCAACACCCGCACAGGCACAAGCGTGGCCAACTTTGCTACGCCATATGTCGTTCCAGCGATTGTGCCCGAAACGTGAGTTCCATGGCCGTTGCAGTCACCTGTGCCATAAGAGTCGTTTACGGCAGTGAAACCGCTGGCCACCCGCGAACCAAAATCAAGATTTGCTGCATAGATACCAGTATCAACAACGTATGCACGCACTCCACTTCCAGTGCCAGCAGGAGTGAAGAGCCCATCTAAAGCTGCAGTGCGCTGATCAATACGGTCAAGACCCCAGGGGGCACAGGCTTGGGTGCCGCTGGGTGGAGGAGTGCCACCACAACTCGCTGTTGGGGTAGCGGTTGGGGTGGCCGATGGTGTTGGCGAAGACGTTGGGGCTGCGCTGTTGACGATGCCATAAACGTAGCGGCCATTCTTAGATGTGTATGCCGAGGCGGAAGGCGAGCCCTCCATCAGATCAGTTTTGTTCGTGGTGAGAGCAGCAGTTCCACCATCCAGCAGCGTCGATGGCGCATTGCTACCTGTCATCCGAAAACTCGTCGATCTGTTTGCTGGGTTCGCGTATCCAATTTCGAGCGGGTAAGTGCTCATCGCACTACTCATGGTGTCGTAGTTGAAGATGATGTCAACATCTCCTGCGCGCCGGTCACTGCGATTCAAAATCAGTAACTGCGCTGAATAAGGTGCAGCAGCCACACTGCCGTAATGCGAAACTTGAACGTAATTCACACAGAAACCGGTGTGGCCCCCAATGGTGTTCGTGAGCGCACCATAGGTCACAGTTTTCGTTGATCTTGACGTATCAATATCAGTACCGAGTACTAAAACGCTCGGACGTGTTGTGGTCGCGATGTTGTGCGTGTATTCAGTGAAAGCACCGCCACCATCGTCGAAAGCAATGCCGCCATTGTTGTTGACGTATAACTTGCTGTATGCGGTGCCAAACCAGTTTGCGGTAAACCCAAGAGCAGTGGACGCGCTGCTGATGTCATCACCAGCCGGCATGGTGGTGGTGAGGCATCCAGTGTCAGCGATTACTGCGCCTCCCGTAGCGCCATCGTTGGCGGTAGCAAGCGGCCTCATGAGCGTGCGAACGATTGCGTCTCGTTCCACGTATTCAATGCCGGGTTGCAGCGCGAGTGTGGCCGCAGCTGCAGGCGTCATCGTGGCGGCGAATCCCACAATTGATTTTGGGTATTGCGCAACGATAAAGCCACCCGCATCAACGACTGCCTTTGTTGCGGCGTCAGTGTTTGTTTGGGTTGTCGCCACGATGTAGCGCTCTTGGCCGGGTGGAATACTTGCATCCAATGCAGAACTGGCTGATGGTGTACCTGTGGCGCTGGTTTCAGGCACCGCATTCGCCGCCGATAAGCCCAGCGCGCCAGAAAACCCAGCAAGCCCTACGAGGGTGAGTGAACAGACCGCTGCTGCAAGAGAAGCGATAAAGAGCCCGCGAGTCTGAGCGCGGGTCTTAGATGGCCTACGGGGAGACATTCTCCAAGTGTGACCGTATTTCCAGCGAAAAACAAACAGATTTACTCACAAAGAGGCACGAGTTAACTCACGAATAGGTTGCGGAACCCTCATGCGAGAAAGCTCGTCTAAGCCGCACTCTAGGCTGGGCGAATGTTAGGAAAGCGGTCGCAGGAGTTGAGGTACCTCACTGTGGTGACCTATGGGCGCACGGGAAGCACGGCACTCCAGGCGGCGCTCAACGCATTGCCAGGGGTTCTGGTTCGTGGGGAGAACTATTCGGCATTGCGGGGGCTTGAAACATACGTGCAAGCCATTGCAGAGACGGCCGATCGACATCATGCTAAGCGACGGGCGCATCCATGGTTTGGCTCAGCTGAACTTGATCCGGTGAAGATCGTGCAAGATCAGCGCAGGCACGTAGTCGAGTATGTTCTTCGTCCGGGAAAAGACACGAAAGTTCTGGGCTTCAAGGAAGTGCGCTATGAGCCCGGACACTTCGAAACCTACGAAGTGATGTTGTCGTATCTGCTCTTCTTACACAAACTTTTCCCAGGCATCACCTACATTATCAATGTGCGCGAGCCGCAAGATGCTGCACGAAGTGGCTGGTGGCCCAACCATGAAGACCCGATCGCTGCCCTCACGCAATCACGCGATTGGCTTCTTCAGGCTGCGGATGATCTCAACTCAATTTTGGGAAGTACGCAGGCACAGGTTCTGCACTACGAAGATTGGCAGAGCAACCCGGAATTTCTTATTGAAATCTTCAGGAAGCTCCAGCTACCCAGCAATGATGCTGGAATTCGACAAGCAGTAGCAGCACACCTTGATCACGGCTCCCATGCTGATAACGATGAGCAGACGAACTAGTCAGTTCCGGCTTCCATCGCAGCACGATCAAGTGAATTCTCTGCAGCTGGATTACTTTCGTCCTCAGCCGAGGCAATGGCAGCAGCGCCACCCGGAATAAGTTCACCCACCAAATTGGTATGACTTTCAAGGAGCTGACCCTGTGCTGCATACATTTCTAGCTTGGCACGAGTATCAGCTATATCAAGGTTTCGCATAGTGAGTTGACCGATGCGATCAAGCGGCCCAAAGGCTGCATCCTCGGTGCGTTCCATTGAGAGCTTGTCTGGGTGATAGCTGAAGTTTGGCCCATCAGTTGTAACGATGGTGTAGTCATCGCCACGACGAAGGCGAACAGTGACACTGCCTGAAACAGCAGAAGCGACCCAGCGTTGTAGCGATTCACGCAGCATTAATGATTGTGGATCCAACCAGCGGCCTTCGTAAAGTAGGCGACCAAGTCGGCGACCTTCAGCGTGGTAATTAGCCACCGTGTCTTCATTGTGGATCGCACTGAGTAAACGCTCGTAAGCAATAAAGAGCAATGCCATACCGGGTGCTTCGTAGATACCCCGACTCTTTGCTTCAATGATGCGATTTTCAATCTGGTCAGCCATTCCTAGGCCGTGGCGTCCGCCGATGGCATTGGCTTCAAGAACGAGCGCAACGGCGTCGGGAAAGGATTTGCCGTTGATGGCAACTGGGCGTCCCTGAACAAACGTGATCGTGACGTCTTCTTGTTCGATGGCTACCGATTGATCCCAAAAGCGCACGCCCATGATTGGTTCGACGATTTCCATCGACACGTTGAGGTGCTCTAAATCTTTGGCTTCGTGGGTTGCGCCCCAGATATTGGCATCCGTTGAGTAGGCCTTCTCCACACTTGACCGGTATTCAAGATTACGCGAATTCATCCATTCAGACATTTCCTTGCGTCCGCCAAGTTCATCAACAAAGTCTTGATCAAGCCAAGGCTTGTAGATGCGTAACGCAGGATTTGCGAGCAGTCCATAGCGATAGAACCGTTCAATGTCATTGCCCTTGTACGTGGAACCGTCGCCCCAGATCGAAACGTTGTCTTCTTTCATCGCACGCACCAGAAGCGTGCCCGTTACGGCGCGACCCAGGGGAGTGGTGTTGAAATATTGACGTCCGCCAGATCGAATATGAAAAGCGCCGCAAGCAAGGGCAGCAAGTCCTTCTTCTACGAGCTGGGTGCGGCAGTCAACTAAGCGAGCACCTTCTGCGCCGTAGGCCATAGCGCGACTTGGAACCGAATCAATGTCAGGCTCATCTGGTTGGCCAAGATCGGCTGTGTAAGTGAAAGGGATCGCCCCCTTTTCGCGCATCCATGCCACTGCGATGGAGGTGTCGAGTCCTCCAGAAAAGGCAATTCCGACACGTTCGCCGACGGGCAATGAAGTTAAAACCTTGGACATGAGGACAAACGTAGTGGTTGGCCGCTGGAAAGCTTGCTTGTGCGCCTCTTAGGCAACTAACAAGTCAACCTCGTATTTGGTCATGTTGAGATCTCGTGAAATGAGGGTGAACCCCTCGCTTTGGCATTGAGCAATCAGCATGCGGTCAAAGGGATCGCGGTGATGGTTGGGAAGCGCTCCCGCTTGGCTGGCATGGCTCCAACGGATTGGCAGAAAATCGAAGCCATTCGCGTAAATGTCTTCAGTGAGGTCGCCATCTATGGCGAGTTTTCCTTGGGAACTTTTTATCGCTATTTCCCAGCCGGTGACCACTGAGATGTAGACATCGTGACTGGGATCGATAATTGCTGCGGTGGCCTCAGGAGTCAGGGGTTGACCAGTGAGCCACCAAAGCAATACGTGAGTATCGAGAACGAAAACCGTCATGAGTCTAAAAAATCTTTCACGATTTCTTCGTCAACGTCATCAAAATCAGGAGCAAGCCAAATTCTACCGGCCATCGTTCCAGGGATTCGCGGCTTGCGTTGTTCTGGTTCGAATGGGATCAACCGGGCAACTGGACGGCCTGCGCGTGCGATAACAACCGATGACCCGGCCTCAACTTCATTGAGCAAAGCAGATAAACGTGACTTCGCCTCGTAAACGTTCACTATGGTGCCCATTGCTACAGTCTTCGTCCTTGACCAACATTAGTCAAGTAGCGTGGTGCGGTCAGATACCAAGGCAAACAACGGTTCCCAGATAAACTGACGTTATGGCAAACGAAGATTTACGAGTGTCACCAGAAACAAAGGTATGGGCTCAGCGCTCAATCAAGAAGATCGCCGCCCTGGCACTGGTGTTGTGGGCAATTCTGGTTGGCATTTGGTATCTCATGGGCTCCGACGCGTCGAACTTTTGGCCATCGTGGGGGATGTGGATCTTGGCTGGGTTCGTGATGTTGATCGCCTGGGCGGCTTACTCGCCGGCAAAGGGCGAATAGACCAAAATATCGTTAAATAAGCTGAGACCAATCACGGCGTGTCGCAGGTCTTCGAACAGGTGTTCGATGTAGTTTCACTCACGTCAGTTCAACTGGTTTTCATCCACAAGGGCTCCGCGGCCCGGGTGAGAGTGAGCAGAACTGTCAGAGGGTCGCTCTAGGTTCACACGAATCAACGAACACCAGACAAGGGAGTAAGACATGGCCGCGAATGACCGTGAGAAGGCACTAGAAACTGCATTGGCTCAAATTGAGCGCCAATTCGGCAAGGGTTCATTAATGCGCCTTGGAGATGAAGGCCGCGATCCCATCGATGTGATCCCTACGGGCTCCATCGCCCTTGATCTTGCTCTTGGCATTGGTGGCTACCCACGAGGCCGCATCATCGAGATCTATGGCCCAGAATCTTCAGGTAAGACCACGCTGGCGCTTCACGCCATCGCCAATGTTCAGGCAGCTGGTGGCATTGCAGCCATCATCGATGCCGAGCATGCCCTTGACCCTGAATACGCCAAGAGCCTTGGCATCGACCTCGATGCGCTATATGTCTCTCAGCCTGACACCGGTGAGCAAGGCTTAGAAATTGCCGACACCTTGGTGCGCTCGGGTGCCATTGACCTCATCGTCATTGACTCCGTGGCAGCCCTTGTCCCTCGCGCTGAGATTGAAGGCGAAATGGGCGATAGCCATGTTGGTCTTCAAGCTCGCCTCATGAGCCAGGCCCTGCGCAAGATGGCTGGGGCGCTGAGCAACACCAATACCACGATGATCTTCATTAACCAGTTGCGCGAAAAGATTGGTGTGATGTTCGGCTCACCAGAAGTTACTACTGGTGGCAAGGCATTGAAGTTCTACGCCTCAGTTCGACTAGATATTCGTCGCATTGAAACCTTGAAAGGTGGCACGGAAGCCGTCGGTAACCGCACCCGCGTCAAGGTTGTCAAGAACAAGGTGGCACCGCCGTTCAAGCAAGCAGAATTCGACATTCTTTATGGCGTCGGCATCTCGCGTGAAGGTTCACTCATTGATATGGGTGTTGATCATGGGATCGTGAAGAAGGCTGGTGCTTGGTATACCTACGAAGGCGAACAGCTTGGTCAGGGCAAGGAAAATGCACGTACCTTCTTGCTTGACAACGCTGATCTCACTGATGAAATTGAGCGGCGTTTGAAGGCCGAGCTTGGTATTGGTGCGAAAGTTGAAGGATTGGCAGAAGCTAAAGAAGTCAAAGAACCAAAGGTTGTTGAACCAAATCCGATAGACGCGTAAGCGTTCATGGCACGCAAGTTTCCAACATCTGCGAGCGAATCCCAGCCGGGTTCGCTCGCAGATGTGCGTGCGGCCCAAGATCCACACGCAACTGCTCGATCGATTGTGTTGCGTCGACTAAATGCCATGGCTCGCACTCGTAAGGATCTTTACGACGATTTACTTTCACGCGATATTCCAGAAGGCGTGGCAAATGAAGTTCTTGATCGATTTACTGAACTTGGCTTGATTGACGATGCGCAATATGCGCAAATGTTTGTTGCTTCACGCCAACGTTCGCGGGGCACCGCCAAGCCGGTACTGAGGCAAGAGTTGCGCCGAAAAGGCGTACCAGATGAAGAGATCGTCGAGGCGTTAGCTGAGATCTCACCTGAAGATGAATATGAGCGTGCCAGACTTCTTGTTGAAAAGAAAATGCCAAGCCTTGCGAGATTTGATTCGGCAACTCAACAGCGTCGGCTGATGAACCTACTAATGCGCCGAGGTTACAACGGTTCAGTTGCGGCATCCCTGGTTCGTGATGCCGTGCAAGCAGAGCTCGACCTTGAACTCGATGAATAGCAAATGATGTGGTTCCAAGCGTAGACATAAGTAAAGCCCCCAACAGATTACGGTTGGGGGCTTTACTTCTTTGCAATTACACCTTTGGCTGTGGGATGTAACGCAGGTAGTCCTTGACAACTTCGACCTGATCGCCGTACTTAGCGATCGCATCTGCTGTTGACACTGTTGGTGGAACGATGACGCGATCGCCTGGTACCCAGTTCACAGGCGTGGCAACAGGTGCCTTGTCAGTGAGCTGAAGTGCGTCAACAACACGCACGATCTCGTTGAAGTTACGGCCGACGCTCTTTGGGTAGGTGAGAGTGAGACGCACCTTGTTATTTGGATCGATAATGAATACCGAACGCACCGTTGAGGTGTCGCCTTCACCCGGATGGATCATGTCGTAAGCAATGGAAACTTCTTTTTTCGGATCAGCGATGATCGGGAAGTTCAGGGGATGCCCCGTTACTTCGCCAATGTCGCCAGCCCAGCTGAGGTGATCTTCAACCGAATCAACTGAGACCGCTATGGCTTTCACGCCACGTGCATCAAATTCACCCTTGAGGGCGGAAGTCGCACCCAGTTCGGTGGTGCACACAGGAGTGAAGTCTGCTGGGTGGCTGAACAGGATTGCCCAGCTGTCTTTTTTCCAGTCATGGAAGGTGATGTTTCCTTGTGTTGTTTCAGCCGTAAAATTTGGTGCGATATCGCCAAGGTGAAGAGACATGTTGGTCGTTCCTTTCGTTATGTGTCTTTGAGGTCAGATGGTGCATTGGCTTGGGGGTGGAACGACCCAATCCACATTCAGCTACGACAGTGCTTTCCTCCACATCGCTTCTGGCATTAGCACCCGAGGTTCCGGGTTGCTGCGACTTCAT
>Ga0114974_10002865_pt1 | contig 13172 bp, 11 predicted proteins | sample S_130206_EF_Meta_FD_87318 | JGI IMG/M metagenome (GOLD analysis project Ga0114974, IMG submission 87318) | Freshwater microbial communities from Lake Simoncouche, Canada to study carbon cycling - S_130206_EF_MetaG | ecosystem: Environmental > Aquatic > Freshwater > Lake | place: Lake...
AATCACGCGCGCAATACCCGACTGCTGCAGGGACTCTTCTAGGCCTTCGATCAGCAGTGCATCAAAGCCGCGCAGCACCTGCGCGCCACGCGACAACAAGCTGACCTCGCTGCCCAGCGCCGCAAACACGCCGGCCAGTTCGACGGCGATATAGCCACCACCGACCACCAGCACGCGCGCGGGTCGCTGCGGCAATTCAAAGAAACCATCGGAGTCCAGTGCCAGCTCGCCACCGGGCACAGTCAGGCGGCGCGGTCGGCCACCCGGCGCCAACAGCACACGCGGTGCGCGCAGCCGCTGGCCCTCTACATCGACCTCGCCCGGTGCCACCAAGCGCGCCCAACCGCGCACCAGTTGCACCTTGCGATTGCCCAGATTGCGCTCGTAAATGCCATTGAGCCGCTCGATATAGGCATCGCGCTTGGCTTTAAGCGTGGCCCAGTCGTGACCACCGGCCGTCAGTGAAAACCCATATTCCGGTGCGTCGTGTAATGCATGGGCCAACTGCGCAGCGTTCCACATCACCTTTTTGGGGACACAGCCGACATTGACGCAAGTGCCGCCCAAGCGGCCGGACTCCACCAGCACCACGCGCGCGCCGTACTCTGCTGCCCGCTGTGCGGCCGCCAAGCCGCCGCTGCCGCCGCCAATCACGATCAAGTCACAGTCGATAGTCATGGATTTATTACGCAGGTGGCCCAAATATTTTTAAATGGTACACCTGCACGCATTTCGCCCTGCGACGTCTCGGGTAGACTGTCCCATCGACTACGAGTTGCTGGGCTATTCATGGACCAACCCAATCCACTGCTGCGTGGCCTGACGCTGCCGGCATTTTCGCAAATCCTTCCAGAGCACGTCCTGCCCGCAGTGCAGGCGCTGCTGGCCGCCAACCGTGCGCGTCTTGCAGAAATCGAAGCCGAGCCCAACCCCACGTTTGCCAGTGTGGTCGAGCCGCTCGAAGATATGGACCACAGCCTCACGCGAGGCTGGTCGCCCATCAGCCATCTGTACGGCGTGGTCAACTCCGAGGCATTGCGCGAGCAATACAATGCCTGCCTTCCATTACTGTCTGAATACAGCACCGACGTGTCGCAGAGCCGCGCGCTGTATAAGGCTTACCAAACCGTGGTCGATAAAGAGGGCGCGAAGCTAAGCTCCGCACAACGCATGGTGCTCGATCACGCGCTGCGCGATTTCCGCTTAGCAGGCGTCGGTCTGGAAGGCCCGCAACAAGAACGCTTCAAAGCCATCATGCTCGAGCTGTCGAGCTTGGGAGCCAAATTTGAAGAGAACGTACTCGATGCCACCAACGACTTCAGCTACGCCATCGCCGATGTAGCCCAGTTGGATGGCCTCAACCCCACCATCGTCGCGCAAGCGCGCGAGCGCGCGGTGGCTGCCGGCCAGTCGGGCTGGCTGCTGGCGCTCGACCAACCCACTTATGTGGCCGTGGTCACCGACGCCAAATCATCAGCACTGCGGCGCACGTTCTATCGTGCCTGGAGCACTCGCGGCTCCGACCAAGGCACCGAGGCCGTTGCCCGCTGGAACAACGATCCCATCATGGAGCAGCTGCTCAAACTGCGGCACGAGTTGGCGCTGCTGCTGGGCTTCCCCAATTTCGCAGCCTATGTGCTCTCTACGCGCATGGCCAAGAGCGTCGACGAAGTACTGACCTTCCTGCGCAAGATGGCGGCAGCGGCGCGCCCGGCTGCACTGCGTGACATCGCGGAGCTAGAGGCGTTCGCCGGCCGCAAGCTCGACTCCTGGGACATCAGCTACTACAGCGAACGCCTGCAAGAGGCGCACTACAGCGTCTCGCAAGAAGAGCTGCGGCAATACTTCCCCCTATCGCGCGTGCTCGACGGCGTGTTCGATGTCATCCAGCGCCTGTTCCACGTCAGCATCGCGGTGCGTGACGACGTCGAGGTCTGGCACCCCGACGCGCGCTACTACGACCTGCGCAACGGCGACGGCCAAATCATCGGCGGGTTCTACCTCGATCCCTATGCGCGCCCGAACAAGCGCAGTGGCGCCTGGATGGACGACTGCGTGACGCGCAAGGTCACTGCCTCGGGCAATGCCCTGCCGGTGGCCTATCTGGTCTGCAATGCGCTGCCCGGCAACGGCGACAAGCCGGCACTGCTGACCCACGACGACGTGGTCACGCTGTTCCACGAGTTCGGCCACGGTCTGCATCACATGCTCACCCGGGTCGATTACCCCAGCGTGGCCGGCACCAACGGTGTGGCCTGGGATGCCATCGAACTGCCCAGCCAATTCCTCGAAAACTATGCCTGGGACCCGCAGGTGCTGGCGCAGATCGCCGTGCACCACGCCACCGGTGAGGCACTGCCTGCGGCCAAGGTCGCGCAGTTGATCCGCACACGCAGCTTCCAAGCCGGCTTGGCCACGCTGCGCCAGTGCGAATTCTCTCTGTTCGACTTCCGGCTGCATGCCGAATACGACCCGGCGCAGGGCGCGCAGGTGCGCGAGTTGCTGGCCGAGGTGCGTGCCGAAGTGTCGGTGATCGCCATCCCCGCCTGGAACCGCTACCCGAACAACTTCAGCCATATTTTTGCGGGTGGCTATGCCGCCGGCTACTACAGCTACAAGTGGGCCGAAGTGCTGGCCGCCGACGCCTTTGCCGCCTTTCAAGAAGCCGGCAGCTTCGATCAGGTTACGGCACAGCGCTTCGTCGATACGATCCTGTCGCAGGGTGGCGCACGCGATGCACTCGAGGCCTTCGTTGCCTTCCGCGGTCGCGAGCCCGATATCGAACCGCTGCTCAAGCTGCACGGCATCGCGGCCTAAGACCACGCCGTGCAGATCGCCAGCTGGAACGTCAACTCGCTCAAAGTCCGCCTGCCGCAACTGCTGCAGTGGCTGCAGGCCAATCCTGTCGATGTGATCGGCCTGCAAGAGACCAAGCTCGAAGACCACAACTTCCCGCGCGCGGACATCGAGGCCGCCGGCTATCACGTCGCCTTTAGCGGCCAGAAGACCTACAACGGTGTGGCACTGCTGTCGCGCCATGCGCTCACCGATGTGTCGGTAGAGCTAGATACCGAAGACCCGCAGCGACGTTTCATCGCGGCCACCTGCAACGGCATTCGCTGCATCAACGTCTATGTGCCCAACGGCCAGGCGCTGGACTCCGACAAATACCCCTACAAGCTGCGCTGGCTGCAGCACCTGCACCAGCGCGTACAAGCCGAGCTGACTGCATATCCGCGGCTGGTTATCACTGGCGACTTCAACATCGCTCCCGACGATCGCGATGTACACGATCCGGCAGCTTGGGCCGGACAAATACTCTGCAGTGACCCAGAGCGCGCTGCGTTGCAGTCGCTGCTGGGGCTGGGTCTGCACGACAGCTTCAGACTGTTCGAGCAAGCGCCGGCCTCGTTCAGCTGGTGGGATTACCGTCAGGCCGGCTTTCGCCGTAATCTGGGTCTGCGCATCGATCTGGTGTTGGCCAGCGAGGCGCTGCGCACTGGCTGTACGGCGTCGCTCATCGATCGCGAACCGCGCCGCGCCGAACGACCCTCAGATCACGCACCTGTGGTGGCGCACTTCACAGCGCTTTGACATACAACGCCCTGCGCGTTGCAAACTGTGTGTGACATCACTGGCAGGCGGTGACATCTCACCCCTACACTGCGTCGCTCATGCACAGCACCCGCCGCAGCGATTACGACGTCACCAATACCGTGCTGGTCAGTTCAGCGCCTGCGGTATGCGATGCCATTCGCGAACTGTATGCAGCCATTTGGCCAGGCGCGCCCTTCGACGCCATCGCCCGCGCCTGTCACGACTTCGAACAAGCCTTCACCGGGCGTATGCCGGGCTACTTTGGTGTGGATACGGTCTATCACGATCAACAGCACAGCCTCGATGTCACGCTGGCCATGGCGCGGTTGCTGGCCGGCTACGAAATAACCCATCGCGGTACACGCTGGGCGATGGGCGCGGAACGCGCGGCAGTGGGCTTGGTCATGGCGCTGTTTCATGACATCGGCTATCTGCGCGAGGTCGGTGAAAGCGCCAGCAACGGTGCCGAGTTCACCCGCAATCATGTGTCGCGCAGCGCGCGCTTCATGGAGCAGTGGCTACCACGCGCAGGCTTGGGCCACTGGGCACACATCACCAGCGAAGTGGTGCACTTCACCGGCTACGAGCGCAGCTTCGAGCAGATCGGCAGCGTCATCAGCGATCCGCGCGACATCAAGCTAGGTCACCTATTGGGCACGGCCGACATGATCGCGCAGATGGCCGACCGCTGTTACTTGGAAAAATGCCGCGACCGGCTGTATCCAGAGTTCGTGTTAGGTGGCGTGGCCGTGCCGATGGGCGGCGCCAAGGTGCGCTATGCCTCGGGTCTGGATCTGCTGCGCCAGACGCCAGGCTTCATTTTGGATGTGCGCCACAAGCGCTTGGAAGCCGGCTTCGATTTTGCCTATCGCTATGTCGAGCCGTTGTTCGAAGGCCACAATCCCTACATCGAATCTATCGAACGTACGCTGGTGTATCTGCAAAGCGTGCTGCGCAGCGAAAGCTGGCGGCTGCTGCGACGCACACCGCGGGTGTTTGCGGCACGGCCCAACACCATGGGCAGCGTGCGCGGTCTGGTCACCGACTACATCAACCGCTCGTGGATCCGTCCTTGAGTAAGGCTGTGGCAGCCAGTGCCCGCGGCGAAGCCGTCGCTACGTTCAGTACATAACGCGCATGCAGAGCCGGCAATTGCGCCGCCACCACGCCCGCATCGTCCATGTGTGCCTCACGCAGTGCAGCAGCCAGACACTCCACACTCAAGGCTTGCAGTGCCGGCACGGCCAGCGGGGCCCAACTCAAGTGCCAGGGTTCAGGCCGTACGCCACCGCGCTCGCGCGCATAAGGGCGAAAGAAGCCAAAATCCTCTGCCGCGCCGCTATCGAGCCAACGCCCCAGCCGCGCAAATACACCACCGTCAGCATATTCAGCCGGCAGCAGCTGCGGCGACTGACCGGCTGGCAAGGCTGCCAAGTCGATGACATCCAGATCGCTACCCCAGTGATGGCGGCTGGCACCCGGCAACGCCGACCACTCAAGGATGGCCGCCACTCGCTGCGCCGGTGCCAAACACAGCGCATCCAGCGGCTCGCCGATCGCATCCAACAGCGGCCGTTCGCCCCGGCATTTGCCGTTCCAAATTGCCAGCTGTCGCGCAAAGTCCCGAAAACCAGACACCGCCTGCAAGTGCAGTCCCTGGGCCAGAGCAGCGGCCTGCAAGCCCAGCCAGGCTTGGGCAGCCTCCGGGTGCAGCAGACAAGTCTGTCCGTCAACCGGCACCACATGCGTGGCGCTACGGCCGGTCAACTGCAACGGATCGAGAACTGCGGCAAACATGGCCTCATTCTAGTGCGGGTAAGATCGACAGCAACCTAATGAGCAATATCAAACTCAAATACGCGCTGTACGGCGCGGCTCTGGCGCTGCTATTGGCCCTCGTGGCGGCCTCTTTGCAACTGCTGGAGGCCGGGCTGTCGTCCGGCGATGGCAGCTTCAGTCACCTGACGCTGGCCGCGGTGCTGCGCATGGGGGGTTTGACGGCGCTGGGTGCCCTGCTGGCCTTTTTGTATGGGGGTCGCCTGGCGCAGAGCGTCGACGGCCTCAACCGCAGTGCCGCACGCATCGGCCAAGGGGACTATTCGCAACCGGTCAGGGCCAGCCTTAGTCAGGAGTTCAACGGCCTGCAACAGACTCTGGAGCAGATGCGCCAGCGCTTGACCCAAACCACCGTCACGCGCGACTACCTGCAGAACATCATCGACAGCATGAACGATGCGGTGTTCGTCACCGGCCCGGATGACTTGATCCGCATCGCCAACAAAGCCGCCTGCCGACTCACCGGTCTAGACCAACCGGAACTCATGACGCGACAGTTTCCGTCCTTGCTTGATCCGGTCTCAGGCGTGACGACCGAGGTGCTGCTGCAACGTGCCAGCGACAGCGGCGAAACTGTACTGCGCACAGTCAGCGGCCAGACCATTCCCGTGTCGATCAGCACTGCCGCGTTGACTGCCACCGACGCGCAGTTCACCGGCACCATCTTCGTGGCGCGCGACATTACCGACCGTAAGCGTGCCGAGCGACGCATCCGCTATCTGGCCAGCCACGACACGCTCACCAAGATTCCCAATCGCCTGCAATTTCAGCATCTGCTGCAACAGGCTATCGCGCGCACCCAGCGCAGCGAGGGCGCAGTGGCCATGTTGTATCTGGACATGGATCGCTTCAAAGAGGTCAACGACACCTTCGGCCATGCCGCAGGCGACCGCGTGCTGGAAGTACTCACCGAGCGACTGACTCGTGTGGTGCCTGCCGATGCCGTGATGGGCCGATTGGCCGGCGATGAATTTGCGTTGTTCCTCGAAGGCGATTCGCTCACCACCGTTCGCACTGCCGTACGCCAACTCGGCGCAGCGATTCTGGCTGCCATGGAACAGGCTTTTCACATCGATGAAAACGAAATCTTCCTCAGCGCCAGTCTCGGTGCGGCCTTCAGCCCGCGCGATGCCAACAACGTCATCGATCTGATTCGCAATGCCGACGCTGCGATGTACTACTCCAAGCAGAACGGCGGCAACAACTGCGTCACCTACTCACCGCAGATGAACGCTGCAGCGGTCGAGCGCTTGATGCTCAAGAGCAAGCTGGCGCGCGCGGTGGAGCGCGACGAGCTGGTGGTGCGCTACATGCCCAAGGTGGATCTGGCCAGCGGGCAAATCGTCGGCGCCGAAGCGCTGCTGCGCTGGCGCCTACCCGGTCACGGTGACATCCCGCCCTCGCAGTTTATCCCCCTTGCCGAAGAGGGCAATCTCATCCACAGCGTGGGAGAGTGGGTGCTGGATCGCGTGTGCATCGATTACCACCGGCTCAGCGAACAAGGTCGCAAGCCCGGTCGCATCGCGCTCAACCTGTCGCTCAAGCAACTGCGTCAGGCCAGCTTCATCTTGCGGTGCCGTTCGGTGTTCGAGCGCCACAACGTGTCGCCCGACAACTTAGAACTGGAGATCACCGAAACCACTTTGATGGCGGATCCCAAGCGCACCATCGCCATGCTCAACGAGCTGCGTGATCTGGGACTGCACTTGTCTATCGACGATTTCGGCACGGGCTATTCGTCGCTGTCGGCGCTGCAGCAGTTTCCCATCGGCACACTCAAGATCGACCAAAGCTTCGTGCGCGATGCGCTGGGCGATGCCAACGATGCCACCTTGGTGCGCACCATCATCGAGATGGGTCGCAGCTTAGGCATGATCGTGGTGGCCGAGGGCATAGAGACCGTAGAGCAACTGAACTTCCTGCGCGCTCTGGGCTGTCAGCAAGGCCAAGGCAAATTGTTTGGCGAGCCCTGCAGCGTGACCGAACTGGCCACATTGCTGCTGCAGCAAGAATCACAGGCGCCGCATTGGGCGGCCTGGTTCGACACCGGCAATCGGCCTGCCCTGCAGGCCTGAAGCAATCGCTCAGCGCGACAGCCCTGCGCTGCGCACTGCAGCCTGCTCGACCACTTCGGCAACCGCCTGCTGCGCCGCCTGCTCCAGTGCAGCCACCACGTCAGTCAGCCGGTTTGCCCCAGCCGGCACTGCCGCAGTGGCAGTAAAGGCCGCTAATTGCCGATGTGCTGTGAGGCTAGACAGCGTGCACTCCAATCGCACTTGCGCCACGGGCAGCGCACCCTCGGCAGACTGTTCTGCCTCAAAGCGTCGCACCGTCACGGCCAACACCATATCGGCATCCATGGCCGCAGCATCGGTGGCGACCTGCGCAAAGCGCCCACTGTCACGCAGCGACTGCGCCAACAACGCAGTGACCACATCATTAAGTGGCCCCGCCCAGCGTGCATCGGCATACCAGTCCAAGCGATTGCCCGGACGCACTAGCGCAATGCGCGTGGTGTCGAGCCCCGGCTGAACTGCCACCGGCAACAGCTGCAAGGTGGTCTTGATCGCTGCCACGCTGCTTACAGCCGGCAGAGCAGAGCGCAGGCGAAACGTTTGTTCCGCCGGTGCCGTGCTGCGCAACAAGCCACCGCAGCCGGCCAACAGCACACTCAGCGCCAACGGCGCTAGTAGTCGCGAGCTAGGTTTCATCGGGGAATCTCCACGCCGCGGTAAGTGGGTTGATAGATCAGGCGCGACGGGTCTTCACCCAAACCACGCGACAGCGTGCGCACATCCTGTAGCGCAGCACGTGCCTCGCGCAGGGTTTGCTGCAACTGCGGCAGACCATCGCGTACAAACGCACGCACATCACTGCGGTTCTCGGCTACTGCGGCATCCAAGTTCTTACTCAAAGACACAGCGTTTTCAGAAGTCTTGCGCAAGTTCTCGACTGCCTTGGCAAGCTCCGGCCCCAGTTGCACCGAGGTATCACTGAGCGAGTGCACCAGTGTGCGCGTATCGGCTGCGGTGACTTTAAGGTCTGCCACCATAGCCTGCAGATCCTGCGCGGCTTGCGGCAAGGGCTTGCTGGCTTCACCCAGATTGTGCAGCGTGCGACTGATGGCCTGGGCATTGTCGGGTGACAGCACCATGTCCAAGCGGATCAACAGTTCGCGCGTGCGAGATGCAACGTCGGGCAGTGTCGCCAGAAACACATCAAAGTCGGAGCGGACCGAGCCGATGACCGGATAGTTCTGGCTCGGTACAGACGGCAACACTTGGCTTGCAGGTTTGCGCTGTTGCAGATCCACGAACAACAAACCAGTGATGCCCTGCAAGGACAACTGCGCCAGCGTCTGGTCGGTGACCGGTGCGCTGCTATCAATATCTGCCACCACCTGCACACGCGCCACACCGCGCGGATCGATGCGGATGCGCACCACACGACCTACGTCCACGCCCAAATAGCGCACCTGGCCGCCAACGGTGAGGCCACTGACACTGCCCTCAAAATAAATTTCATAACGCGTGTAATCGCGCCGATCGCTCTTGCCCGAGTACCAATAGACAAACAGCCCCGCCATCACTGCGATCAGGATGACAAAGGCACCGACGGCGGTATAACGCGCATCACGTTCCATGCGGGACTCCAGTCGACGGTGTTGGCGGTGCATAACGGCGCCCGCGCACACCATGAAAATAGCTTTGGATCCACGGATGTGGGTGATCGACGATGCGCGCCAGATCATCGACCACCATGTGCCGGTCGACGATCACGCCGACCCGGTTGCAGGTGCGAAAGATACTGTCCAGATCGTGGGTGATCATCACTACCGTGAGCGCGAGCTCATGTTGCAGATAGGCTATCAGGTCGTCGAAGGCCGCAGCACTGATCGGATCCAGACCCGAGGTAGGCTCATCCAGAAACAGCAAAGGCGGATCCAGCGCTAGCGCCCGTGCCAGCGCCGCGCGCTTGATCATGCCGCCCGAGAGCTGCGAGGGATATTTGTCGGCTGCATTGGCTGGCAATCCCACCAACCGCAACTTGAGCATCGCCAAGCCATCGAGCACATCCAGCGGCAGACGCAGATGTTCGAGCATCGGCAACTGAATATTCTCGCGCACGGTCAAGGCCGAGAACAGCGCGCCATGCTGGAATGTCACGCCATAGCTGGCCTTAGCGGTACGCAGCTCAACCGGATTAAGCGTGGTGATGTCTTGACCCGACAGCTGCACCGTGCCGGCCTGCGGCCGGCGCAATCCCAAGATGGTGCGCAGTAACACCGACTTGCCAGAGCCAGATCCGCCAACGATGCCAAACACATCGCCGCGCTGCACTTGCATATCCAGGCCGTCATGCACCAGCTGTGACCCGAAGCGGTTAACGATGCCTTGTACATTGACCATGACGCTGTCCATCAGACGTCGATCTCCATGAACAACACCGCAAACAGCGCATCGGCCAGCAACACCAAAAAGATCGACTGCACCACGGCCATGGTGGTCAAGCGACCCAGTTCGCGCGACGAGCCGCGCACCTGCAAGCCGCGATAGCAGCCGGACAGCGCTATGAGCACCGCAAACACCGGCGCCTTCCAGATGCCTACCCAGAAGGTAGTGGGCGCAATGGCCGAGCTGGCGCGGTTGATGAACTGCTGCAAAGGTATGTCGAGCAGTTGCTGGCACAGCAAGGCACCGCCGGCTAAACCGACGATATCCGCAATGAAGGTGAGCAGCGGCAGCGCAATAATCAGCCCAATGAGGCGCGGCAGAATCAGCACTTCAGTTGAATCGACGCCTGCGGCATCCAGTGCGTCGATCTCTTCGTTGAGTTTCATCGAGCCGATCTCTGCTGCAAACGCACTGCCAGAGCGACCGGCAATCATGATGGCGGTGAGCAGCACGCCCAACTCGCGCAGCACACCCACCGTCACCAGGTCGACCACGAAAATATCTGCGCCAAAGGCACGCAGCTGCGTCGCACTAAGGTAGGCGATGATGATGCTGATGAGAAAAGCCACCAGCGCCACGATGGGCACGGCCGTAAAGCCGGTGTCCCACACATGCCGCACGATGGAGATGGGGCGCAGGCGACGCAGACTGACGCAGGCACGCGCAAAGGTCACTGCCACACGACCGACAAATCGCACTCCGGCGCGCAGGTCATCGACGCGCTCGATTGTCGTCTCACCCAGCAGTCGCACCGGATTAAACGGGTACTCCTTGTCTTGCTCCTGATCAGCCCGGTTGCCGGCACCGAGCGTGTCGCGCACCAAGCGCAGACCATCGGGCAACTCGCCTTCAAAGCTGACCGACAGCGCAGCCTGTGGGGGCAACCTCAGCCAGTCGTCCAGCAACCAGGCGCCGGCCAGATCAAATGCGGCTGCGCCACTCACCTCAATGTGTAAGCCAGCGGTACCGGGCTCAGGTAAAGCGGCCAAGGCCGCGCGGATGTCGCGGGCGTGGGCCACGATCCACTGCCCCTGCAAGTGCAGGTGCAAACGCTCCGCGCGGGTAGTGGCAACGATCCAAGTCATAGGGGCATCCTCCGGTGCAAGGCGCCCTGTGTCTACTGTCTCAGTCAGCGTCAGCCGTCCGGCGCAGCGCAATCGCGCCCCACAGCATCGCCGCCGTCAGCAGCAGCCCCAACCACAGCTGTGGCGATTGCAACGCCTGCAGCGGCTGCGGCGGCATGAACCTGGAACCCAACAGGCCAAGAACGTGCTTGCTGTGAAACAAAATCGATTCGAGGGTGATCAACACCAACGGCGGCGTCAGTGCCCAGGCAAACGGCGCGCGCTTGGCCCAAGCCGACACCAGCATCAACCACGCTGCCAGCGGCGCATACCACAGCAGCCCGACGCACACGAAACCCAACAAAGCCAGCTGACCCACCAGCCACTTGCCCGCGGTCCAGTTCAGTTGAATGACGGCACCCACACCGCTGACTTTGATCAAGCCGATCACCAGTACCGACACAGGCACTGCCAACAACCAAGTGGCCAGCAGCACCACAGCGACCAGCGAGAACTTGGCCATCACCGTAGCGGTATCGGACACCGGCAGTGAGCGCCAGAACAACGCACTGCGATCGCGCCGATCGGCATACAGGGACTCGAGCAAAAACCCTGTGACAGGAAACAAGGCGACAGACAACAACAATCCGGTAACGATCATCAACACCAAGCTTTGCGGCACCGCGTGCGCTGCGCTGGAACCTTGAACATCATCTGTCACCAAGATGCCAGGCATGTTGACCACCACATCCGCTGCGTCATCGTCTTCTGATTCGACGACCACACGACCCGGCTCTACCCTCACGCTGGCCTCTGGCGTGGTCACTTGCACATGCACACCGTCGATGTGCACCTGTGCATCAGGCGTGGTCACCTGCACCGAGCCGCCCAATTGCAACGGGCCCAGTTGCACATTGACCAGTCGCAGCGCGCCTGCTGCCAGTATCACCAGCAGCAAACCCGACGCCACCAGCGGTGCAATCCATAGGCTGCGGTGTTCCCACAATTCACGCTGCCACAGCATCGACAGCCTGCCCCACACAGATACGGTTGTAGTGGCTGCGTTCATGCTGCACTCGCTGTTGCCGCGGCTTGCGGCTGGATTTGCGCCACAAACAGATCGGCCACGCTGGGCCGGCCGGTATCTCCCAGCGGTGCAAGCAGGGCCTGCGGCACGCCATCAAACAGCATCACCGTGCTGCCAAACACCACCCGCTCGTGAAAAGGCTGCAGGGCGCGCGCTGCTTGCAGATGCTGCGCAGCAACCTGCAGCTGCACAAAGCGCTCACCCAGCACATCCACTGGCGCATCCAACACGATGCGGCCCTGCTCGATGAACAACAGATCCGTGAGCACGTGCTCTATCTCTTCAACCTGATGCGTGGTCACAAGGATGGTGCGTTCGCCATCCATATAGTCGTTGAGCAGCGTGTCGTAAAACGCGCGCCGCGACAGCAAGTCCAATCCCAACGTCGGCTCATCCAGCACCAGCAGCGGTGCACGGATGGCCAGCACCAGTGCCAGATGCAACTGAGTGACCATGCCCTTGGAGAGCGTGGCCACCTTGGCGTTTATCGGCACTTGCGTGCCAGCCAGAAAGCGCTCAGCCACAGCGCGCTCAAAGCGCGGATGCATCGCGGCGCAATAGTCCAAGGCCTGACGTGCACGCAGCCAATGCGGTAGCACCGCGGTATCGGCAATAAACGCTACATCACGCATCAGCGCATCCCGCTGGGTGGCCGGGTTCATGCCCAACACGCTCAGTTCACCGGCAAAGGGCGTCAGCCCCAGCAGCGCCTTGAGCAAGGTGGTCTTGCCGGCGCCGTTGCGACCGATCAGACCGACGATGCGACCTGGCTGCACCGCAAAGCTGCAGTCCTGCAGCGCCGGCTTGATGCCATACAGTTTGGAAAGCCCGCGGGCTTGAATCAACGCAGTCATCACGACTCCTTCGACTCTGCAGAGGGGGCGAGCAACTCGCTGGCAGACAGACCCAAGCGCTCGATGGTGGCGCGCACCCGCGGCCACTCGTCTTCCAGAAAACGCTGACGCTCGTCTTTGAGCAGCGCTGCACTGGCGCCTTCGCGCACATACATGCCCAGGCCGCGGCGCTTCTCGACCAGCGCCTCGTCGACCAGCTGCTGATAGCCCTTGAGCACCGTCAGCGGGTTCACGCGCAAATCGGCAGCCACCTGGCGCACCGACGGCAGCACATCGCCCT
>Ga0114974_10002866_pt1 | contig 13171 bp, 12 predicted proteins | sample S_130206_EF_Meta_FD_87318 | JGI IMG/M metagenome (GOLD analysis project Ga0114974, IMG submission 87318) | Freshwater microbial communities from Lake Simoncouche, Canada to study carbon cycling - S_130206_EF_MetaG | ecosystem: Environmental > Aquatic > Freshwater > Lake | place: Lake...
CAGCGAAACCTGCCGCCGCACCCCAAGGCGAAGGCGCAGGCCGACTTCGCCGCCCTGTTGGCCAGCGCGCGCGAAGTGGCGCGCTACGGCGACCGCGCCCCGCGCGAGCCCGAGGCTGCGCCAGAGCGTCCCGCGCCCCAGCGCCCGATCTTCGATGAAACCAGGATCGCCGCCATCGAGAACACCGTGGCGGAGATCAAGTCGATGCTGGGCTGCGGGCTCATGACCCACGCGCTTTCGGCCGCCGGCGCCAGCCCGGAACTGATCGCGATCTTCCTGGCGCAATCAGGCGCCTATGAGCAAGAGAACGCCGACAAGAAATTCGGCGGGTTCCTCGCCAAGCGTCTCACCTATCCCGACGCGGACAAGCTGCTGAGCATCCCGCGCGTCATCGTGACCCTCGGCCCATCAGGGGTTGGAAAGACGACGCTGCTCGCGCAAATGATCGCGCGCCTGCGCAAGAACGAGCCCAACGCCCGCGTGACGCTGGTCAACGCCCATTCGAACAGGTTCGGCGCCGCCGAGGATCTAAGGGCTTACGGGCGCATTCTGGACACGCCAACCATCGACATCGAGCATCCCGACGAGTTGACGGCTTTCGTCAAGAGCATCGACCAGCGCATTTATGTGTTCGTCGATATGCCAAGCACGCCTGACGATTGCGCGCGCATCTCCGAAGTCTTGCAGGAAAACGCCGATTATCTCGCGCCCATCACGCGCATCGGCGTCGTGCCCGCCAATTTGTCGAGGGAAGCCGCCCTGGCCATTCTCGATCGCTACAAGGATCTCGAAGCCATCGCGATCACCAAACTCTCCGAAGGGAGCCCAACTGCTGCGATGCTGGGGCAACTCAGCCTTCGCAACGCAAAGATTGCGTTCCTTTCAACCACCTCACATCTCACCCGCGGCCTCTCCGAACCGGGAACCGAGGACCTCGACCAGCTAATTCGAGGCTCCCTCCTCCCCGCCGCTCCCGCAGAGGTTTGACCGGAATGACCAAAGCCATGCAAAAAGGCCAGGCGATCGCCATCACGAGCGGCAAGGGCGGCGTCGGCAAGACCAACATAGCGGTCAACCTCGCTCTCGCGCTTTGCAAAGCAGGCAAGCGGGTTGTGCTGTTCGACGCGGATCTGTCGCTGTCCAACGCCTATATCCTCATGGGCCTCAGCCCGAAACAGACCATCGTCGACGCGCTCGAGGCGGATTTGCCCTTGAGCCAGGTCTGCACGGAAGGCCCCATGGGCCTGAAGCTGATATCGGGCGGCAGCGGGCTGAACGAGTTGATGAACATGTCGGCCAAAAGCCGCCACAGGATCATCCGTTCGCTGCGCGAGCTTTCGACGGAGTTCGACTACCTCGTCGTCGATACGGCGGCTGGCATCGAAGACAATGTTCTGGACTTCGTCTTCGCCTGCAACCGGGTTCTGGTCGTCGTCGTGGGCGAACCTGCGGCCTTCATCGACGCCTATGCCTGCATCAAGGTCTTGAGCCAGTTCGGTCGGGTGACCCATTTCGATGTGGTCGTAAACCTCGCCCGCGACGACGCGCATGGCAAGGATGTCTTCAAACGGTTCAAGGGCATCGTTGATCGTTTCCTGACCGCCAATCTTTATCATGTTGGCACCATCCCGGAAGATGAACATCTGCTGGCGAGCGTCAACAACTGCGTTCCCCCGCTGGTGTCGGCCCCGGACTCCAAGGCCTCCCAGGCCCTCGAGGCCCTGGGCAATCTGATCGCCGGTCCGCAAGCCACGCCGATCAATGAAGATGACGACATGTTCTTCGCCCGGCAAAGCATTGTCCCGCAGGGGGCCATTCAATGACGATCACCCAGGCCTACGCGACGGCCACCGCCACGCCGCGGGAAGTCGAGCAGCGTGTGCGCACGCACATGCAACTGGTGCGCAAGATCGCATGGCAGATCCACGGCCGCGTGCGCGATGTATTCGAGATCGACGACCTCGTGCAAATCGGCATGGTTGCACTGGTGGAAGCGGCAAAACGCTTTCAGGACCTGGGGCAGGCAAGCTTCACAAGCTACGCAGCCGTTCGCATCAGAGGATCGCTGACCGACCATCTGCGCAAGAATCTCACGCTCACGCGACTGGGCGTTCAACGCCGCACGCAAATCAGCGTGGCTGAACTGGCTGTCAAGACCGCCGGTGGAGACCCTGCAAACCGTGAACTGGTGGCCGCCGAACTGGGGATCACCCTCGTCGAACTCCAGTCATGGCGAGACAAGGCGTCCTCGGCGCCCAACAAGTCGCTGGACGAGGTCTATGACGACCATTCCGTCTGGTTTGTCGATGATGGGCACACGCCGGAAAGCGCGCTGGTGGCCGATGAACTGCGTGCTACCCTCGCCACTCATCTCAAACGCCTCAGGGACCGTGAGGCGCTGGTTCTCAAGTTATATTATGTCGAAGAGTTGAACCTCGAGGAAATAAGCGAAGTGCTCTCGGTGACCGTCGGGCGCGTTTCCCAACTCAAGAAAGCCGCCCTGGCGCAACTGCGAACATGGATGCAGGAAGACTGAAAAACCACGCCGTCTTTTGCGGGGTAGAGCGCAGTTGGCGCACCGCCAACCATTATTATTACTTATTTTCAATAAGATAACCGTTGGCACGCCACTTGCTGGTTTATGCTCGGCTGTGACGCCGTAACATGGACTGCTGGAGAACCCTGTCCGATGATGAAGACTGCACTGACAGGCGTGATGTCTGCCTCGCGCGACCTCAGCGTTATCTCTAACAACCTCGCCAACGCCATGACCGTTGGCTTCAAACGCTCCACCTCGCAATTCGTCGATGTGATGGGCTTGAGCCAGAATGATCGGCCGGGCGTCGACATTGGTCAGGGCTCGATGACTCAGGTTGTTCGCCGCAGCGATTCACAAGGTAACATCAGGACGACCGACAGCGCGCTTGATCTGGCCCTGGTGGGCCCGGGCCATTTCACCTTCGGCGAAGCAGGCCCCGCCAACGGCGAGACCTCCTATATCTACAGCCGCTCCGGCCAGTTGCAGATCACCCCAACCGGGCAATTGGTCGATAGAAACTCTGGCCGCCCGCTCATGGCGCTTACAGGCGGCAAGCCGCAGCCGATCAACGTGACCGCAGCGACGAATGGCGATCTGGCCGGCATCCAGTCTCTTTCCATCGATACGAAGGGCGTCATCAGCGTCTCGAAACTGGATGGCACAATCACCCCTCTCGCGACGCTCGCCATCGGCCGCTTCACCAACGAGGACGGATTGAAGAACCAGGGCGGCGCCGCCTTCATGGAAACCGATGAATCCGGGCCGGTCGAGATTGGTCGCGCCGGCATGAACGGCTTTGGCCTCGTGCGTCAAGGATCGCTTGAGGACGCCAACGTCGATATGACAGCCGAAATGTTGCGTATGATTCAAGCCCAGCAAGCTTATAATGGAAATGCGCGCGCGCTTCAGACAGGTTCTGAAATGCTTCGCTCATCCATCGAAACGCTGACCCGATAAGCCTCACCCATAACCATGCTGGATAACTAGATCGGACGCAAAAAAGAGGTGGAGTTAAGGAAGCGTTAACCATAAACTGCGTCCAGCTCGGGCGTGGTCTACCATGCCTTTTCTTCGGGCCGGGGTAGCGTTTATGGCTCTTGATCTTCCACCGCTCGTTCGCGCGCCGCTGTCCCAGCTGGCGCCAGTCATCGATTTCCGCAACGATGAGCCGCTTCGCGTCGACTCGACTGGAGGCAAGTTCAACAGTGATGACAGCGATCCGTCTCAAACGTCGTTCTCTGGCGACGCCTACAGGTCTTCCAACGAAGACTCATGGAGCGCCACGTCGCGTCAGGGGGCGCAGCCCGCTGGCTGGTCGCCGCGAGGACCTGGGGTTCCAGCCGACGCGAAATCCTGGGATCAGTCTCGTCCGATCTACAATCCGCGTGGCGCGCCCTCCGATGGCGTTCCGGCTCTCAGTCGGCTCCAGGCCAGGATTTCCTTCGAACCGCTCTACTTGCATCAATTCGCCAGCACCTTTTACGCCTGCGTCTCCTTCATGCCCTGGACCCTCTCTGAACGGCGTGCGCGGGTCGATCTCATGGTCTGAGGAACAGTCGTGACGGAAGCAGAATTCTTCATCGAACTTGAAAAATTGATGAGACTCTATCCCGCCTTCACGATGGATCGCCAGACGGTGGCGGGAGACATCATCTTGCGTAGAAACGAACTTGGCAAAACCAGCGCGCGCGCGCAAACAATGGCCGCCGCCTTCAAGAGCATCATGAATGCAGACCCTAAAAAGCCCCGCAGCGGCGGGGGGTGGGTATAATGGTCAAGAAGATTATCGCGGCGGTCATCGCCGGACTCACCGGCCCCTTCGCCATGGCCTTCGCCATTTCCATGCTTCTGATTGGCGGCATCGCCGCAGGCTTCCTCGTCGCGGGGAACATGGAACAAGCCAAGCTGCAGAAGATCAAGGCCGAAAAAGCCGCTGCCGAAGAAGCCTTGAAAGGTCCGCCGCCACCCCAGCGCGTCGTCGACACCACTGAAGGACCTAGCCCGTTTGAGCCACGCTATGTGTCGCTGGGCGAGGAAATCCTGTCGCCCCTGCCCGGCAAGGGGCGCGTGCTTCAGATCGAGATCGACCTCGTCACGCTGCGCGGACAATTGTCCGAAGACCTCCTCACCGCCGAACGCATCCCCCTGCGCGCACTAGCCCTTTCAATCCTCTCGGAACTCACGATCGAGGAGGCGACAGCCATAGACGCGAGCCAGGCGATCGCGGAGAAATTGAAGCAGGCGGTGAACGCCGCCATTCGGCCCAAGAACGGCGTCACACCGGTTCAACGCGTGTTGATCAAGAAGTACTACGTCCAGTAAGATATTGATTTATAATAATTTTATAACTGGCACGAAGGTTGCTATGTGACGAGTGTTCCATCTAGGACTCGTCGCTGCCATAAATGTGAACGACAAATATCTCGCGCCTCACGCCACCGCCCTGTCCCTGCGACAGGAACGCATGGGAGTGCTCGGCTCCAACATCGCCAACGCGGCCACGCCTCACTACAAGGCGCGCGATATAGATTTCGCCGCTGAGTACGGCCGCGCCATGGAAGGCACGGGCTCGCTCGCCACAAGCAACGCGCTCCATATCGCGACATCCACAGGCGGCTCATCCGAGCTGCGGTTCCGAGAACCCATCTCTCCTTCGCTGGATGGCAACACGGTGGAACTGCATGTGGAGCAACTGCAATTCGCCGAGAACAGCTCGCGCTACGAAGCCTCGCTGCAATTCCTGTCAGAAAGAATCCGCAGCCTGCGTGCGGCCTTGAGGGGTGAATGATGAAAAATCTCACGATTTTCGAAGTCGCCGGTCGTGCAATGTCGGCGCAGCAAGTGCGGCTCAACACCGTTGCGAGCAATCTCGCCAACGCTCAGTCGATCTCGAGCTCCCCCGAAACCTCCTATCGCGCCATGCGCCCCGTGTTCGAGGCCGAATATGCGGCCTTCCAGCAGAATACCGGCGTCGCGACCGTCGGCGCAGTCTCTGTCGAGCGCTCCATGGCGCCGCCGGAAAAGCGCTATTCGCCGAGCCATCCTTTGGCTGACAAGGACGGATACATCTACGCAACCAACGTCGACACCAATGAAGAGATGGTCGAGATGATGGAGGCGGCCCGCCAGTATCAAAACAACATCGAAGTCATCGCGACCGCAAAATCGCTCATGCTCAAAACCCTCAGCGTCGGAAAGTAAGTGAACATGACGGAAATCAGCGCAACATCGCAGCAGACGCTGGATTCTTTGTTGAAGAAGCTGGGCGCGACGCCCGCGACAACGACATCGAAAACACCCCACAAGACACAGCTCGATCAGTCCGACTTCCTGAAATTGATGACGGCCCAGCTTTCCAACCAGGACCCGTTCCAGCCTCAGTCGAACGACCAGATGATTGCGCAGATGGCGCAATTCTCGACCGTTTCGGGCATCACGCAGCTGAACTCGACGATGACGAACGTCGCGACGCAGATCTCCGAGAACAGGATCGCGACCGCCGCCAACTTCATCGGCAAGACCGTGCTGGTCCCCGGCAATATCGCGATGCCCGACGACACCGGCGGCATCAGCGGCGCCATCGACCTGCCCAGCGACGCCTCTTCGCTCCAGCTCCAGATCAGCACCGAAGGCGCCAATGGGCAACCCGGTGCGCTGGTCAAGGCGATTGATCTTGGCGCAAATCCCACGGGCCTGGTCGGCTTCCAGTGGGACGGCAAGAACGACAGCGGCGCGGCAGTCGGCGCGGCACGTTACATCGTCACGGCTTCAATGACCTCGGGTGGCAAGACCTCCCAGGCCTCCACGGATGTGTACGCCCCCATCACCGAAGCAATGGTGCCCGCAGTTGGCGAGACGCAATCCCTCAGGGTCGCAGGCGTGGGCATCGTCAAGATGTCCGACATCCGCGCTTTCAAGTACTGAGCCGCTCCGCAATACGCAGCCACCCCATAAGCATCACGCGAGACACACACCATGTCATTTTATACCTCGCTCACAGGCCTGAACGGCGCGCAAGCTGATATCGCCGCCATCTCGAACAACATCGCCAACACCGGCACCACGGGCTTCAAGCGGTCACGCGCGGAATTCGGCGATATTTTCGCCACCTCGCCGTTGCAGGCCGCCAGCTCCGCCATTGGTTCGGGCACCATTCTGAAGTCGATCAAGCAGCAGTTCACGCAGGGCAACATCGAGTCCAGCTTGAACGCGCTCGATCTGGCCATCTCCGGCCAGGGCTTCTTCGCGCTCAAGCCGAGCCTCACGTCCACGCAGACCGTGTACACCCGCAACGGCGCCTTCAGCGTGAACAACGACCGATATGTCGTCGACGCCCAGGGCCAGCTGCTGCAAGTGTTCCCGGTCAACGCCGACGGCTCGGTCATCGCGACAGGCATCAGCTCCGCCAAGAACCTTCAGCTACCGACCACGTCCGGCTTGCCAAAAGCGTCCGAGACCATTCAGCTCGGTCTGAACCTGCCCGCCGACGCGGACATCATTCCGGCCACCGCCACCTACACCCAAAACAATCCATATGTGTTCGATAAAACGAACGCGGCGACCTATAACAAATCAACGTCTATCACGATCTATGACTCGCTCGGCAACTCGACCATCGCAACCATCTATTACGTGAAGACCAGCAACGCGACTGAAGCCTCCCCGACCAACAAGTGGCAGACTTACGTGTTCGTGGGCGATCGTGAAGTCACGCCGCAGTTGATCACCGCCAAGGATGATCAGAGCAAGACCTATTACACGAACAAGTTCGGTCAGATCACCACAGATCCGCAGGCGGTCGATCCTACCTTCAACGCCGCCGCCGCTCACCCGCTCTACAAGCAGGACGAGCAGACCAACAAGACGGACTCCACCTCCGCCTCGGTCGTCGGCAGCATCATCAAGGCGACAGGCTTCGACTTCGGCGATACTGACGCGACCAAGGTTGATATCATCACTGATCCTGCCTTGTACAGCACCACCCGCGAAAGCGGGAACCAGAGCGCCTCGGGCTCAAACCCGCCCTATTGGGGCGTAGACATGTTTTCCGTCATCGTCGACGGGTCGGCCCCACAATCGGTCAGCATCAACGCGGGCTCCTATACCGGAACCCAGTTGGCGGCTGAACTCACCCGCGCTGTGAACGCCAAATTCGGCGGCGCGCATTATTTCAGCATCACGGACACCTACCGCAGGGAAGGTGGCACGATCACCTCCGGCAACGACATCCTCCAGATCAATCTGTCGAAACTGGCGGAAGACGGCTCGTCCGTGTCCATGGTGAACCCCATCGAGATCGACTTGCTGGGCGCGGCCGGGTCTGACGGAACGCCTCCCGTCGATGGCGCTCCCACCGCAGAAACAAAGCTCCAAGTGACGCGCGAACAACTTGTCGCAACGGCGCAATTGAAACTGAATGACGCGCTGAATAAGCGGCATCTTGAGTTTGGAAAGCCCGCCAGTTGGCCCTACAACCTTTCTACGCCCCCGATCCAGGTAGGCTATGACGTCGCGAGCCGCGCGCTTACCTTTACTGTCGTTCCCGGTCAACTCGGACCTGACGCCAACGAACCTGCGAGCCGTTTCAACAGCATTCAGGTCTACAACCCTACCGACACTATCAACGACCTCGGAATTCCCTCCAAAACCACCAGCACGGATGTCCTCATCCGCACCAATACAGTCTGGACTGGCAGCGCCTCCCTGCCAGCTGGCGACTTCGTCGTTGATCCGCGTGAACAGCGCACTGGCATCAAGGTTCTCTATAACAAGGATACCCGTCAGTTCCAGTTCGCCTCCGGGTCTACCGGAGAAGCTTCCTCGATCACCGTTGGAAGAGCCCAGCTCGCAACCTCTGCTGACGTCACGTCCCAAGTTGACAGCTTCAATCTTGACGCATTGGACTTCTCGGAGGATCACACTGTTACACTGGAGGTCAACGGTCGTTCGCTTGTTTATGATTATGTCGTCAACGACAATCCGGCTACGACTGACTTAGAGCCTTGGCCGACTACTGTTGCAGGCACGCCGGTTGTTACGACATACAACACACTTACAGCGTCAAGAACTCAAACCGGCGTGGCGGCAGTCACGGGACCCCCGGCAATCGTTGCAGTCAAAGAAATCGAAACTCTTCCGATTTCTCCATTCCTCTTCAACGGACACACCTTTGATCTCAAATTTAAGGAACCCGGCGGCACCGCATACGTCGCACTCCAGATCGGCCCGTTGTCGATTACAAGAACAGATTCGTTAACCGATCGCCTCAATCAACTGAAGACTAAGATTTCTGAAGCAATGGCCGACGAATATCCCGATCCAGCCGATATACCGGTAACCGTCTCCGCAGTAGAAGGGAAACTCATATTCGAATACAAAAGTCCCGGTGCCGTCACCAGTCTTGTTACAATTAAAAAGACCGCCTCTGGTACTATAAACCTAACCGACGATGCGGCCTTCTTCTCTGGAATCGAACAGGCACTGCCTGTGACTTTTGGTGATGAAAAGCAAGTTTCAGCCGGTTCGACGACGACTACCGAAACGCAATCTCTGAAGGTGTTCGGCCGCCTCATGGACAGGGATGTCTTCTCACTAGAGATCCAGCCCTCTGGCGTTAACACAACTACCGTCCCTCTCGTCATCGGTCCGTTGTCCATTTCCTCGTCAGATACGGCTTCAGAGCGGCTGACTGAACTGAAGAACAAAATAGCTGATGCAATAGCGTCCTATAATTCGACCTCGTCAGCGGACATCGAAGCGCTCGTGACCAAAGAATCGAACGAACTGATTTTCACCTACGGCAGCTTAGGCGAGATTACCACGGTCGTTTCATTGAAGCAGACGATCAGAGGTTCTGATGATGCAACCCGAAGCACCATAGCTTACAGAGAGGCGACGGTATCCACGGGCATAGCGTCAGTGACAGACGGTACGATCGCAACCCAGAACAAGCAATCGATCCTCTTCCAGAAAATTGATGGTGGCACGCCGGTCTTCGCAGCCCAAGACGAGTTCACTATCACCGTTCCAAAGGCTGAAGGTGGCGTCATAACCAAAAAAATTAGCATCGCCGGCACCAATCTGACGGCGTTGGCTACGGCAGCAAATAACAATGCTGAGTTATACGCACTCGGGGTGTTCTCCATAGATCCATCCAATAGCAACCGACTGCTGTTCACCTACAACAACAATGGTCACGTAACCGGCAAGATGACTATTGATCAATCTGCGATAGTGGGCACCACTGTTCGCCCAACCAATATCGGGCCACTCGCAATTGCTCACACAGGCGCAAACCTCGAAGTTACCGGCGACCCCACGGGCAAGTCCTTCCGGCTGAACATGCGCTTCGATGGCATCGTTCGGACCAAGGATCCGGTTGGCGCCCAGGGTTCAACAAGTAAGATTGGCCTGCAGATTGGCAATGCGACGGGCACTGTGTTCAAGGGCAACAACGATCTTCTGGGCATCGGCGTCAAATATCCGCCCACGTTGATCGCTGGCACCGGGTTGCCTTCGTCCGCAGCGACCGCCGTCGGAACACGCGGCGTCACGCCGATGGCGCAGACCTTCCTGCTGAACGAAAATCTCGGTGAAAACCGTATGACCTTCACGATCGACGGCATCACCGGCACGATCGCGCTCCCCGTTCGCGCCTATACCGGCGACACTTTCGCAGCCGCCATTCAGGACCGCGTGAACCAAATTCAGGACCCGGTTTCAGGTCGCATCGTCAGCGGCGTGACGGTCAAGTTTGAGCCGGACAACAACCGCCTGATCTTCACGTCCGGCACAACTGGCGCCCTGTCGCAGATCAACGTGGTGGGCCACCCGAATTTTGGCCTGGCGAAGGTGACACAGACGCCCGGCAAGGCCCCCATCATCACCAACCTCAAACAGGCTACCGACGAGCAGGGCAACAAGCTCTATGTTGACGGCAAGGGGGTAATCACCACGCAGCAGCCTGAAGGCCTTCAGAACTGGTACCCGCTCTATCTGCAAGAGGGACAGTTGACCTTCGACACCATCGGCAAGCTGATCTCGCCAAAGGAAGGCGTGATCTACTCGCCCTTCGATCCTCAGAACGGTTCCGACTTGCTCCGTCTGAACATCGACTACGGCAAGTTCTCCACCCAGTTCTCCTCGCCCTTCTCCGTGCTCTCCCTGTCCCAGGACGGTTATCCCTCGGGCAGCCTCAACGGTCTCGACATCGACGCCAGCGGCACGATCCGCGCCAACTACACCAACGGTCAGACGACCGCTCTGGGCAAGGTCATGGTGGCGAATTTCGCCAACGCCAACGGCCTGAAACAGATCGGCAATGCGAACTATGTCGCGACCTCGGTGTCTGGTCAGGTCGTGCTCGGTCAGGCTGGCGCCGACGGCTTCGGCACCATCAAGGCAGGCGCGCTGGAGCGCTCCAACGTGGACATCACCGAGGAACTCGTCAACCTGATCACCGCCCAGCGTAACTTCCAGGCCAACGCCAAGGCGATCGAGACGACCACAACCCTGTCCCAGACCATCATCCAGATCCGCGGCTGATCGGCTAGCTAAAGGTTAAAGAGCATGGAGCGATATGTTCAGATCTCCGGCGCCTCGATGCGTCTGCAGATGGATAATCAACGGATGATCGCAACCGCTCTGGCCAACCAGAACACGGTAGGTTTCAAGCGTGATTACGCGACCACATCCTCCACTTACTTCGACGTGGAGGATGGGACCGATCGTGTCTTCCCCTCCCGCCGCGTATCGTCGGTCGATACGGAGGCCGGCAGGGTCATTCAGACCGACAATCCCCTTGATGTGGCTATCGAAGGCGTTGGGTTTTTCACCGCCAAGAACGCGGCGGGTGAAAGCGTGCTCACGCGCCGCGGCGACATGCGTATGGGCGCTGACCGCATTCTCAGGAATAGTGAAAACCTTACGATGGACGATGGTGGCGGCGCCCCCATTACCCTTCCATTATTCGAGTCCATCGAGGTTACCAGAGATGGATCAGTCATCATTCGCACGCCCGGGGCGCCCCCGGATGCGCCGATGACGGTCGTGGCCCGCTTGAAGATGGTTCAGGCGCAGCCCGCCAATCTCGAGAAGGGCCCGGATGGCATGTTGCGCATTAAGGACAAGACTAATCCGCCAGCGGACGCGAATATCACGCTCAGCACGCGCTCGCTTGAATCGAGCAACGTAAACTCCATTGATATGTTGGTGGACATGCTCAATGCGTCCCGAACCTTCGAAATCCATGTCAAGTTGCTAGCGACCGCCAAGGAACTTGACGATCAGACCGCCAAATTGATGCGTTCCGACCGCTAGGTCGGACCAACTTTAAAACAGGAGCCGCAGGATGCCCGACGCCCTTCACGTAGCCAAGACCGGTCTCAATGCGCAGCAGCAGCGCATGAGCGTCATCTCCAACAACCTCGCCAACGTCAACACGGTTGGCTTCAAGCGCGATCGCGCCAACTTCGAGACCCTGCTCTATCAGAATTATCGCGACGCCGGCGCGCAGACGTCCCAGACGTCAACCTCGCCCACGGGCCTGGCCATCGGCACCGGCGTGCGCATCGTCTCGACCGAGAAGCTCTACAATCAGGGCAACATCATCAACACTGAAAATTCCCTCGACCTGACCGTCGATGGTCCCGGTTTCTTCCAGGTCATGACGCCCGGCGCCCAGATCGCCTATACGCGTGCGGGCAACTTCACGAAGAACGCGCAGGGGCAGATCGTCACGTCCAGCGGATATCCGCTCGAGCCCGCGATCACGATCCCGGCCAACGCCACCTCGATCACCATCGCCAAGGATGGCATCGTCTCCGTGGCGACACCCGGCACGACGGCGCTGACGCAGGTCGGCACCATCGAACTCGCCATGTTCGCCAATAATTCAGGCCTGAAGCCCATTGGCGAGTCCTTTGCGCTGGCGACGCCTTCGTCGGGCGATCCGACACCTGGCGCCCCCGGCGCCAACGGCGCTGGAAAGCTGATCCAGGGGTCTCTCGAATCCTCCAACGTGAATGTGGTGGAAGAGCTTGTCAGCATGATCGAGACACAGCGCGCCTACGAGGTCAATTCGAAAGCCATCGCCGCAGTCGACGGCATGTCGAAATACCTCACACAGAACGTCTGATCGGAGCTGTCATGAAGGTCGCCGCATTCGTCGTCGTAACTGCCGCTCTCGCTCTGGCCGGATGTTCCACCGTGCACGAGGCGAAAGTCTCGGAAGGGTTCCAGATGAATTACGATGAGGTCGTGCCAGTGCGCGAAGCAGTGGCGGATGGGGCCATCTATTCGCGTTCCAATGCGGGATTTTTCCTCGGTGACCGGCGCGCCCAGCGGGTCGGCGACCTTTTGACGGTGCTGGTCGACGATACGATGGATGCGTCCAAGAATGACACGACGAAACTTTCCCGCTCTGGTTCATTGAGCGCTGCCCTGCCATCGGCGCTGTTTGGCGCGGGCGCCATCAACATACCGGCCGTTCGCCCTGGCGCGCTGACAACAAGCACCACTTCGGCTTTTGATGCGGCTGGCAAAGTGGGCCAGAACAACACCGTCAAGTTTAACGTCACCGTCGTAGTGACACGGGTCTACGAGAACGGAAACCTCTGGGTGCAGGGCCAGAAG
>Ga0114974_10002867_pt1 | contig 13170 bp, 11 predicted proteins | sample S_130206_EF_Meta_FD_87318 | JGI IMG/M metagenome (GOLD analysis project Ga0114974, IMG submission 87318) | Freshwater microbial communities from Lake Simoncouche, Canada to study carbon cycling - S_130206_EF_MetaG | ecosystem: Environmental > Aquatic > Freshwater > Lake | place: Lake...
ATGCTCGATGATGCTATGAAGTCTCAGAGCGTAGGTTTTGATGATGTTCTTCCTTCCTCTGGTCTACATCGCTTTGCAACTGTAGTACTACAACACCCTCAGAACCGTCTAGTGAAGAATGTAGTATCTCCTTGTGTATATGTAGTTCAACAAGGCTGGGTAGAGGCTGATGGAACTGTACATATTGAGGAGGATTCAAGCCTATTCAAGAAGGAACTAATAGTACCTACTTACTCTCTTGAGTCAGTTCGCGGTGCAAAGTCTGTAAAGGAATGGGTATCTACTCAAACCCAAGGTCGCGACTTTGGTTGGCAAGGCATAGTACTCAAGGATCGCCAAGGCAATCGTTGGCGTGAGCGTAGTGAGTCTTACGAGACGGTACGTCGTCTACGTGGAAACGACTCCACGAGCAAGGAGTGCTATACTCGTCTACGCAAGACCAAGTCAGTAGAACAATATCTTGCTCTATATCCTGCTGAAAAGACCAGTTTCTATGACCTAGAGGGTATGCTACGCATGAATACTCGTAATCTATACCGTTTCTATGTAGATACGTTTGGTACTCGCAAGGTACTATTCCATGAACTTCCTTGGCCTTACAAGCATCATGTAAGTGTACTCCACAACTACTTCAAGGATGTTCTACGCAAGGACAAGAAGCGTGTCGAACTTGAGACTGTAATCCACTACGTGAACTCCCTAAACTTCCTGGATACAGTCAATATGCTAAAGGAGCATAAGCTAGAGATTGTAAAGAAGGCTGTAGGTGAACCTGCTATCGATGCTTCTCCTACGAACAGTGATGTTCCGCCTTCTTATGTTGTAACTACTCCCAGTGTAAAGGCTGTAGAGGCGTGCTAATGTAAGTAAGTAAATAAGTAAGTGGTCTAAACTTTTCATTATTAATATTAATTAATACTAATAATGGAAGATCTACAAGGTCTACAATTAGATACTGTATATATTACTTCATTATATAAAATACAATCAAATTCCAATATTGAAAGATTTCAAGAATTATTTATACCTTTTTTAACTCTTAATATTCCTATTATTATATTTACAGATATTGAATCATTGCATTATGATAATGAATTTATAACTTGTATATATCTTCCTAGAACGAATTTAATTTCCTTTACCCAAAAAACTGCCAAACTTCCTGAATACAGAAATATTGAAAAGGATACATTGGAGTTTTTACAATTAATGAATGCAAAGCCTGAGTTCTTAATTCGTGCAATTAAGATAAAACCTGCAAAAAACTATGTTTGGTTTGATTTCGGAATTCTAAAAGTTATAAAAAATCAATCAAAGTTTTTACAAACCATGAAAGTACTTGGTAAATATGCAATTGATAATAAAATTGTAATTCCAGGGTGTATTTCTAAAGATTCTGTAAATCTAAGTACAATGTTTATATTTCCTATTTGGAGATTTTGTGGTGGAATTTTTATTGCATCATCAAAAACTATTGAGAGGTTTTATTCTTTAAACTTATTAGAACTAAAAAAATGTTTTGAATTACAAGCATTAACTTGGGAAGTAAATATATGGGCATCTATTGAACAAAGTAATCCGGATTTTTTTGTATGGTATTCTGGTGATCATAATGATACAATTTTACCAACAAATGATGAGGGTTCTATTAGTTCTGTTGCTCCTGTTGCTCCTGTTGCTCCTATTGCTCCTCTTGGTAAAAAACGACTAATTTTATTAACAATGATTAAGAATGAGTCTAGAGCAATACGACGTTGTTTAGATGCAGCACTTTCAGTGTGTGATGCAATATGTGTATGTGATACTGGCTCAACAGATAATACTGTGGAAATAGTCAATGAATATTTAAAAAATAGCAGAGTTCCTGGAAAAATATATAATCATACTTGGAAAAATTTTGGTCATAATCGTTCTCAAAGTTTTTTAGCAGGTGTTGATTATTGTAAGGAACTAGGTTGGGATTTAGATTCTACTTATGGAGTACTTGTTGATGCTGATATGATTTTATGTCCTGGTCCTAAATTCTCTAAAGATGCATTAGTACTTGAAGGATATACACTCATGCAAAAATCACCTGGTATGGAATATTCAAACGTACGCTTAGTGAAGTTAGGTTTTAACTGGAAGTGTGTAGGTGTAACTCATGAATACTGGGATGGTTATCATGCATGCTATTTATCAGATGATTTTGCATATATTAACGATATTGGTGATGGAGGATGTAAGGCTGATAAATTTGTTCGTGATGTACAATTATTAGAAGCTGGATTACAAGAAGAACCTAATAATGAACGATATTTATTTTATTTAGCACAAAGTTATAAGGATTCAAAAAATATTGATAAAGCGATTGAGTTTTATAATAAACGTATTAATGTGGGTGGATGGTTTGAAGAAATTTGGTATAGTATGTATGTACTTATGAAACTCTATGCCGAAAAAAAAGATGCTCCTATGGTGGAAATGTGGGGACAAAAAGCGTATGAATATCGTAAGGAACGGGTGGAAAATATTTTATATCTTGTGAGGTACTTTTTAGATAAACGTCAATATTTTAAAGCATGGCATTATTGGAGTCTTGGTAATGGAACTCCTAAACCTCAAGATGTACTATTTATTGAACCTGAAGCCTATACATATGGTTTTGATAAGGAATTAATTATTCTACATGACTATGTATTTCCTCATAAGAAAAAGAATATATTAGAGCATACAATAAATTATTTTAATGTTCACAAAGATAATTGGGCATATTCAAATTTGAAGTGGTTTGTTGAAAAGCTACCAATTAAAAAACATGGAATTGAATTTCAACCTATTGGTGATTATAATCCAACAAGTACAAGTTTTTGTAAACGACAAGATGGCAAATATTATGTAAATGTGCGTTATGTAAATTATCGAATTCAACCTGATGGAAGTTATATGATGTTTGAAAATGGAATTCTAGATCGGCATCATGCCGTTCGTACTATGAACTATGAGTGTATTATGGATTCTAATTTTAATATAGTAAGTCCTCTTCAATTAATGAATATGGAAGATACTCCTAAACATCATAGTCATATCAAAGGCCTTGAAGATGTTCGTATATTTATGAAAGAGAATCAATTACATTATATTGCAACAACAATGGAATACTCTTATAATGGTAAAATACGGCAACATATAGGAAAGTATTCTATACAAAATCATCGTTTTGAAAATAGTCGTTCTATTAAACCTCCAAGAGATAGTGATTGTGAAAAAAACTGGATTCCTTATAAGGAAAATAAAATTATTTATGCGTGGTGTCCCTTTCAAATTGGTTCTATTTCTACTGATTCCGACACACTTGTAATTGAATCAAACCAAGAAACTCCTTACTTTTTTTCAAATGTGCGTGGATCATCTACACTAGTTGAAGAAGGTGGATATTTATGGGGATTAGTACATATTGTAATGTATGAACAGCCTCGTAAATATTATCACATGGTTGTGAAAATAGATCTGACCAGTGATAAATTAGTAGCATATACAAATCCATTTTATTTTGTAAATAATGCGATTGAATACTGTCTTGGTTTAGAAAAACGTGGGGATATATTTTATTCATTTATTTCACAAAATGACGCAAATCCTATTTTTGTTGAATGGAATATATCTGATTTAATTTGGAAAAGTATAGATATATAATAGTAGGGTTTGGGTGTAATGTCCAAATATATGATGTTAGGTGTGATTATTTTTGTATTTATATTTGCTTATATATTATTAAGTAATTATTCTACATCAGTTGAAGGGTTTTTTGCGAAAAAGAAGAAGGTTGTTAAGAAAGTTAAGAAAGGTACAACTTCTAAGAAAGGAACGACTGCTAAGAAAGGAACGACTCCTAAGAAAAGCAAGGCTACTAAGGCTACTAAGATTGCTAAGCCTTCTAAGACTGTTATTAAGGCTGCTAAGGCTGCTAAGGCTGCTAAGGCTGCTAAGGCTGCTAAGGCTGCTAAGGCTACTGAGGCTTCTAAGGTTACTAAGGTTGCTAAGGTTGCTAAGGTTGCTAAGGCTGCTAAGGGTGATAAAATGAGTAATGATGCTGATGCTGGAATGGATGCTGATACTGATGTTGGAATGGATGATGGTGCTGTTGTTGATGCTGGTGTTGATGCTGGTGTTGATGCTGATGCTGGTGTTGAGGCTGGTGTTGAGGCTGGTGTTGAAATGGATGCTGAATCTGATGTTGAATCTGATGTTGAATCTGAGGTTGAATCCGAGGTTGAATCTGATGTTGAATCCGAGGTTGAATCCGAGGTTGAATCCGAGGTTGAATCCGAGGTTGAATCTGAGGTTGTCCCTGATGTTGAATCTGATGTTGTGCTTGATGATTCAAATGTAGATGTCATCGGTTCCAATGATTCATTCAAAGATATAAATGACACATTACTACCTGGATTTAGTAAAATCAATGCACAATATGTAAATAATGATAATGTAAAAATAAAATCTTATAAATTATCACCTCGTGATATGAATAATTTAGAAATACTAAATAGAAGTAATTTATATACTTCTAAAGAAGTCAAGTCAGGACCTTCTACAAGCCCTGTTTTAGATCAAGGAAGTTGGTTTAGTAGACATGTACTTTCAAATTTTTTTAACTAAATAACTATTTAAACAATTATAAATATACGTTATAGAACGAGATGAGTGACATTGCCATTGGTATTGATCTCGGAACAACGTACAGCTGCGTAGGTGTTTGGCAGAATGACCGTGTAGAAATCATTGCTAACGATCAAGGAAATCGTACGACTCCTTCCTATGTTAGTTTCACGGCTGAAGAACGTCTTGTAGGTGATGCTGCGAAGCAACTTGCAGCCAATAATGCTAAGAATACTATTTTTGACGCTAAGCGTCTACTCGGCCGTCGTCTAACCGATCCTACTGTAGTAGCCGATCGTAAACTATGGCCGTTTAATGTAATTGATGATGGTGCTGGTAAGCCTAAGCTAGAAGTACAATTCAAGGGCGAGACGAAGCAATTCCTACCTGAAGAAATCTCTGCGATGGTACTTACGAAGATGAAGTCAATTGCTGAGGGTTATCTTGGTCAGGCTGTAAAGAGTGCAGTAATCACGGTACCTGCGTATTTCAATGACGCTCAACGCCAAGCGACAAAGGATGCTGGTGCGATTGCTGGACTCAATGTACTACGTATTATTAACGAACCGACGGCTGCGGCGATTGCGTATGGTCTTGATAAGGTAGGTACTTCTAAGAAGGCACAAAATGTGCTAATTTTCGACTGTGGTGGTAAACTAAATGCATGTGCTGCGTAATCTGCCTCCACGTTAAAAAAACTAGGTGAATTGCGGGGAAATCCTGAGAGCTAATACTACCAAGTCATCCTAGTGATAGAGATGATGGCTCCAAGTAATTATTGGAGGTATGGTAAAAAAGTATTTAGATTGGGCAATCCGCAGCCAAGATTCTTAGAAATAAGAATAAGGTTCAACGACTAGATAAAGTAACCTTCACACTTACAATACAAGTGAAAGGAGAAATATCCACGAGCGCCTAGCCTCCTTACACAAGGAGTGAAGATATAGTCTGAACTTACAGGAAACTGTAAGAAGTAAGGATAAAGAGCCTTACGATAACATAATTGGGAACGCACGACCTTTCAGTCCTAACTATCGATGACGGTGTTTTCGAGGTACTCGCTACCGCAGGGGACACCCATTTAGGGGGAGAAGATTTTGACAATGCTCTAGTAGACTATTGTGCTACTGAGTTTGAACGTAAACATAAAATAAGTATCCGTGATTCTGCCCGTGCTATGCGTCGTCTACGCACGGTTGCTGAGCGTGCCAAGCGTACGCTATCTAGTGCCACGCAGACTACAATTGAAGTAGATAGTCTAGCCGATGGAGTTGATTTTAACATGGTCATTACTCGTGCAAAGTTTGAACAACTCTGTGAGCCTATGTTTAAGCGTACGACAGCTCCTCTTGACCAACTACTCCGTGATGCCAAGATTACTAAGAATGATATTGATGAAATTGTAATGGTAGGTGGAAGCACTCGTGTACCTCGTATCCGCCAACTTGTCAGTGACTACTTCAACGGCAAGAAGCTCAATGACAGTGTAAATCCTGATGAGGCTGTAGCCTATGGTGCAGCGGTTCAAGCCCACATCCTAACCAACGGAAACAAGGCGAATGATCGTACGAGTGAAATGATTCTACTCGACGTAGCTCCTCTAAGTCTTGGACTTGAGACGGCTGGTGGTGTAATGACAGCGGTAATCAAGCGTAACTCAACGATCCCTAAGAAGGCCACGCAGACTTTCAGCACGTACTCTGATAATCAACCTGGAGTATCTATCCAAATCTTTGAGGGCGAACGTCAATTCACTCGTGATAACAATCTACTAGGAAAGTTCCAGCTCGATGGAATCCCGCCTATGCCTCGTGGAGTTCCTCAGATTGAAGTAACGTTTGATGTAGATGCGAATGGAATTCTAAATGTATCCGCTGCTGAAAAGAGTACGGGTAAGAGTAATAAGATTACGATTACCAATGATAAGGCTCGCCTAAGTCGTGAGGATGTAGAGCGTCTTGTAGCGGAGGCTGAGAAGTATGCGGCAGAGGACAAGGTACGTTTTGAAAAGGTAGAAGCACGTAATGGACTAGAATCGTATCTTTATAATGCACGTAATAGTGTAACGGATGCGAAGGATAAGCTATCTGAAGATGATGTTTCAGGTGTGAATGCGATTGTAGATGAAGGTATCAAGTGGCTTGCGGACAATGAATCTGCGGAAGTTGATAATTTCAAGGAAAAACAGAAGGAATATGAAGGTAAGCTACAACCGATACTCATGAAGCTATACGGCTCTAGTGCTCCTGGTGCTCCTGCTTCTGATGCTTCAGATGAAGCTCCTCAAAAGGGGCCGAAGATTGAAGAAGTTGACTAAGCTTCTGGTGCTTTTGGTGCTTTTGGTGCCTTTGATAATAAATACTTTCCGTAAGAAAATGTTTGACGTACTGCGATTTGTTGAATAGGGTCCATCATAGGAAATATAGCAGACTGCAACCATTTTGCAATAGTTTCCTTTCCTTTTAAACATGCATGAAGATAGACCTTTTGAAATAAATAAGGCCAATCTTGATTATCATTAAGTAAAGTAAGAACATAGGCTTGTAGAATATCTAATGAATCAGTTTCTATATAATGTTTACATATACGAATAATATCATCCATATTATTCGTATATATAATTGTTTTTAATTATTTTTAATTATTTTGATTTTTTCAATTTTAGGTTATTGAGATTAATATGATTAATGTAATGTAAATAAATATAAAAGCTGGTCTAAATTACCCATCATTTCATCACGAATATTGAATAAATCAGTATCAGTTTGGACCAATTCTTTCGGAAGAGTTTTTACTAGATAGGATATACAAGCTTTTACAAATTTTACAATACTTGATTCAGATAAGTTTTGTAATTTAAAAGTATTATTTCGGGATGTTAATTTAGGTCTTCCATACTTTCCCATATATACTTCAACATATTTATCAATTAATTCATCTAGTTTTTCTAAAACCATGTCCGTAGCTTTATGTTTACTGTAACTATGTGTTTGCCAATGATAGACTTTAATTTGCTCTCTCATTGTCATAAAAAAGTTTATTGTATCAGCACTCATTCTATCCTACTAGACCTTATTGTTTTAAAGTAGGACGACGAATGATTTTCGGTCTTCCAGATGCAGGTTTGGCAGTTGCTTCTTGAATTGCTTGTTTCTTGAGTGCTAGGTTAACCCATTCATTGTACCAATTACGAAACATTTGTGAACAACCGTTCATAGCTGCCGTTAATGCACGACGAGCCGTTGCTTCAGAACCATCTTCACAACCAATACGAAACGTCATTTCATCACGAAGAGGGATGACATCATAACCAGCAAAGGTGATTTCTCCCTTTCCAATTAAATTTTCATCTAACCAATTTTGAATACAGTTTCCTAGTGTGTGGTCTTGCTTTTGAAAGATAAAGTCCCATCCAGAAATACGTCCAGCTGCAGGTTGTACAACAACATCAATCGGTAGGCTTTCACCTGCATATTTATTACACATTGCAATGCCATTTTCACATGCACGTGCGATAATATATGAAGGATGAAGTATACCTGCTGTTTCAACTGTAAAGTCGAAACTATACGGTTCTCCATTAGTACCCTTCAGATAACAACGATTGATTTCAAGAGTTTCAAATTCTTTAATAAGACTTTTAAGCTTTTCAGGTTCCTTTTCAAGGCCAGCTACACCAGAATTAATCTTTTTGACTCGCTCAAGCCAAGATTCAAAGACAGCCTTTTGAGGTGCATGTTCAGGATCATAGCCAATTTTCGGATTTGTAGGATGTTTGTCAAGTGTATTTGAATATGCACACTGAGTTGTGGGAATCCAACGAGCATTTTCACGACCATTTCCTAATGTCGCTTTTGCCGTAAAGTGTAGCTTTTCAGGATTTCCACCAGGTAGAAGGGGTTTTAGAACAGCAATAAGAGGAGTTTGTTTCGTTACAGGATGAGGTTGAAAGAACATGTTTGAAGGACGTTGTACAAGTTCATCACCTACCTTTTCAAATACCTTAATATCAGATGCAGTTACATCTTTGGTTGTATCCGATTCATTTGTAACATCAAGAATAAATTCATACTTATCAGCATCCCAATCCATCGGCTTCGTTGCCATAATCGGTAATAGACCAATACGATGTGCTAACATTTCATTCGTCATAGGGGTTGAGTTTTCCAAGACTTTTACATCACTAGTACTTCCATCTTCCCGAATATCAGCTGCGAACGCTACGTTCTCAACCGCTGTAAGACATAAACGACGTAGTGTATTTGCATAGATGTAGTGTGATGGAGAAAGAGTAAAGCTAATCGTCGGTGGACGAGGCCCTTCAAACTCTTTAAGATTATGAAATACGGAAGTCATCCTTACTAGTAACTAATTAGTTTTTATTCATTCAATTTTAGGTCATTGCGTCTATTTCATAATGTTTCTCTCTTTCACTTCAAAAGAAAGTAGTGTGGTATGAGTACTACATCCGGAGAACAAAAGCATATTTGCTTTTACAGTAATAAGTGCAGATGGTCAGAAGCATTTATAAAAGCGATTTCACAAACACCTTATAAACATGAATTCCATTTTATCTGTGTTGATGTAAAAGCTGATGGAAGTCGTGCAAGACTTCCTAGTTGGTTAAAAAAGGTTCCAACTCTTGTTATCAAGGGTGAAGATGAACCTCGTACTGATGGTAATGTCATGAATTGGTTATCTGAAAGAAATGTTTTACGGAAACCCGAAAATGTACAACAATCAACTGAACCCGAACCATGGGTAAGTGGAGAAATGGGTGGTTCATATACTAAAAGTTTTAGCTTCCTTGGATCAAAAGATACCAATGAAGCTCCTGAAGGTGATTTTTCATTTTTAAATGGTAGTTCCGCCGTGTCTACTAAGACAGCTTCTGATATGCCTGGTGGTGGTCTTGGTGCACGTGGTCAACAAAAATCGAAAAAAGAAGACTTATTTGATAAACAAATGCAAAACTATATGACCCAACGTTCAAACGGTATGCCTCCTCCCGTAATGCGTAGTTAGACGTGCTAAGTAAATAACTTAAACATTATAGTATATTATATTATAAGATGTCTTCTGGATCTAGTTCACTTTCTCCGCTAACAGCGTTTTGTAATATGCTAGTTCGTTTCTTTGAGGAACTAAAAACAACGTTTCCTGAACAACGTGAAATTAGTGCAGCTCTAGAAACGATTCAAGGAGCGAAGCGTATTAATCCTCGTCTTATCCTTGATATGTTTTATGAAAATGTAACCAAGAATCTCAAAGAGGCTATTGCTAAGGAAGATGTAGAATATATTGTTTCCTATGGTCGTATGAAGATTAATCAACAATATAATGAAATCATGCCCGCGATTACTATTTTTGATAATCATTGGGCTGGACTAAGTGAATCAAACAGAACTGTCATTTGGAAGTATCTGAAAGTACTTGTATCCTTGAGTGAAAAGGCACAGAGTGTACGTGTATAATTGTGGTCCGCGTAAAGACTTTGTTCTTGTCTTGACAAGATAAGAACAGAGACATGGCGACGAATCCGAATCCGAATCCCTTTGGTGATGTTTTTCAAAAAAAGTATGTTGAATTTGCAAATGAACTCAAGGCCACAATACCTGAATTAAGTTCCGCTATCAATGCTTGTCTTGATCTTGAAGAAAGTGAGCGTCTATCACAATTCATTGAACACGTTCTACCCCTTTGCAAGGCTCCTCGTGAAAAGGATGTAAATCCTGGTCTTGTACTACCCTGTGTACAAATTCCTCAAAGTATTTGGACATCTCTCGGTTTCAAGAGTCAATCTGCAATTCAAGAATATCTCAAACTACTTTCCTTCTGTTGCATGTATGATGCTGCAAAAGCTGAAGGAAGTGTTCCTGAAGGAAATGTAAATGAATTTGCCGAGACTTTCTTAAATATGTGGCGTGAAAAGCTTGATTCAATTGACTTTGATAGCCTTTCTAAGAAACTATCTGGAATTCTAGGTTCCTTAGGACCTTCTGCATTCCCTAAACTTCCCGAACGTCTCTTAAAAGGCCACTTAGCAAAACTTGTTGATGAACTCATTCGTGAATTCAAACCTGAAGACTTTGGCCTCACACCTGAAGAACTTTCTGCTTGTGATTCTCATCCTGCTCGTGCCTTTGAACTTTTAACTGAAGTCTACACGAAAAAACCCGAGCTTTTACAAAATGCTATAAAACGTATTGCTTCTCGTCTACAAGAAAAGATACGTCGTGGTGAACTACGCCCCGAACAAATTGCCCAAGAAGCTGAAGAATTAATGAAAGATTTCACCGAAAATAATGCCTTTACCGAACTCATGAAAAATTTCAAGAATGTATTTGGAATGGAAGATCCTGAAGTTGCTAGACAAGCAGGTCGTCCTGAAGATGCTCGTCGTAACATCGTAAAAGAACGCCTTCGCAAAAAACTAGAAGCCAAACGAAACAATAAATAGTAAATTAGAGAGGCATATGCCTGATTCATGTCCTTGTGAAAAACTTTGGATTCAGGATCCATCCGAATTAATAAAGACAAATATTCTTGTAAATGATGTCTGTGAAAGTAATAATATCAATGCCTTTACACGTGTATCAATACTTGGTCTCTTATTAGGATATATACTATCACCCATGCTCGGTATAGGTGCTTTTGGTTTTGTAGTACTCATTCTTATACTTTTATATCATCGTTGGATTTTTGCAAAAGTATATCCCTTTCAACGTACTGTAGTTTCTACGAAAGAAAATTTTGAAGGAGCGAGTATACGTCCTGATCTAAAGGAAGAATCTGCCTTTCCGAGTATATCAAGTCCTGGAGCCACACTTTTAACAAAACCGACAGCTCGTAATCCCTTTATGAATGTTCTCTTGGATGAAATTACCTATAATCCCAATCGTCCTGTTGCAGATCCTATTGTACACCCTATGAACCAAATTGTACTTGATGAATATTTCCGTGTACAATGGAACAGTGATCCTACAGATGTATTTGGTCGCACACAAGGACAACGTCAATTCTATACAATGCCTAGTTCAAGTATTCCTAATGATCAAGGCTCTTATCAAAATTGGTTATATCTCATACCTGGAAAAACATGCAAGGAAGGAAATGGAAAAGCTTGTATAGCCGGTTCACAAGGTGCTGTCATTCCTTGGCTCAGTTCACCTAATTAGGTTTTATTATTTATTTAATTATTTATTTATTTATTTATTTTTTAACAAATATTATAATATAGTATTTGTTAATTATTTGTTAATTATTAATTACTATGATTTTCTATAAAGACATAATAGTATCTTCAAAAGTTTCTTCAATTATCTTATAACCATTTAATTGTAGATGATTAATTAATTTTATATATTTCATACCCTTTAAAAAAGTACCATCTATATGTTTACTTTCAAAACGTATTTTATTTGGTTTTATCTTTGTTAAATCTAAATCCATTAAAATATCATAATCATGACCTTCAGTATCAATCATTAAATAATCAATTTCTTTAATTTCCATTTGTTCAATTGCAGTATTTAATGTAAAACATGGAACATTGATTTGATCAATAATAGCATCTGGTGAATGATTTATAATATGATCTTTATTTGTTGAAGTTAGTTGTGTAAAGAATTTAGGAAAATTATCTAAATTATTTTTAGATAATGAAGGTGTATACAAATCTAAATAACCATTTCTATTTGAAATTGCAAAATTTAATGCAATAATATAATTATTCTTACCGTGTTTTATATTATAATTATTATGTAACATATCAAAAAAAAATTTAACAGGTTCAATTAAAATTATTTTTTTATTTACTAATTCTTTATTATATAAACTATCATTATCAGTATTTCCTGTATAAGCTCCAACTTGGAAAAAATCTACTTTTTCCATTTTATATGAAAAATATTTATTATAATCCATTATTATAGTATATTACAATATACTATAATAATTTCTTTAAACATGGATATAACTTCTATATTTTTAAGAAATCTAATGATACAACAATATCTTCAGGGGTTTCTTCAATTATCTTATAACCATTAAATAATAAATGATTAATTAATTTTATATATTTTTCACCCTTTAAAAAACTACCATCCATATGTTTACTTTCAAATTGTATTTTATTTGGTTTTATCTTTGTTAAATCTAAATCCATTAAAATATCATAATCATGGCCTTCAGTATCAATAATTAAATAGTCAATTTCTTTAATATTCAGTTTTTCAATTAGTGTATTTAATGTAAAACATAGAACATTAATCTTATCAATAATAAGATCTGGATAGTTTTCTGATGTATGTTTATAAATATGGTCTTTATGTATAGAACATAATTGATGTATAAATGAAGGATACATATCAAAATCATTTTTTTCTGAAGGGATATATAATTCTAAACTATCATTTTTATTTGAAATACCAAAATTAAAACAAATAATTTTATTAGTATTACCATTATTACTATTTTTTATTAAATAGTTTTCATGTAGGACTTTAAATATATAAGGCACAGGTTCAATTA
>Ga0114974_10002868_pt1 | contig 13169 bp, 16 predicted proteins | sample S_130206_EF_Meta_FD_87318 | JGI IMG/M metagenome (GOLD analysis project Ga0114974, IMG submission 87318) | Freshwater microbial communities from Lake Simoncouche, Canada to study carbon cycling - S_130206_EF_MetaG | ecosystem: Environmental > Aquatic > Freshwater > Lake | place: Lake...
ACCAGCTTTATAAGCGGCATCTAGAGCTTTTTCACCACCTTGATAAATCTTTAAGCCAGATGCATCGACTGCATTGATGCTTCCCATGTTGTGTTTGGCATATCTTGCCGCCTCAACAATGTTGGGTGTAAAAGAAACGCCAGGAACACCATCTGTAAATAAACCCTGTTTATAAGGGGTTGGATTTTTAACCAAATCGCCTCCGTGGTAAAGGAGCATATTTGGCATGAGGTTGTTTGTATCCTTTATATTTTTAATGCTTGCACCAACTGGCAAGCCCTTGGTCATTGGTGCAAGTCCAAAAAGAGTGCCGAGCGCAAATGCTGGTTTTGCTGTTCTTTGAATGTCCTGATAGTCAGGATTCAGAACACTAAAACCCATCTGGTCAGGGGCAGTGCCAAGCAGGCCGGAGACGGCAGCATAGGTGCGCGGGTCAGGCAAGGTATTGACATCACGCTGCGCGGCCAAGCCCCTGGCCCTTGCACCTTGGCGCTGGATGTTCGGGTTGCCAAAGAATGGCAACAACTCTTCGTCATCAAGCAGGGCCATGATGTTCCTTATGGTGCGCGTTATTGATTCAAAAGGCTGGTAAAACCAGATGCGCCAGTTACAGGCAGCATTCTCCTCAAAAACTCTTGCGTAGCTAGATCAGTGCCTGGTGCAATACCCGTCTGCAATCCTGTTGCCAAGTTGGCAGCCGGCTGAGATGTGTAAGCACGCGCTGCAATGTTTGTCGGCGCTGCCAGCAACATGCTCAATGGTGTCACCTCCATTGACCTGGTCGCAGTCCCAGAGTCGCCAACAATTGGCTTGAATGCTTGGGCAAACCTTGCGGCCTCATACATTGGCGTTTGGTTAGAGCCAAACACAAAGCCTTGTGGGTCTTTACGGGTCAATGCGCTGGCCAAGTTCAAGCCCGACACATTGCCGGTTGATGGATTGACCACACCTTGGTTTGACCGGATGGTCATCAGGTTGCGATAGTTGGCACGGGCTGTTTGGAATGCAGCCTGTTGCTCTGCCGACAAACCTTGCGCCAGTGCATCGTCAATAATTTCTTTCATCTGGAACAAAGCACTGCCAAGCTCACGATCACCCATTGCTGTGGTCATCTCGTTTTTGGCACGCTTACCAATCTTTGACGATAGAGTCTGCAACTGGTTGCCACTGGCCTCACCCTTGGCGGCCAGTTCTTGCAACTGCTTTACAAAGATGTTGCCTTTAAGTGGCTGAGTAGTCAGACCTTCAAAGGCGTTGTCAAGAATATCAATGCCGGTTTGGATGGTGTTGCCATCCAGCCTTTTGACTTCAGGACTTGCCACTTGGCGATAAACACTGCTGATTTGACGCTGTGCTTGGGCCAACTGTGGATTGCTCAACTCATCTGCATTGACGCCAATGGCTTGCGCTGTGGATCGGTTGAGGATCTTTTGATTCTCAGCCTTGAGCGTGTTGAATGGCCCAGAGGTAAATGGGCTGGACTCCATTCTGGCTTCCATCTGCTGCAAAGACCGAGAGCCGGTTTCCTGACCAGGTGTTGTGCGAAATCCCATTTGTTTGCCACGGGTCAGAATGGCCTGTTGCGCAGCAGTCAGTCCGGCTGATGTGTCCGGCCCGACAGCGCCAAGTGTTGAGCCGCCGCCAGTACCTGTGGCGGTTGGTGTTGTGGTGACATTGACTTGAGCGCCAGCAGTGCTTGGCTGACCAGCCACTGGTGGTGGTGGTCTAGTTCCAAAAAGTGCCTTTGACAACTTGTCTGCGCCGTATCCAGCAAGGCCGCCAAATGCCGTGCCAGCACCCATTTGCTCAACTTTCTGGGCAAAGAATTCTGGGTTGGTCATACCCTGTGGCCTTGTTTCAGTGACAAGGTCAGACATTGTTGTGTCTCTTGATGGTGGTGTGGCCACTGGCTGCAAAGCTCCGCTGACTGCGCCACTGATAGCACCAGCACGCACTGGCGCTGTCGCCGCACCAAGCAGACCGATTGCCCTTGTCGTTGGGATCAATGTGCCAAGAATGTTGCCGCCTACACGGCCCACATCGATTTCACCTTGACGCATCTGGCCTTGGCGAAAGTTTCTCTGGTAGTCAATCTCGGCCTGACGATTGATGTCTTCAACTCGTCTGCGCTCAGATCTAAAAAAGTCCTCCATGCCTGATCCAGATGGAGAGATTGCTTCAAGGCCACGGGTCAGCAATTGAGCGCCAGCGTCAGGGATGTCGCGCAAACCACGAATGACTCCACCGACAGGAGAATTCAAAATCTTTGATTGGAAAGACTCAGGGACTTTTCCAGCCGGTGCTTGTGCAGCAACTGGCGCAGCCGCTGGCACTTGCAATGTCTGAATGGCCTTGATTATTTCGGCATCAGACATTGCCTCTGGGAAAGCAACTGGCCCAATGTTGGGTATTTGAACAATTTTGTCAGCCATTTTTTACTCCGCTACATAACGCAAAACACCAGTCACTGGATCTCTGACAAGTCGAGGAGTACCAGCCTGTGGCCTTGCAGCCACTGCTTTTTCAACTTGCTTGTAAGCTGGGCCAGCACGCACAGTCATTGCTAGTTCGGTATCGCGTCTAGCGCGTTGTTTTTGGGCAATGGTTTGTGGGCTATCACTAGCTTGTGGGAAATATTTGGTAATCTCTTTTTCCATTTCTTCCACGCCAATCACTGCGCCTGACTCTGGCCGCAAATTGGCTGTGACCCAGTTTTCTTGAGCTTGGCGATATTGCTGGCGGCCACTTGTTTCAAATACATTGGCCACTCCAGTAGTCAAACCAGCACTCGGGATGGAGCGCATGATTGCCTGAAACCTGCCAGGTCTTCCATATGCCTGCTCAAGCGTAATTGGTTTTTCAGTAGCTGGATCAATTATTGGTTGACCATCAACACCTGTAACCGGCTGATTAAAGATGTCCGTTGACTGCTTCATACGGAATGCAAAGCCAGCAGACTTGGATTGATCTTCAGTGGGTTTAGCGCCAGCGCCTTGCAATTGAGTCCCACCAGCGCCCATAACAGGCATGGATAGAGCGCCTGGCGCTTTTGGCACATACATCAGACCATCTGGCCCTTCTTTAATGTCAAAGGCACCACGATTAAATTCAGCTTGACGCAAACCAAGACCGCCTTGGGCCACATTCAAATTGCCTTGGGCTATACGCAAGTTTGCCTCTTCGCTTGGTGTCATCGTTGTGGCGAAAGACTCACCACCTTTAAGTGCAGACTTGTTGATGGCCACTGTGCGGCCACCGAGACTCTGCAAAACAACTTCACGCTTAGGGCCAAAGCCTTGCAAAGTTTGCAAAGCACCAGACTTCATCTGCTGCACCAGCAATGGCTTGCCAGTGGCATCAGTCACCTCAAATGGCTGGCCCGTAACTTCAGGCCGTGGGTTAAGTCTTTCTGCAATCTCTTGGTAACGCTTGGCATCTTCAGACTTGCCCTGCGCCGCGTAAATGTCGGCAATTGTTTGGTACTGATTGGCCTTTAATTCATTGGCTGTTGGTTGTGGCATGGAGTCCATCAACTCAGCACGCTGAATAGTTGGGCCAAGCGGCATGCCTGGTGCTGCCAATGCGGCTTGCGCCGTGTTCAATGGCTGTGGCGCAGTGGTCATAACATCTGCAATTTGCTTTCTCAATTGCTCGGCTCGTTTAGCCTCTTCCAACTTCTGATTCAGCAGCAGATCCTGCACCGACCCAGCACGCGCCTGTTGGTAGCCCTGCTGGCCAGCTTGCAGAGCCGAGCCAAGGGCTTGGCCAAGGTTGATGGGGGTAGCGCTGCGGCCACTGGCTTGCAGCAGTGCAGCAGCCGCTGACAGGGCTGCATTTCGATTCATCAGCTTGCGCTGGTCTTCACTCAGCAGTGCATCAAGACCAGTGGGCGTGCCACCCATGCCGCCGCCAAACATGCTGCCAAAGTTTGAAAAGTCAAATTCTGCCATTTTTATCCCCTATCCAATTAGGCCGAGCAGTGCGCCAATTGCTGCACCTTCTCCACCGCCAATTGCGCCGCCGCTAAGACCGGCCAACTGAGAGCCAGCCAAAGCGCCACCCAAAAGACCCGCGCCGACATTGCGACTGTATGGCGTTGATACACTGCCGCCCAAGTTGGCAGGGCTTGCACCCAAGCTGGACTGCACGATGCCAAGTTTTTGCAGGCCGATGTTGCGGATGGCATCAAGCTGTTGCTGCTCAAAAGCCTGACGCGCACCACCCAAGGCCAGCACATTCTGACCGCCAGCAATGTTCTGTCCTCGAGCGTACTGAGCCAACTGTGCGGCTTGTCCATAGCCCTGATTGCGCATGTTCGCTGACAGGTCAGCGGCTTGCTTCAAGGCAGCGGCATTTGTCAGTGAAGACTGCACACCTTGGCGTGAGCCACCAAAAGCCTTGGCTTGTGTGGCAGCCTGACGATCTCTGATGTCCTGCATCTGGCGGCTTGACTCAATGTCGCCAAGGCTTCGATTGATGACATCCTCTTGGTAAGGATTCATGAAGGCATTGATGTCTGCTCCACTGAATGGGGTCAGGGACTGGTTGACCACTTGCTGCTCACCAGCTTGGTACAGCGGGTTGTAGCCAGCAAACTGCTGGATTGGCAATGCCTCTGCGACATTCTGAGCCTGACCAAAGTTTTGAAGAAACGCCGCCTTGATCTGTGGATCAATTGAAGTCGTTGATACTTGGTTTCCACCTTTAGACATTTTTCGCTCCTTATCCGAGTAGAGATTTCATTTTTTTGGCAGGTATCTTGCCGTTGTTGATCATGTTTAGCAGCCCTGTGCCGTACTTATCAACTGCTGATTTTTTGATGACATACTCGCCAAGCTGCAACATGCCAGTGCCGTCATCTGGGCCTGGTGGGTTGGGGCCACCGACTCGGTCAACAGGGCCGCCCATGTTGTATTGGCCTTCGCCAAACCCTCCACTTGTATCGCCCGTGCCGTAGCCACCAGCCGAAGAGCCAGCGCTGCTTTGGTCTGAGATGCTTTGACCAATTGCATCATTCATTGCTTGTTGTTCAGCCATTGATGCGCCGCCATAACTTTCTGCCGCAGCATTAGCAGCCGCTTCAGCCTCTGCATTCATTGAATTTATTTCACTGGCGCGAAAGCCTTCTTTTGCGGCTTGATATGCAGCAGGGTCGAGACTTGTGATTAAGCCTTCATTACTCCAAAGGCCTGGATTCATTGCTTTTGACAAAGCACCCAATGAAGTAAACCCCAAAAGGCCCTGAAGCCCCCTTGTCAACGATCCCATGTTAGGGTTCTCAGTGTAGTAGGCTGCCCGTTCAGTAGGGGTCAAATCACCAAATGGGTTTGAAGTAGGGTCACTGCCGCTGCCGCTGCTACCACCGCCACCACCACCAAAGTTGGCGCGACCAGTCATTCCTGATGTTGCCGCATTGCTTGGCATGCGTGGGATATAGCCACCAGTTGGGCCGTAGTAGGCATTTGCATATGGGTTTTGCAGCACTGGCATCTGAGCCATGATCTGCGAGTACGGATCACCACCGCCCGTTTGGCCCATGATCTGAGAATACGGAGTAGTTTGTTGGCCAGAGCCAAGCAGTTGCCTCAACTCTTCCAGAGTGAGCATTCCGAGATTTACATCTGTTGCCATTTACAACTCCTTTGCAAGTACAGACCACTGTGGGCTGTAACCTTCGTCTTTTAAAAATGTCTTTGCCCAGCCCTTGCGGCCTGCCAAAGTCACTCTGGTGCAGCCAATCGACTTGCCCCAGGATTCAATCATCGATCTCATCCGTGAGAGTTCATCTAGGTCGCCACCAGCCAAGAAGTAATGCAAGTTCTTGAGTCGCGGATAGACAATGATCTCTGTCAATACCACCGAGTTTGAGGCCGGCCACAACTGCAATCTGTGATCCCCCACCATCTCGGCAACATCGTCAAAATTATGTGTGCCTCCTGAGTATTCTAAGGCAGCCTCCACATGATGGCGTAGTCTCTTCAAATGCTCAGAATCACTCATCGTTTGCCACTGGTCACCGCCTCCAGCCGCATCACCCCAATACGCCAATCTGCCAGCACAGCACCCGTCACCTTGACATTTACCTGCCGAGCCGAAAACCGGACATCCGTAGGGTTGGCCGCCGTGTATGGCCCAAAGGTGGATTGAGCGCCTGTCGGGTAATTGCGGGTCTTGAATGAAACCACCGCCTCGCCAAGTGTTTGCTCATCTGGAACAACTTGCCGCACAGACATGAGGTTGTCGCCGTTACCCAATTGAACCGGCCCAGACTCAGCATAGACGCTGGCGCTGTCATAGGCAAAGCCCACTTCATGCTCGTAGATGTAGCCATCTGTTGAAACCAGCAGCGGGTTGGTAAATACACCCGCATCAGTGCCAGCGGTACGGGCCAATGAGCCTATGTTCCAGTGGTTTTCTCGGTAGTTGTAGGTGACATAGCTGTCATTCTCGTTGCTTGAGCTGCTTGGGTAATACCACCAGATCTCGCCAAACTGGCTGTTGTGGACAGCGTAGACCTTGGATGCTTGGTTAAAGTTTATGTTGGTAAACACATAGTCAGATACATCACTTGGCAGGGGCTTGACATAGCCGTCATAAGTCCAGAAACCCGACTTGCTCATCCAGATGGCAGCAGTGTCGATAGCCACCACAGCCTGAGCCGAGATGAGGCCGCAGCCAGATCCAGCCTTCTCAAAGCCATAAACAAATGGTGCGCCAATGTATACAGCCGTGTGGACATCTACATCGGTGAACAGCAAATTAACGCCCTTGACGCGCTTGCCGGCAATCAATGTGCCAACAGTGGCCAACTCATAGTCACCCGCCTGATTCGTGGCCAGTGGCGTCCAGACTGTATTGTCTTCTTGATCACACCACTGCACCTTGCGGGGATTGCCGCCAGCGCCAAGAGCAAACAGGATGCGCTCAGAAGTGACCAAAAGAGCCTTGTTGCCGGTTGGGGCGTTGGTAATGGCCGCTGCCAGTGTCGGGGTTGCAAAGCCAAGCTGCCACTCGTAGAGCTTGCCGTCAGCGCTTGAACAGGCCACCAGATACTCACCCCATGTGTCCAAGCTCCATGTGGTGGCTGGGATCAGTCCACCTAAGTCAGGTCGGGCCACGCCGTAGGCGTATGTGCCATAGGTGCTATAGCCGTAACCAGTCTTGATCGTGGCACTGGCAATGCCGGCAGTGATACCGCTTGGCGTAATTTCCTTGAGTGTTCCAGCCTCGTTCATAGCGTAGAGCTTGGATTGCGTACCGGCAGCAATCCAGCGCTCTGCATCATTGGCACGCCAAGTAATAAAGCCCCTGCACATACCAGTCATCTGGCTTGCCGAGCGCTTCCTCCAGCCGCCCATAGGCCGCAAGGTGTTCTCGTACCAGCGCACCAGATTCGCGTCATACCAGCGGCCTGCTGCTTGGTACTCTGTGCCGTTTCTGTAAATGCCTGGTGGTAGTTTTAGTGGGATGTACATGGCTATATGGTCGGTAGGTTGGACACAAATGTCATTGTCGCAATAAGTGAGGCCGTTGATGGGTAACTTCCTGATGCAGCATAGGTCTGAATGCTCACCTGAGTGCTGTCAGTCTCCCACCACAACTCAATATAGTCACTTGCGTTTAAGCTCACAAAATAATTCCAGCCAACTAAGGCATGGCCATTGACCGAGCCATGTTTGCTTGGCACTGCAAAGAATCCAGTAGAGCCAACAACCACAGTCCCATTAATCTTGAGCCAGACCCTTACATCATGGTCTTGAGAGTCAGGGTTTTCAAACTGACCAGACCACTGTAAATTCCAGATGCCAGAGTCAGCCACTGTGATCCGCGAACTGCTCGCCACACTCACGCCGTTGGCGTAGTCTGTCGTGTTCAGTGTCATGGCGTAGGCCGTATTGGCCACCGCCGCCGTCTGGTCTACAGTGCTTTGAAACGCCCCGTAGGGGTTGTTCATAAACTTGCCGCCCTTGGGGCCAAACAGCGAGCCGAGGACGGAAGTTAGTTTTCTGGCAAAAATGTTCAGTGCGCCGTTGTTCTCGTTCAAGTTCCGGCGTTCATACACCTCTGGTGGATAACCCAGAGGCGAGAGTGAAGGCGTCTCTAATTGTTGCTTGACATTGGCCATGAGGTGATTATTTCACTTATGCCATGTCTGCGCCTACTTTGCCAACTTCGGCAACCCTGCGACTCCAGCCCTTGCCAAAGGTCTGCCAGTGGGGCAGATCCATCAGGAATGACAGTCTGCGCTTGCCATAATCGTCAACCAGATCGCCCTGAAATGCCGCCACAGCCTGCAAAGTCTTTGGGCCGATGCCGCCATCAGGATCAACCCCTACGCACGCTTGCAGCCACTTGGCAGCCCGACCTGGGCCGCTGTTCACCGCCGCATCGAAAACACAATAGTCCACGCCAGCCGGCAGGTCATCGCCCTTGACCTTGTCCCAATACTTGGCCTTGTACATTGGGCCAACAATCTCAGGAGTCAGGCCGCGCATGGTCTGCTCATCCACATCATGCCCGACCCACTCCTCCCAGACCTTCTTGGTCACTCCGAGGTTGGTCATGCCGCCTGGATCAGACGGATGGTTGACAAAGCCGCCTTCATGGTGGAGGACAGCAGCCAGTGCGGAGTCAAAGTTTTCTTTCATTTCACTGGCCCTGCCTTAGAGAGTAAATCGGTCTTGGCTTGTGAGCCAGCGCTTGATCCAAAGTAGTAGGCAATGATGCCCGTCCAAGCCGTGCCAAGGCTACCCAGCATCATCAGGATGGCAGGGTTGCTGTCATCGAGCTTGTTGAAAAACATCAGCGTCATGATGGCAAAAAAACCGACAGTGACAGACCCAGCCAGTATTGGGGGCATCAGGCTGCGGGTGGTGGCCTGCATTTCCCGCGCAGACTTCCTGTCCTCGACCTCCAGCTTTTCAAAGTTGAGGCCAAGCTCTTGCGCCTGTTTCTGCAACTCAATCTCGGCCATTTTGACTTGAGCAATCTGTTCGGCTGACAGTTTGTTGTTGGAGATCAGGTCGCCTACCTTGTCGGGGTCAACACCGATGGCCTTGGAGATGGCAGACACTGCCATGCCGGCCAGTGGGCCACCCATTGCCGTGGCAATCGTTGGTGCAATTTGTTTAAGCCAGTCCATATCATTAACTCCTTTTTTTACTCAGCATCGAGGCAGCGATCTGCAACATTGCATGAGTCTTCTGTAAATTATCTGGTGGTGATGCCCACCCGACTGTGATCTGCCCAACAAAGCGACCTGGCTCTGGCTGCACTGAAATGCGGCATGTATAGCCCACACCCTTTTCAATGTACCAGATGCCCATCTCGCTCTGTGCGCTGGTGTACTCGCCGCATGGAATCTCATTAACCAAGAGCTTAGTTATGTCTAGGTTGTTGCTTTGGTTAGCGCTGAACAGACCTACATCCAGACCATCCATTGCTTTTTCTCGACCTTCCCGTGTGTACGCTCTGTGAACAATGCGAGTGCCAAACATTGGGTTGACTTTGAACACTGCCACCACGATAGCGCCAGACTGCTTGAACAGGTGCGCCGCTGCATCCTCCACCCTGTCCTCTGCAATGCTTGGAATCTTCTTGGACTCTTTGTAAGCTCCAATCAGCAGGTCTTGGTTTGTATATACAAAGTACCCTGCAAAGGTAAGCACCGCCATCAACACCATTGCGAACAGCCGGAATGGACTGGACACATAGGCCAGCACCTTGTCAACTAAGCTAAGTTGCTCGGCGCTCACCCGCGCTGCCCCATGATGCCAAGGCTGAAATAAATGATTGCGCCGACCAAGCTGAAAAAGACAAGCGCCATCAGCACAAGCTCAATGACCTCGTCCATCTCTTTCTTGTGCCTTGCCGCAGCTTCTTTTTCTTTGCGCGCTTCATGGGCAGACTCAACATCCATCGCTGCTGCTCTGGACTTGATCTTGTTCCAGACATCAACCTTGCCGGACTGCATAAACAGCAGTTGCAACTCGTCTTCAAAACGCTTGGCCTGATCCAGTGCCATCTCAATCTGGATAGCAGTGCCCATGCTGGACTTGGATTTCTTGGCCTGGACTACAGCCTTGGTGGCGGTGGACTTAGCGTCAAAGTACTTGCCAAGGACAGGGCCAAGAGACGATACATCATCAACAGTCTTGCTGACCTTCTTGATCAGCGCAACTGCTGCCTGTATACCTGCTAGGGCCGTTAGTGGATCAATCACTTTCTGCTACCTTCTTAGGCTCTGGTTTACCTTTTTCCCGCCACTGCAAGCACCATACCAGCAGCCGGTCAGATGACCATGACCAGCGCACGCACTCAAAGGCTGGTGCTGGGGCTTGTACTGCCGGCGGGGGTGGCGGCAGCGCGTCCATCTCAGCGTGCCTTAAAGTGTTCCCAGAAGGCCGCAGCCGCCACGAATAGACCGCCAAGCCAGAGCAAAGGCTTGGCAAGGCGACTGAGTGTCTCCAGCACCTTAAACGCGCCCTGTGCAGCAGCGAATGCTGCCGTCACATCCTTGGTGCGCTCAGTCAAGGCATCCACCTTAACCTCGACAGCGACAAGCCTGTCGTAGATTTCTCGGTGCGTTATGTCTTCAGTCATTTATTTCAACCCAAGTTAATGCGGCCTCATCCCAGCGATACTTTTTGTCATCAACAGGCATAGGCGTTGGTGCAGACCACAGGCAAGTTTCCTCGCTCATTGTCCAACTTGGATATGGCTGTGGTGGGATAAACGCATCACGCCCTGAGTCGTAGGTGTAGCCAATGCCAGCGTAGTTTTTACGCAAAGGTGTGTTGCCATTGGCGTGAACACCACCGTGCGTGTTGTATGAGGTTTGCACCCAGCCCTGACCGAAGATGCCAGCGTCAATAACATCTTGTTCTGCAACGATTACCTGAGTGACTATTCCGTTTTCTACTTTTGCAAAATGTGACATTGCTCTTCCTTAAACTGGAATTAAAGAGCTAGAAGATGTAAAAGTGTGGATAGTGTTACCACCAGAAGTAGTAACTGTTCCACCAGTAAACACTTGCGAGCCAGCGTAAGAGATGATGACTACGCCAGAGCCACCTGCCGTGCCTGGGAAAGTGGTTAGGTTATTTCCACCACCACCGCCACCACCCGTGTTCGCAGTGCCAGCAGTTCCAGCAATGCTTAAATATGAGCCATTACCGCCGCCATTTTGCCCGAGTGCTTGTGTTGCGTTGCCGCCAGCGCCGCCGCCACCAGCATTTGTAACTGATGATCCTGAAATGCTTGAAGCAACACCCGAGCCACCATAGCCACGATTAACAGTTTCTGGATTTCCGTTTTTACCCACACTTCCCGCGCCGCCGCCACCAGCGCCAGAACCGCCATCATTGCTTGTGTTGTTACCGCCAGCGTATCCTTGATTTGCAGTTCCCGCGCCACCAGTGGCTGAGGCAGCATTTCTTGCGCCGCCACCAGAACCACCTGCAACACCATTTGTAGGTGTGCCAGAACCACCGCCACCACCACCCGTAGATGTAATGGTAGAAAACACTGAATCAGAACCATTAGTTCCTGCACTGGCATCGGTTACCGAACCAGCACCACCAGCACCAATAGTCACAGTGTATGAAGTCAAGCGGCTTAAGGTTAATTGTCCTTCAGCAGAACCGCCGCCGCCTGATGTTCCAGCCGAAGTGCGATAACCACCGCCACCACCACCGCCACCTCGATTAAAACCACCACCGCCGCCGCCAGCAATTACAAGAAAGTCAGCAGAGACGGGAGGTAAAACACCACCCGCCAAAAAGAAATTTTTAGCGGCAAACATTATGGTGTATATCCTTGGGCGGCAGAGCCGTACCAGTTAGTGCCATCGGCAATAAAAGTCAGAATGTCCATCTTGCCAGCCGTTGCTGTAATGGTTGGTGCGCCAGCCGTACCAAATTTCACACCTGTAAATGTTGCTGTTCCGTTGCCTGTGGTTGCAGCCTGTTTAAGCAACAGCACAAAGGATTTGCCAGCAGTCGCGGTTGGCATGGTAAAAGTACAAGCCGTGGATGCCGTCAGGGTTGCAGTTTGAACTGTGCCACTGGTCAAAGACAAAGTGCTTGAACTAGTGACTGTTCCAATCGCAACCACCGACTCCACATAGTTTGTGACAGTTTGGTTTGTCACAGTTGGGGTTGTCAGTGCTGGTGATGTCGAAAGCACATTGTTGCCCGAGCCGGTTGAAGTGCCAACACCCGTGCCGCCCTTTGTGACTTTCAGCAATGGCCCTGCATCAAACAGCGCATCAATTAAGTCCAGGTCGGTGTTGACCTTTGTCCCCCAGGTGTCTGTCGATGCACCTACCTCTGGCTTTGTCAGCAGTAGGTTGGTGGTGGTGGTATCTGCCATGTGTTGCTCCTAAACAGGTGTCCAAGTCTCAGAATTATCAACGATTTCAGTCCAAGTTTCTGCACTGTCGCTGATCGCCGTGTAAGTTTCTGCCGTATCGCTTATTGTCGTGTAAGTTTCCGCCGTATCACCGATTGCCGTGTAGGTTTCTGCTGCATCCGGTATTGCACCCCAGCCGAATCCAAAGATGATGCCGACAAACCCAGTTGCAGTATTGCCTGTCAATGCAACTGTGATGACATTGCCGACACTGCCAACTGATCCTGTACCCGTAACACCAGTGATGGCTTGAAACGATATGACCTCTGCGCCCATCGTGCCGACAGAACCCGTAGCGCTGTTGCCGGTGACCGCTTTTGTGCTGGTGACACTGACAGTGCCAACAGAGCCTGTGGCCGTGTTGCCGGATAGATCAATGGCGGCAGACTGAGTAACGCTGCCAACTGCACCCGTGGCTGCATTGCCGGTGATTGCTTTGCTTGATTCCGCTAAGACCGAACCAGCAGTGCAGGTGGCTGCATTGCCCGTGACGGCAACAGATACAGACAGTCCGACTGTGCCGACATTGCCTGTCGCAATTGTCCCATCCTCTTGGATCGACCTGTCGGCCAGCAAGTTGCCAGCCGCGCCAGTCGCCTGGTTGCCGCTGATGCCTATATTTGTTTTGCCGTAAACACCCAACCCATAACTGCCAGAGCCATATGTCCCTTGCAGAATTGGATAAGCTCCGCGGCCGTAAAGCCCTGACCCATAAGCAGCCATGCCGCTGCCCCTTGGTTAAGCCAGCCGGATCAGGC
>Ga0114974_10002869_pt1 | contig 13166 bp, 14 predicted proteins | sample S_130206_EF_Meta_FD_87318 | JGI IMG/M metagenome (GOLD analysis project Ga0114974, IMG submission 87318) | Freshwater microbial communities from Lake Simoncouche, Canada to study carbon cycling - S_130206_EF_MetaG | ecosystem: Environmental > Aquatic > Freshwater > Lake | place: Lake...
AGCATAAATTTTTTATTTATACCTAACATAAATTCTGGCATATTATGGTAATTCAGTTTACCATCTTTTTCAAACATAAAACCATTCATATCTCTAAACCCCAATGCCTTTGCAGGCATATTACTTGCAGGTTCTGTAAATACAAATAGCTCCTGAGAAAATGTATTTGAATAAATAAAAAGAAATGCGAAAAGCAATAATTTATTCATATTATAATACCTTAATGTGGTATACATTTTTACTATTGCTAGCGTAGGTAGGATATTGCTTGGTAGTCTTCGATAATTGTTTATACTCTTTGTCAACAATAAAACCCTTGTCTAGTATTTTTACTTTTACTTCTCCATTTAATGTTCCCGCTTTCGTGTCTATGAAAGTATAAGTGTTATTGTCTAGTGTAAAAGTTCCGTTATTCGCTGCCTGCTGGTTTTTAAAATTAAACACCACTACTAATTCACCCACAGAAAAACCTGCATCTTCTACTTTCTTTTTAACGTCACTAATATTCACCGCACTGCCATTTTTAAAATAAAGCAAGAAGGCGGTGTTGTTTAAATCGGGTTCCACTTTTTCTACTGCATCTATTGATATTAACTGCTTATAAGTAGCTTTAGAACACATAGAACAGGTAAGTCCTGTAGCTGTTAATTCTGCTTTGGTAATTTGGGCATTTACTAGTACTGAAACAAATAGTACCACTGTAAGTATGAATATTTTTTTCATTTTTCTTTGTTTACTTTAACCTTGTATAAGAATACACAAAATTAGGCATTTCTGCGCTAGTTATTATATGATTTATATCTATTTTGACCAATTTTAGCCTAATTTTAGTTTAGAAAATTTGAAAAATTCTAGTAAATCTTAACTTACACTATTAAATAAATTTTTATGAAAAAATTATTATTCTTACTTGTTATGTTAGTTTCTTTTTCAATTACTTATGCGCAAGAAACGACTAAGAAAAAACTAGTTTTCAACCCAAAGAATCCTACCTATGAGGTGGAAGCTACTTGTGGTAATTGTATGTATAAAATGAAAGGTGATGGCTGCCATTTAGCTATTAAACTAAAGGGCAAGAACTACTTTGTAGACGGAACAAGTATTGACGATCATGGCGATGCCCATGACGCAGAGGGTTTTTGCAATGCCATTAAAAAAGCTAAAGTACAAGGCAGTATTGTGAATGACAGGTTTGAAGCCACTTATTTTGAGTTGATTAAAAAGTAAAATATATTATTGCGGTACTCTTAAAATTCTAACCAATATTCAAACGAAAATTCAAACCATGAAAACTACTAAAATTATTTACTGGATAAGTACAGGTATTATTTGTTTATTCTCTTTAGGGGCTATTCAAATGAACTCTCAAATGGCTATTGACGGCGCTAATCATTTACTTATACCTCGTTACCTTGGAATTCAAGTGAGCATTGGTCAATTAATAGGTTGCGTTCTTTTAATCGTACCTGCTATACCAGCTCGTTTTAAAGAATGGGCCTATGTAGGTTATGGCATAATGTATATAACAGCATTGAACGCACATATAGCGGTAGGTGATGCTTTTATTCCCTATGGTATAATGGCTGTCATTTTCTTTGGCCTACTTCTTACCTCTTATATTAGTTTTCATAAATTACAGAAATGAAAAAAATAATTTGATAAGTGCTTGGTTTATTTTGTAGAATTCCATCTTTTACATTGGGTATTTGAAAGCCATACATAAACTGAATTACAAAATAGAGTGTGAAAAATACTTCTACCCCTATAACAATTTTTGGTAAATTTTTTCTAACTATTAAAAAAAGCATATTAACGAATAATACTGCAGCAAATAATCTAAAGATTTCTTTATAATATGGTATCTGATAACCATCAAGGACTAAATAATCAAAAAAGCTTCCTACAGCTATGATTAGCAGTCTTGCAAGAATATGATACTTTAATAAACTTAACTTTTGACCACCTTTTAAAATTTCAAAAATTGAAAATATCCCCAATAGGGTGATGGCAAAATGTAGATTCGAATACATGGGGTGTAATTTAGATAAATTTCTACAATTATATCCCTTGTTGAATGAATATGAATGAAATTGACTAAATTTAAAACGTAAAAACAAGTAAATGAAAAAATATATAACCCTCCTTTTACTTTTAAGCTTTATAAATTATATAAATGCTCAAAAAATTACCATTAGCGACAAGACACCCATTAAAGTGCAGGCTATTTCTAATATTAATAGTGCCAATTTACATTTGAAAGATACTTTCACCGTAAACTTGTTTGAAGATATAATTATAGATAGCAAACTAGTATTAACCAAAGGTAGCAATGTGCTTGCCACTATTGATGCCATTGAACCTGCCAAAACGAATGGTAGAGCTGCTAAAATAAATATCTTATATACAATACTTGCACCAGACGGTACCAAAATTTATTGCAAAAGTGAAAATAAGGGCCAGGGAACTAATTTTGCAAAAAAATCAGGTAACTTTTTTGCAACCGCTTCTTATACCAGTATTGGAATTGGACTAGCAAGCGGCATTATTAAAGGAAAAGGAGACGGACTATATATGTTTTTTGCTGGCGCTGTTATAGGAGGTCTATTTGGTATTGCAGGACTACTCACTACTCCATTAAGACTTATCAAAGGAGGCGAAGTTAAAATAAATGCTGGTGAAATAATTGAAACCACTGTTGATAGAGATGTTAGCTTTTCACTCCCTGCCCCCACGCATTAAGAATTGTATATTACTAGTTTAATTGCACTATTAATTATTGATTATCAATTTATTACGAAAAAATCGCTGCTACTAGTTTTTTTAATTAATTTGAGTAAAATTAATACTATGAAAAAATTAATAGCGCTGATGGCCTTTGCGGCATGTTTTGTTTTTGCAAATGCCCAAGAGGCAACTAGTTATCAAAAACCTTCTAAAGAAATTGCCGATTTATTATTAGCACCTCCTACACCTACTATTAGTGTAGATGGAAAAGCGCAATATATGTTAGTAATGGAAAGAAGTTTTTATCCGACAGTAGAGGAATTGGGTCAACCTGAATTTAAAATTGCAGGTATACGTATTAACCCTACTAATTTTTCTTTATCAAGACAAAATTATATCAAACAGTTAAGCCTTAAGAATTTAGTAACGGGTAAAATGGTTTCTATTAATGGTTTACCTAATAATATTTCTGCTTTAAACCCTAGCTGGAACCCTTCAGAAAATAAAATAGCTTTTTATAATGTTACAACTAATGCAGTGGATGTATGGGTGATAGATATTAAAACAAGTACTTGTAGTAAAATAAATAAAAACCCAGTAAACATTGTTTTAAGTAGTAACCTAATTTGGTTAGATGATGCTACTGTATTATATAAAATTAATACACATACTGCTTCAGAAATGAACAAGAAGCCTATTACACCAAAGGGGCCTACTATTCAGGAAAGTTTAGGAAAAGTAGCACCTAGTGTGACTTACCAAGATTTAATTAAATCACCTTATGATGAATATGCTTTTGAATTTTTAGCTACAGCACAATTAGTAAAAAATAAAGCAGGCGTTGAAACTAAAATTGGCGCACCAGCTATTACAAGCTCATTAGATCTTTCTCCCGATAAAAATTATTTATTAACGCGCATTATTAATAAGCCATTCTCTTATTTAGTAACAGTGAATGGTTTTGCAGCTACTGTAAATGTTACCGACTTAAATGGTAAAATTGTAAAAACCATTGCCGATTTACCTTCTGCAGAAACAACACCTAGTGGCTATGATAATGTACAAAATGTAGCAAGAGCCTTTGATTGGAAAGATGATGAAGCAGCTACCATTACTTATGCAATGCCTTTAGATAGCGGCATTATGAAAAAAAATGTCCCCTTTCATGATGTAGTAATGGGGCTAGCAGCTCCTTTTACGGGTAGTGCAAAAGAATTATTTAAAACAAGCACTAGATACAGCAGAACTGCATGGGGCAATGAACATATTGCTTTAGTAACTGAAATGTTACGCAGTAAGCAACAATATAAAGTAAGCAGATATGATGCAAGCAACAATAGCCTCTCTACTTTATACCAAGGTAATATGACCGACGCCTATACCAACCCAGGTAACCCTGTTACTACTAAAAATAAATTTAATCGAGATGTAATAGCGATGACAAATAATGGTCAGGCAATTTTAATGAATAATACTACTGGCGCTTCTCCTAAAGGAGACTTACCTTATTTGTCTTCTTTTGATTTAAATACAAAAACCAATTCTATTTTATGGCGTTCTTCAGATGATAATTTTGAAATGGTGATGGAAGTCATTGATATTAATAATTTAAAAGTTATAAGTAGAAGAGAAACAGAGAAAGAAGTACCTAACTATTATATTAGAAATATTAAAGACAATAGTAAAACTCAAATTACCAATTTCGCCAACCCTTATTTGAGTATGGAAGGTGTGACAAAGGAAAAAATTAAATATAAAAGAAAAGATGGCGTTGATTTAACCGGTGATTTATATTTACCTAAAGGCTATGATAAAACGAAGGATGGCCCTCTTCCTACATTAATTTGGGCCTACCCAAGAGAGTTTACAAGTGCAGCAGATGCAAGTCAAATTAGAGGTAACCAACATAAATTTACGATGCTTAGTTGGGGCTCTCCAGTATTTTATGTTACAAAAGGTTATGCTATTTTAGATAATGCTGAAATGCCTATTGTAGCTACTTCTGCTGACAAAAAACCGAATGACGATTTTGTAAATCAATTAATATTAAACGCGAATGCCGCTATTGATAAACTAGTAGAATTAGGCGTAGGCGATAGAAATAAGATGGCCGTGGGTGGTCATAGTTATGGCGCCTTTATGACTGTGAATTTACTTGCACATACTAATTTATTTAAAGCAGGTATTGCTAGAAGTGGCGCTTACAACAGAACCTTAACCCCATTTGGTTTTCAAAATGAAGAGCGTACTTTTTGGCAAGCCAAAGATTTATATTTAGAAATGAGCCCCTTTGCTTTTGCAGATAAAATTAAAACACCATTGTTAATGACACATGGTGAAATGGATGACAATACAGGCACCTTCCCTATTAATAGTGAAAGACTATATGCAGCTATTAAAGGACATGGAGGTACTGCAAGATTCGTTTATATGCCTTATGAAGCACATGGCTATAAAGGAAAAGAAAATGTATTGCATTTATTATGGGAACAAGGAAGATGGTTGGATAAATATTTAAAGGACAAATAATATATTTTAAATATAGAATTTGAATTTAAGCTTAATAATATAAGTTAACTTTGCAAAAATTAGCCAAGTAGCCATCAATTATGCAAAAGTATCTATTGCTATTATTATCTGTTATTATTGTGTATACCAGTTCTGCTCAAAAGAAAGAAAGAAAAGGAGAATTCTATTTTTCTTGGGGATATAATAAAGAATATTATACACTTTCTAATGTTACTATTAACCAGCCGGAGTTAAAAAATAATTTCACCTTTAAAAATACTCAACTGGTAGACCATCCTGGTTGGGACGAAGGCTTATTTACCAAAGCATTAAGTATACCTCAATATAATTATCGATTTGGGTATTTCTTAGACAAAAACAAGGACCTAGCTTTTGAAATAAATTTCGATCACACCAAGGCTTTATTCAAAGACAACCAGCTTATTCATATGTCTGGTACTTATAATGGAGCAAGGATAGACTCTAGTTTTATTTTTACTAAATCGGGACAAGGAACTGCTGAAAATTATTATTACTTAAACAATGGCGCAAACTTTTTATTATTCAATATTGTAAAAAGAAAACGTTTCAAAAAAATATCTAATGATTTTATAGCTATTGATGGTTTAGCCAAGGCCGGTATTGGTCCCTTAATTCCACATGTAGAAAATAAATTATTTGGTAAAAATAATAAACAAGGATTTCAGTTTGGTGGTTGGAACACCGGCCTTGAATATGCATTAAGAAGCACCTTTCGTAAAAAATTATATCTTGAGTTCGCAGGCAAATTAGATTATGCCTATTATTATAACCTAGATGTATTCAAGGGCAATGCCAAACAAGGTTTCGGTACAATGGAATTTATTTTGAGTTTGGGCTACAACCTTCCTATGGGACCTAAAATCAATAGCGCTAAATAGCTCTAAATAAAAAAACAAAAAATTAAGCAGGCAAGGTTTTCTTGTACTTTAAGTACTCCTTCTTGGCATCTTTAATAAAGGCCTGCTCTGAACTAGCATGGGTTAACTTATAAGAGACCCTATTTTTATCTATGGTTTTCCCTTTTACTTGATTAGGGTAATGTTGAATTGAAAATTTCATTAATTCCACAATTAATGGAATGGTACTAATACCTTTTTCTGTTAATGTATAAATAAATACTTTTTTATTAGTGGGATGATTGTTCTTTTCAATAATACCATCTAGTACTAATTTTTTTAAACGATCGGCTAAAACCCTAGTCGCAATTTTTTCACGATTGTCCATTAATTCTTTATAGGTACACTTTTTTAAAAAAAGCATATTTCTAATTATAATAAGCGACCATTTATCCCCTAGCACATCCAAGCCAGTGGCTATGGCACATATGGAACGAAATTTAGTTTTAAGCATAGGGGGAATATTTTAACAAAGATAAATAAATATATAATAATTCAATTTATTGTGGAGACATTTATATAAGTGGCTTTGATATATACCACCGAATTTACTTTCATATGTAGTTTAAAAATATAGGACTCAACTATTTAGACAATTCTATGACAAAACTCATAGGTTAAACAAGTTATTTAATAGATAATAATCTAAGGTAGCATTAGTCGTAGCGTCCTCCATCTTAATAAACGAAAAAAAGAAGATAGAAATGAGTAGAAGTGTTAGGATTAATTTAAATTTACTAATAGTGATTCATTTTTTATAAAATAGTTTCTCCATGAAAACAAAAAACTTTTTTTCCCTTTTAATCTTAACATTTTTTTATAGCCTTTTAATAAGCTGCTCGTCTAGCTCCTCTAACCCTAAAGAGGGTTTTATAGACGTAAAGGGCGGTAAGGTTTGGTACCGTATTAATGGTACAGGCAATAAGCCTGCACTTCTTTTACTACATGGTGGGCCGGGCTCTTCTAGCTATGGCTTAGAAAATTTGAAAGAATTAAGCAATGACCGTCCTGTTATATTTATAGACCAGCTGGGTTGCGGAAGGTCTTCAAGGATTACCGATACCTCTTTAATGACTATAGAAAATTATGTAGAACAGCTAGAGCAAATTAGAACAGCCCTAAACTTAGAAGACTTTTACTTATATGGGCATTCCTGGGGTACCATGTTAGGCATTGACTACTATATTAAATACCCTACACATATAAAGTCTATTATTTTTAGTAGCCCTTTATTTAGTACTGAAATGTGGACCAAGGATGCAGATACTTTAATTGCTTCCCTACCCGATTCTGTTCAAACAAATATTAGAGTGAATGAAAAAAATAAAACCTATGATAACCCAAAATATCAAGATGCAGTTACGCTTTATTATAAAAACTTTTTAAGAAGAACAGAAAGAACAAAAGGACAGTCCGATACTGCTAAATTATTTTCAGGTTCTAATGTATATGAATTTATGTGGGGGCCAAGCGAGTTCACAGCCACTGGAAATTTATTAAAGTATAACCGTTTGGCCTTTCTTTCTACTATTAAAGTGCCCACCTTATTAGTAGCAGGCGAGTTCGATGAAGCAAGGCCTAGCACTATTCAACATTTTCAAACTATGATTCCTGGCGCTGAATTCAAAATGATAAAAAATGCAGGTCATGCCACGATGCAGGATAATAAAGAAGAATACCTTTCTACATTGAAAGAGTTTTTAGATAAGGTAGATAAGCAGCAGCAATAATTAAACTAGTATACAATGACAAACTCAAGAAGAAATTTTGTAAAACAAGCTAGCGCCTCCATTGGTGCTTTAAGTTTACCTAGTTTATTACAGGCTGCTCCTATAGATAATTTAAATAAGAAAAAAATTGTATGTCTTGGCGGACACCCCGATGACCCGGAAAGTGGCTGTGGTGGCACTTTAGCCAAATTAAGAAAGGCGGGACACGATGTGACTATTATTTATTTAACTACTGGAGAGGCGGGTATCCCAGGCACTTCACATGATAAAGCAGCTAGTATAAGAAAGGCAGAAGCTATTGCTGCTTGTAAAATATTAGATGCTAAATACATTTTTGCTGGTCAGATTGATGGAGATAGTATTATGAATAATGAATGGGTAGAAAAAATTAAAACAATCATTGCCAATGAAAATCCAGATATTGTTTTCACTCACTGGCCTTTAGATGTGCACAAAGACCATCAAATTGCTAGTTTATTAGGTATACAAGCCTGGGTTGGTCTTGGTAAAAAGTTTCTTTTATACTTTTTTGAAGTATGTACCGGTGAGCAAACCTTTATATTTCATCCCACCGACTATGTAGATATTACAGAAACCCAAGCGCAAAAAAAACAAGCGCTTTATTGTCATTTGAGTCAAGATCCTCCAGGCATCTACCAATGTGGTCATGCCGCCATGGAAGATTTTAGAGGTCGTGAAATGGGCGTTACTGCTGCAGAAGCCTTTGTTAGAATGAATGGAAAATTATTTTTATTGTAATAGTAGCAGCGTATAACCATTGTCTTAATAATTATAATTAAATTTACTTATTAAGCAAACAATATGAGGTTACCTATAATTTTATTGGGGGCTCTTCTTCTATGTAGAGGACTAGATGTAAAAGCACAAACTACATCTAATGGTTTTACCGTTATTCCCCTTGGTGTAAAAGGGGGGCTAGACGAAGCCAACCTCTCTTCCTATATGGTGGCTGCTAAAGGTTCTAATAATTATATATGTTTAGATGCAGGTACTATTAATGCTGGATTACAAAAAGCAGTAGCTAATAAATTATTTACCGAGTTTAGTGCTGAAGAAGTTCAAAAAAATAAAATCAAGGCTTATTTTATTTCACATGCCCATTTGGACCATGTAGCAGGACTTATTTTAAATTCCCCTAACGATAGTCCAAAAAATATTTATGGATTTAGCTCAGTAATTGAAATAATAAAAAATAATTATTTTACTGCCAAGAGCTGGGCCAATTTTGGAAGCGAAGGCGATAAGCCTATTTTAAATAAGTATAACTATAACTATTTAACCCCTGGTAAAGAAATTGAAATTCCAAATACAGAACTACATGTAACGCCCTATATATTAAGTCATGTAAACCCTTATGAAAGCAGTGCATTTTTAGTACATAATAATAATAGCTATTTGCTTTATTTAGGAGATACTGGTGCCGATGAAGTAGAAAAGTCGAATCAGTTAGAAAAATTATGGAAGGCCATTGCAGATAAAGTAATAGCACATACACTGAAAGCCATTTTTATTGAAGTTTCGTTTGACAATACCATGCCCGATAAAGCCTTGTATGGTCACTTAACACCGCGTTTATTAATGCAAGAAATGAAGGTGTTGAATAAGCTCTCTAATGGCCAGCTTCAAAATGTACCCATTTACATTACCCATATCAAACCTTGTGCTACTTGTGAATTTTCCATTAAAAAGGATATAGCCCTGTCAAATACAGAAGGGCTAAGTATTAAATACGCAGAACAAGGTAAGGCCATACAGTTGCCTTAATTTTCTTATATATTCTATCACAAATCAATAAGAACCACTTATCCCTTTTCTTTTATTTTTTAAAAGAATTTGTCTAATTTAATACTCTAATGAATTAGGTCATTTTAATAACTTTATAGCAAAGTATTTTTTAGCCTTTATGAGTTAGTCATTATATTATAAAATAAAACGAAATATTATGTCAAACAGTAAGAAAATTATTCAAAACAATTCGCGTCGTAACTTTCTATACCAAAGTTCATTGGCCTCTTTGGGCTTAGTGTTCATGGGCAAAAACTCATTTGCTACTAATTCATTATTCTTAAGCAGTGCTTTATCTACCATTAAGGGTGTACAAATTGGCGCTATTACTTATTCTTTTAGATCTATGCCAGGCAGTGCAGAACAATTAATACAATATTGTAAAGAGGCTGGCATTACTGCTATTGAATTAATGGGAGACCCTGCTGAAGCTTATGCTGGAAGCCCAGTAGGTGTTATGCCACCAATGAATTTTAGACCACCAGCTGCCAATGAGCCTGCAAAACCTGCAATGTCACGTGAAGACTTTATGAAATCGATGGAAGAAAGAAATGCAAAAGCAAGAGCTTGGAGAGAAACCGCTTCCATGGATAAATTTGTAGAACTAAGAAAATTATTCAATGATGCAGGTATTACTATTTATGCATTTAAACCAGATGCAGCACTAGGTGTGAAAAGCACCGATGCAGAAATTGATTACGCCATGCGCGCCGCTAAAGCATTAGGCGCCACTTCAGTGAATGTGGAAATTCCAGAAAATTCAGCGCATTCAAAAAGATTAGGTGAGTTTGGATTAAAACATAAAGTATATGTGGGCTATCATGCACATTTACAAGCTACCGATACCGCATGGGATTTGGCTTTGAGCCAATCTCCTTACAATGCTATTAACCTTGACTGTGGGCATTATATAGCAGCAGGTGGGGCGAATACCACCGCCTCTTTATTGGCTTTTATTGAAAAAAATCATGCTCGTATAACTAGTATGCATATTAAGGACCGTAAAAATAAAGTAAATGGTACAAAGAATATGCCATGGGGAGAAGGTGATACACCTCTTAAAGAAGTACTTACTTTATTGAAAACAAAAAAATATAAAATACCTGCTAGTATTGAATTAGAATATGATATTCCCGCTGGCTCTGATGCAGTAAAAGAAACAAAAAAATGTTTCGAGTATGCTAAAGCTATTTTAGAAGGATAAATTTTAAATTTATGAACCAGCATATTGCAGAAAAAATTTTTGTACACCATGTACTTTTTTATTTAAAAAACCCCTCGTCCGCTGCTGATAAAAATAAATTATTAGAGGGCTTGCGAAAATTAGCTAAAATTGAATGTATTCGTTTTTCGGATATTGGAACGCCGGCTGCTACTAATAGGTCGGTGATTGAAAGAGACTATACTTATTCTTGGTTATGCATTTTTAATACAGCTGAAGAAGAAATAATATATCAAGGACATCCTATTCATGATGAATTTAGAAATAACTATGCCCATTTATGGGAGAAAGTAGTTATTTACGATTCAAATACCAATACACAGGAAAGCCAGTAGCAATAAGGCTTAAGCCCCAAATAGCTTCGTATGGTTTATTGAAAATGGTAATCACAAACAAGGCTGCACAGAATAATAAAAATAGTCCTGGTACAAAAGGATAGCCTATTACTTTATACTTTCTTTCGTATTCAGGATGCTTTACTCTTAATATAATTACACCAAGCGCTGTACTTCCATAAAATATAAAGGAAGCAAATACTAGCATATCGGTTAATTGATCAAAACTTCCTGAGAATACCAAGGCAATGGCCCAAAAGGCTTGAATGAATAAAGCAATATCGGGTGTATTGTATTTGGGATGGACATTCGCTGCTTTATAGAAAAATAATTTATCTCTGGCCATTGCATACATCATTCTAGCAGAAGTTAAAATAGTGCTATTGGTAGCATTCAATGTAGTCACTACTATTAAACTGGCTACAAGTACCATTCCAATATGTCCGCTTAGTTTACCTGCTACTTCTACTGCAGCAATTTTATTGGGAGTGAGTTGTATAAAATAATCGATGGGTAAAATATATACAAAAACTATGTTTAATAAAACATAAGCAGTCATAACTATTAAAGTACCAATGCCCAAAGCCAATGGTAAATTTCGTTTTGGATTTTTTATTTCTTCGCCGATATAAGCAATTCCATTCCATCCTTCATAACCCCAAAAAGCGCCCAAACTAGCCACAAATAAGGCTTTCAGCAAACTAAACCCATGTAAATCGGGGGCATTGGGTAATTGGCTAGGGGTTGTTATATTAGCCATACTTCCTTGAGAAGAACCAAAACCAATAGCCAAAAATGCAACAATACTAGTTAACATTAAATAAGTAAGTACTGTACTTAATTTACTAGCAAACTGCGCACCCCTATAATTTAATAAGGTGAGTGCTATAATTAAAAAGGAAGCAACTAATTTAATAAATAAAGCCTGCGTAATGGCTATTCCTAAAAAGCTTATACTATCTCCAACTATGGGAAGCGGAAATAAACTTGTTAAAGACTGCGCAAAAATATAAGCTAGTGCGGCAATAGAAGCAGTTTTAATTACTGTGAAACTGGCCCATCCATACATAAAAGAAAAAAAGCGACCATATACTTTTTGAAAATAAAAGTACTCCCCTCCTGAATTGGGGAACATACTCACCATCTCAGCAGTGGACAAAGCACCTGCTAAACTAATAAGACCTGCTAATACCCAACAAAGAATAACTAATAAAGGTGAGCCTAATGTTTGTGACATGGGTGCCAATTTCTTGAACACACCAGAACCAATAATTACACTTACTACTAAAAATGTAGCAGCACTTACTCCTATTTTGGGTTTTAATACTTCCATTCTACAATTTAAGGAATTCTATAGAAACTACATTATTTCTAATAGCAAGTTCACTATAGTTTTGTAACACCAAAACCTGGTTGGCTGTTAATATGCATATAGCCATCCTTTAATTCGAAGCCTCCTGTTACCAGGTCCTCCGCTAAATCAAAGCTGCCGTCTAAATCAATGTATTTAGTATTAGCACAACAATACGCAGCATGCAAGGCTGCAGTAATACTTATGATACTTTCATCGTTGCAACCCCAGAATAAATTAATGTTCGCATTTTTAGCAATAGTGGCTATTTCCATAGCACCCATAATACCACCACACTTCATTAATTTAATATTATAAACACCAAAGGGTTTGCTAATGGCATATTCCAAGGCAGCCTGCGGGTCTTTCAGTGATTCATCACCCATTAAAATAGAACGGTAAGCAGCATCTACTTTTAATAATTCTAATTCTTTACCTACGGGTAAAGGTTGTTCTATTAATTCTATTTTTGATTTTTTAGTAGCTTCAATAAATTTATTCAAGTCGGCCAAGCTATATCCTTGGTTTGGATCTACTCTTATTATATATTCA
>Ga0114974_10002874_pt1 | contig 13153 bp, 9 predicted proteins | sample S_130206_EF_Meta_FD_87318 | JGI IMG/M metagenome (GOLD analysis project Ga0114974, IMG submission 87318) | Freshwater microbial communities from Lake Simoncouche, Canada to study carbon cycling - S_130206_EF_MetaG | ecosystem: Environmental > Aquatic > Freshwater > Lake | place: Lake...
CCTTGCTACAAGCGTCTTTGGCCTAGGTGTAAGGCCTTAGTTTTATTTAGGTAATAGACACCACTATAACGCGGTGGACGCTTGGGCAATGATTCCAAGGCTTGGCGAGTATGAAACCGTTTATCTTGTTACTATTCTCCGTCGTTCTCGCTCGGGCCGAACTTCTCCGTGGGCAAGTGGAGCTGGCTGGCCTCAAAGGAGCTATCACGGCGAAGTCGACCTTTGATCAAGTAACCCGTCCCCTCACGGCCGGGGACGCCATTCGTGAGGATGACGAACTCGCGACCCCTAGCGATGGGGCGGCTGAGCTCATGTTTTCTAACGGCGTCAAGGTGCTCGTGGCGCCGAGTACCAAGCTGCGTCTATCCATGTTTCGTCAGGTCAAGATGCCGCTCCCCGGCCAACGTCGTGAGGCCGGTGAACTTCCCAACGATGGCTCGCTCATCGACATGGTGCTCGGTGCAGGGCGCGTGACGGTCGTTTGTCCGCCGCTCCAAGCACGTTCGTTGGTCTCGGTCCGGACGCCGCAGGGTCGTTCTGACTTAGGTCGTGAAGGGGTCTATGAATTGGGTTTCGAGCTTGCCTCCAGTGGAGAGTTGGTGGCGCAGACCTTAGTCTTGGCCGGGGCCTTAAAGTTCACGCCGGTTGGCAAGGGTAAGCCACTCAGCGTGGAGGCCCATAATAAGCTGCTGATCACATCCGATTTAGCTACGCCAACGCAAGTCGTGCTGGAGAAGTTGAAGATGGAGTCGGGCGAAGTAGCCGTGCGCCTCAAGAGCGTGGTCTTCGATCCGTCGACGGATACCGTTCCGCCATTAGCCCCTAATGCAGTACCCATTACTCCGCCCGCCCCGAGTGCCGGCGCATCGTTGACGACTCAGCCTTCGCCGCCTGCATCCGAACAGGTCGTGCAAAAAGTGACCCAGGAGATACTCGATCGTCAGTCCCAGACGAATCCGTCGCCGACGGGTGGCTGATTTCAGACTGGCTGAATGGCCTGTCCAGTGGGCGAAGCCTTACAGCGCAGAAGGCCAGCCGGCTCGCCTTCGTAGACGAGCTGGCCGCCCTTGGCGCCACCGACTGGTCCGAGTTCAAGCACCCAATCGGCAGCCATGATGACATCCGCGTGGTGTTCGATCACGATAAGGGTCGCCCCGGCATCGCGTAGGCGTTCGAGGAGTTTTAAGAGTTTGGCGATGTCGTCCCAGTGGAGTCCAGTCGTGGGTTCATCCAAGACGTAGAGTCGTCCCGAGTGATCGCGTCGGGAGAGTTCCGAAGCCAACTTCAAGCGCTGCGCTTCGCCACCCGAGAGGGTGTTGGCGGCTTGGCCGAGCTTGAGGTAGCCGAGCCCGACTTCTTCCAAGGTGCGGAGCTTTTCGGCTAAACGGGGCTGGGCCTTAAAGATTTCCACCGCCTCGGTGACGGTCAGGTGTAGGGCCTCTGCAATACTCAGTCCTTTGAAGCGCACTTCGAGGGTCTCGCGGTTGAAGCGTCGTCCCGCACAGCTCGGGCAATCAACGAACGTTTCCCCGAGGAACTGCATATCGAGGGCAACCGAGCCTTCGCCCGCACAGGTTTCGCACCGTCCGCCCCGCACGTTGAAGCTGAACCGCCCGGGGCCATAACCGCGGACCTTTGCCAGCGGGAGCGCGGACCAGAGGTCGCGCAGTAGGTCCATGATACCCGTGAATGTGGCTGGGTTGGAGCGCGGGCTGCGACCAATGGGCTCCTGGTCGACGGCAGTGAAAGCGACAATCTTTTCGAGGCCTTCGATGCCGGCGTGTCTCCCCGGCACCAGCTTAGCGCCATTGATTTTGCGCGCGGCCACGGCCGAAAGGATGTCGATCGCCAAAGTGCTTTTGCCGGAACCCGAGACGCCGCAGACCGCCGTGAGATTACCGATGGGGAAGCGCGCGGTGATGTCCTGTAGATTATTCTCCGTCGCGCCCTTAACGACTAGGTGGGTCTTGCTGACCGGCTTCTTCTTGATGAGTCCGGCCAACGTGGCGCGTCCCGAAAGATAAGCACCGGTCCGCGACGTGGCGTGTTGGCGGCAGGCCTCGGGGGTGCCGGTGAAGATGACTTGTCCGCCTTGCACGCCCGCGCCCGGGCCCATCTCGACCAGATGATCGGCGGCGAGCATCATGTCTCGGTCGTGCTCAACGACGACGAGCGTGTTGCCGAGGTCACGGAGGCTCTTAAGCGAGCCGATCAGTCGTCCGTGGTCCGACGGGTGTAGGCCGATGCTCGGTTCGTCTAAGACGTACGTGACGCCGACGAGCCCGAGCCCGAGTTGGGTGGCCAGGCGGACACGCTGCGCTTCGCCGCCGGAGAGCGAGCCGACCTCACGGTCGAGTGTGAGGTAAGTGAGGCCAGCTTCGTTCAGGAAACGGAGTCGTTGCTCCAAGCCGCGCCGGGCCTCTTCCGCTGGCATCACGGCCGGGTGGGTTGCCAAGGCTTTCGTAAAGGCCAACGCTTCGGGAACCGTGAGCGCCAAGAAGTCGGCCATGTTGAGGCTGGCGAGCCGCAGGGAGAGTGCTGCGGGCGCGAGGCGCTTCCCTTGGCAAACGCTACAGGTTGAGCCCGCTTGAAAATGTAGGAGTCGCTGACGGAGCGATTCACCTGTCGTGGTGCGGAAGGCCTGCTCGAGTTCAGCGAACATCCCATTCCAGAATGTGTCGACGGGCTTACGGCCTTTTACTGGCGGGAGTAAGTAGGTGCGCTTAGGGTCGCCATGCAGTAGAATCGAACGCGTGGTGGCGGGTAGGTCCTTCCACGGCTTTTTTAGGTCGAAAGGAATCTGCTCGGACAGCGCGCGGGTGATGGCGTTGCGACGGATGAGGACCTTGCGTGTGCCGCACTTCCAGGGTTTGACGACGCCGTCATTGATCGAGAGTGACTCATCTAGAATTGCGAGGCCTTCTTGAAACCGTAGTTGCCGGCCGAGGCCGCCGCAATCGGGGCAAGCGCCGCTCGGGTGATTATGCGAAAGTGCTCTTGGACTGAGGCTTTCGTAGGTCTCACCACAATGTTCGCAGGCGAGATTGAGGGAGAGTGGGTGCTCCTGCCAAAGACCGCCCGTGGTTTCGGCCAAGACGAGCGCGCGGTGCCGGCCCTCGCGAAAGGCTAGCTCTAACGAGTCTGCTAAACGACTACGCTGTTCTGGGCCCGCCACGATACGGTCGACGACGACTTCCAGCGTGAGCGCTTCGCGCCCCTTGAGCACGCCTTCCGCCTCTTCTAAGGTGACGACCTTGCCCTCGACCCGTAGGCGGGTGAAGCCTCGGCGCCCCAGATCAGCAGCGGCTTCGAGCAGGACGGACGGCTTATCCTTGGCCACCGGTGCGATGACCATCAGCCGCGTGCCGGCGGCGATGGCTTCGAGGGACTTAAGGTTATCGTCGAGGGAGCGTCGGCGGACGGGGTGCCCATCCTTGAGGCAGGTGCGTTCCCCCGCTAAAATCCAGAGCGGCCGAGCATGATCAGCGATTTCAGTAAGCGTTGCGACTGTCGAGCGCGGGTTGGTATTGCCGCCCGTCCGTTGCGCAATGGCGACGACGGGAGAAAGCCCACGAATGAAGTCTACATCGGGGCGGGAGACCGATTCGAGGAGACCACGGGCTTTGGCAGAGAGAGATTCTAGGTATTGCCGCGAGCCCTCAGCATGCAGCGTATCGAACGCGAGCGAGGACTTGCCTGAGCCGCTAACGCCGGTGATCACCGTCAGCTGATGACGCGGAATGGTCAGTTCCACGTCCTTGAGGTTGTGGGTGCGGGCGCCTTTGATGTGGATGGGGGAGCTCAGGGTAGGGGATAATGCCAAGCTTGCCCTCGGGGAGAAGCGTGAAGATGCGTTTCGTCCATCCGTTAATAACTCTCCCGTTTTTCCGCTTTCCCCTCCGTCGGCGACCTGCCAGTTTACAGGCATGCTGCGTTTGTTGCTGAGCTGGTGCTTATTGGGTCTGGTCGCCGTGCGCGCCGACCAAGAGGAGCCCCGGGTGCTTTTTCTCGGCGATAGCATCACCTACGACGGTCGGTGGGTTGTTCATGTTGAATCGGCCATTCGTGCCCAGCGTGGCTTGGCCCGTATTCCGATTGTCAATATGGCCGTGCCGAGCGAAACCGTCTCCGGCCTTTCCGAGCCCGGCCACGCTGGTGGCAGTTTTATGCGCCCAGTCGTTCGTGAGCGCTTGGGTCGCGTGTTGGCTGCTTACAAGCCCACGCTCGTTGTGCTTTGTTATGGGATCAATGATGGGATCTTCCAGCCGCTCGACGAAGTGCGCTTCAAGGCCTATCGCGATGGCTTGACGAGCGTGCGGGCCGATTGTCTGAAAGCGGGCGCCAAGGTCGTGTTGTTGACGCCACCGCCTTACGGCGTCGATAAGCCTGCGGACACTGCTGCTTACGATGAAGTGATGGCGACGTATGCTTCGTGGCTGTTGCAGCAGCGTCGTTTTAATTGGCAAGTCGTCGACGTGCGCTCCCAAGTACTCGCGGCCATCGCCACAGCCAAGAAGACGGACGCAAAATTTATTTTCTCAAGGGATGGCATTCATCCCGGTGACGAAGGCCATCTCATGCTGGCCCAAGCCACGTGGGAAGGCTTAGCGCCGATGATGAAGTGGAACCCACGAACGGCTTTTGCCGACCCCATCAAGAGCAAGCCGCTAGCCCAAAGTATGGCGCTCCTCCGGAACGCATGGTTGACCAAAACTGGGCATAAACGGCCAGGTTTGCCCGAAGGTTTGCCCCTCGAACAGGCAGAAAACAGGTCAAATGCCCTTATTTCAGAGTTTTTAAAGACCCCTTAGGCCCGATTTTGTCCCGGGTGTATTGCCGAACAAACACCAGTCTGACACGAAACCGTAACATTCGTATGGGATGATGCGGGTGCTCTCAAACCATGAACACCTCCCTCAAGTCCCTCGCTCTTCTGGTCTTCGCCGCCTCGGCTGCGTCAGCCCAGTCCGCTGCTCCTGCCGCCACTGAAGTGGTCACCGTCGATGCCAAGCTGCCTGATTACGCAGTTGCTTCCGGCGTTTCCGGTAACCTGAACTCGGTCGGTTCCGACACCCTCAATAACCTGATGACTTTCTGGAGCGAAGGTTTCAAGGCCAAGTACCCCAACGTGAATATCCAAGTCGAAGGTAAGGGCTCGGGCACTGCTCCAGTGGCTCTCACCTCGGGTTCTGCTCAGGTCGGTCCGATGAGCCGCGAAATGAAGTCTTCCGAAGTAGCCGCTTTCGCTGGTAAGTTCGGCCATAAGCCGACCAAGGTTGCTGTCGCTATCGACGCCCTAGCGGTCTTCGTCCACAAGGACAACCCGGTCAAGGGTCTCTCCCTCTCTCAGGTTGACGGCATCTTCTCCTCGACCCGCAAGCGCGGTGGCCAGGATGTTGTGACTTGGGGTGATGCCAAGCTAACCGGCGCTTTTGCTGGTAAGACGATCTCGGCCTTCGGTCGTAACTCGGCCTCTGGTACCTATGGCTTCTTTAAGGACAACGCCCTCAAGAATGGCGACTACAAGAGCTCCATCAAGGAACAGCCCGGTTCTTCTTCCGTCGTCCAAGGCGTTGCCGCCGACCTCGGTGCCATCGGTTACTCCGGCATCGGTTACAAGACCTCTGGCGTGAAGGCTCTGCCCCTCGCCGCCGAAGATAACTCGCCCTTCGTCGAAGCTAACTACGCGAACTGCCTCAATGGCACCTACCCGCTCGCCCGTTACCTGTACGTCTACGTGAACAAGGCTCCTTCTAAGGATATGGACAAGCTCACGAGCGAGTTCATTACCTTCGTTCTCTCGAAGCAGGGCCAAGAAATCACGATCAAGGACGGCTACTTCCCGCTGCCTGCCGACGTCTCTTCCGAAGGCCGCGCTTCCCTGAAGTACTACAGCGCCGAGTAAGTTTGGTCTCGAAGCCGCTCCGTCGTCACCACGCCCCTAGGGGTCGGTCCTAAAAAGAACGACGGTGCGGTCTCGGGTCCTCCAAGGCGGGGTTCTCCCCGCCTTCCCCTTTGTTAGAACCTTAGACACACGAACGTCACTAGATGGAAACATCCGACAAAAAGCCACAAGCAGCGCCAGAGTCGCGCTTCACCGTTAGCTCCTGGACGCTCGCCACGGACCGCTGGATGGGCCGCGTCATTCGGGTCGGTGGGGTCGGTGTCGTGTTAGCGGTCTTCGGTATGTTGGCCTTCTTGATCTTCCAAGTTTTCCCCCTCTTCGTGGGGGCCAAGGTTGCTCCCATTGGAGCGCTCAAAGTGCCGGCATCGGCCGTGGCCTTTGGGGAAGATGAGTACGGAGATTTGCCGTACGTCGTCCTTGCGGATGGCAAGGTCGTGTTTCAGCGAGCTAAGGATGGTTCGACTGCCCTCGAGTGGACACCGACGCTGGGCACTCGCCGGGTCAGTGCGGTCCGGACTTATCCTCGGGCTGGTCAGGTGTTCCTGGGCCTCTCGGACGGCTCGGTGCAGGAATTACGGGTCGTCTATCGTTCGACCTTTGATGCGGCGGGCAAGCGGACCGTCGAGCCGACGGTCACCGCTTTGGAACCGCTGCAGGTTGGTCGCCCTGGAGTCCCCTGTCTGGAGCTTTGGAACGCCAAGAGTCCGCAGGCACGCTTGTTGCTGGTGCGTCAAGAGGTGGCGGGTAAGCCGCTCCTCACCGCCGTCCGTTTGACGGAACGCAAGGGCTTGGGGGGTAAGGCCAAAGTGACCCAAAGCGAGCCCTTCGTTGTCGCCGCCGATGCTTCCTCCATTGATAAGGTCTTGCTGCCATCCACCGCCGAGTCGCTAGTTGTCATCGGGCAGACGGGCGAGGTCCGCACCTATACGGACGATGGCACGACGTTCACCTTCTTGCAGGCCTTCGTGCCCTTTAAGGCGTCAGCGGATCCGGCCATCACCGCCGCCGGGATGATTTTTGGTAATGTCTCGGTGGTGTTTACCGGCCGCGCGGGCGAACAACAAGTTTGGTCAATGTATCCGCAAGTTCAACCCGACGGGAAGAGTTTGCGCCGCTGGGGCAAGATCCATGATGGCGAGAAGTTGGCTGGTCCAGGCGCTGGCGTCTATGCGGCCGAAGGCAATAAATGCTACCTAACAGTCTCGTCCGGACAGTTGAATATTATCAATATGACCACGGGTACGCTCCGCTGGCAGGGGCCGGCTCCGCAAGGTTCGATTACGCAGGTGGCTTTTGCGGGGAATTACGACCGCTTCACCGCCCTGTCGGCCGATGGGCAACTGCACCGTTGGACGATCGTTGATCATCACCCGGAATCCTCTTGGGGCGCCTTCTTTGGGAAAATCTGGTATGAAGGCGCGACCGAACCCGCTTACACTTGGCAGTCGAGCGCTGGCTCGGATGAATTTGAAGCCAAGTATTCATTGGTACCGCTCTTTTACGGTACGGTCAAAGGGACCATCTATGCACTGCTCTTTGCCTTGCCGATTGCCTTAACGGCCGCGATTTACGTTTCGCAATTCCTGCGTCCCGAGTATCGTCAAGTTATCAAGCCAGTCATGGAAATCATGGCTTCCTTGCCTTCCGTGGTTTTGGGCTTCCTCGCCGGACTTTGGCTGGCCCCGTTGGTGGATCCGCGTCTGGTCTCGCTCTTCTGCGCCATCGGTGTCCTCGCGCCCGCGGCTCTATCCGCCGGGTTCGTTTGGTCGGCCCTGCCGCAACGCCTGCGCCGCCAAGTCACCCCGGGGATGGAATTCCTCTGGCTACTACCGTTCCTCGCTTTGTGTGCTTGGGCCGCTTGGCAGGCCGGTCCAGCCGTCGAGGCTGCTTTGTTCACGGTCAAGGATACCGCTTCGGGTCTCCCCATCGCTGACTTCCGTGAGTGGTGGCGACAGACGACCGGGGAAACCTACGACTCGCGTAACTCGCTAGTTGTGGGCTTCGTGATGGGTTTCGCCGTTATCCCGATTGTCTTTACCATCGCCGAAGACGCCCTTTCGAATGTCCCGAACTCACTGATCTCCGGCTCCCTGGCACTAGGCGCCAGCCGCTGGCAGACCGTGTGGAGCGTTGTCGTCCCGACCGCCATCTCAGGCATCGTCTCGGGCGTGATGATTGGGTTTGGTCGTGCCATCGGCGAGACCATGATTGTCGTCATGGCGACCGGTAACACGGCAGTCATGGACGCCAACCCTTTCAGTGGGATGCGGACGCTGTCAGCGAATATCGCCGTCGAACTGCCCGAGGCGGCGGTCGGTCACACGCATTTTCGGGCGCTCTTCTTGGGCGCGTGCTGTCTCTTCTTGTTAACCTTCGTCATTAACACCTTGGCGGAAATTCTCCGTCAGCGCCTCCGCGAGCGCTACAAAGTCGTCTAAACCATGCCTGCTCCTTCATCCGATAGCGCAACGCCCCGCGGCGAAGCTTGGGTTTGGTTTACTGGTCTCGGCTTAATTGTCGGACTCGGTATGGTCATAGGGTTACTTTGCCTCGTCATCGTAAACGGCATCACGGTCTTCTGGGCTCCGCCCGTGCCAGTGGCTCAGATTGATGATGGCCGGACGGTCATCGGTCAGCTGGCCCAACGCCGGATTCGAGCCGGTTCGCTGGCGAATACTCCGCTGTATGAGCGGCAGTATCAAGTTGGCCTCCGGGAACTAAACGGCAATTCGTACCTGTGGGTCGATGAGGCCAAGGTGAAGACCGAAACGTTCCCGGCCGATATCCTCGGTTTAGAGCGGGTCGAGAATGGGCCCGCCTTTGTGCGTCCGCAGACTTTGCGAAAGTCTGACGGCAAGATACTTGCCATTACAGATCCAGCCTTTGAAGCCGCCTTCCAGGCAGAAGTCGCCGCGGCAACGGACGTCCGTGAGAAGTTGGTCGAAATCACCCGTCACCGTATCGGTGAGGTCAATTCCGAGATGGAGGATGCCCGTCTCGCTCTCCGCCGGGCTGAGGATTTGAAGTTAACTGCCGATATCACGTTACTTCGTCGCCAGATCACTGGGCTGGAAGCGCGGTACGCTGCCTTGCTCGCGGAATCGGAGAAGGTGGTCGCCGGCGGGGCCATTGCCTCCCTTGTCACCCGCGATGCATCTGGTCGCGAAGTCGTCATTCCACTGACGCAGGTCATTCGTGGTTGGTTCCCTAACCGTCTAGACACTTGGGGGCGCTTCCAGCTATTTTGCTCGCGGTTAGGTGAATTCATCTTCGACGAGCCGCGCGAAGCCAATACCGAAGGCGGCTTGATGCCGGCCATCTTCGGTACGCTGGTGATGACGGTCTTCATGAGTTTGATGGTCACGCCCTTCGGCGTGATTACGGCCATCTATCTGCGTGAGTATGCGCAGCAGGGGGCGGTCCTGCGAATTGTGCGTATCAGCGTCAATAACCTCGCCGGCGTGCCTTCGATTGTCTTCGGCGTCTTTGGCTTGGGTTTCTTTGTCTACGTTTTAGGTGGCTCGATTGATAAGCTCTTCTTTGCCGACCAACTTAAGTATAATAATAATACTCCGGTCTTCGGCACGGGTGGCTTGTTATGGTGTTCCTTAACCTTGGCTTTGATGACCTTACCTGTGGTGATTGTCGCGACGGAGGAGGCCTTGGCGGCCGTCCCCCGCGGGATGCGCGAAGCTTCCTTGGCCGCGGGGGCCTCGAAGTGGCAGACGATCCGTGACATCCTTCTCCCGGCATCGGCCCCGGGTATCTTGACGGGCGTCATCTTGGCGATGGCGCGTGGGGCTGGGGAGGTTGCCCCGCTTATGTTGGTGGGCGTCGTGAAACTCGCTCCGACCTTACCCTTCGACGCAGTGGCGCCGTTCCTCCATATGGACCGTAAATTTATGCACTTGGGTTTCCACGTGTATGACCTCGGTTTCCAGTCGCCCGACTCCGACGCCGCTCGTCCGATGGTCTTCGCCACGACCCTGCTCCTGATTGCCCTGGTGGTCACCTTGAATATCGGTGCTATCTGGATCCGCAATCGTCTACGCGCTCGCTTTAAGGGCGCCGCTTTCTAAACATTTTAAACGCTCGCATGCCCGCCACCATGAACCCCGCCACTTCCCGTATCCAGGTCCGCCCCTCTGCTGAGCGCGAAGGCCGTAAGGACTACATCAGCATCCGCGACTACGGCTTCTGGTACGGACAGAAGAAGGCCTTGGAGGCCATCACCCTCGATATCCCTGAGCGTCAGGTCGTCGCTTTCATCGGTCCGTCGGGTTGCGGTAAGTCGACTCTCCTGCGCAATCTGAATCGCATGAACGACCTCGTCGATGGCATCAGTCATGAAGGGGATATCACCATCAACGGACGCTCGATTTACGATCCAGGTTTGGAGGTTATCTCCCTCCGCCGCCGCGTAGGCATGGTTTTCCAGAAGTCTAACCCCTTTCCGAAGTCGGTCTACGAGAACGTGGTCTTTGCCCTCCGCGTCATGGGGGTGCGTGATCGCTCCATTCTTGACGAGGCTTGCGAGACGTCGCTCCGCAAGGCGGCACTCTGGGACGAAGTGAAGGACCGCCTGCAGGATAGCGCCCTCGGCCTATCGGGCGGCCAGATGCAGCGTCTCTGTATTGCCCGCGCTATCGCCAACCGTCCCGAGATTCTCCTGATGGATGAGCCCTGCTCGGCGCTCGACCCGATTGCTACGGGCAAGATCGAAGAGCTCATCCATGAACTCAAGGAGCAGTTCACGATCGTCATCGTGACGCACTCGATGCAACAGGCCGCCCGCGTTTCCGACCGCACGGCGTTCTTCTACCTCGGCAAGCAGATCGAGTATGACACGACGGAGAAGATCTTCATGAATCCGTCCCAAGCACAGACCGAGGCCTATATTTCGGGCCGTTTCGGCTGAGCTTTGCACCCACTTCTAAAAAAGCACCCTCATGCAACGCCACTTCCACGACGAACTCCGTCAGCTCCGCGACGACCTCATCCTCATGGGTGAGCGCGCCCTCGATATGACCCGGATGGTCCTCCAGGCGGTCGAACAGGGAGACGATTCCCTCGCCCTCCAGGTCCGCGGGATGGACGACCGCGTCGATGACCTCGAAAAGCGCGTTGACCGTGAAATCATGCGCTACCTGACGCTCTTCGGCCCAATGGGAAGTGACGTCCGTCTCTTGCTGGCGGCCCGCGATATCGGTCATGACCTCGAGCGCATCGCCGATGAGGCCTCCGTCATCGCTAAGCGCGCCATGGTCATCTCCGAGCGTGGCCCGCTTAAGGACCTTTTGCACGTCCCCGCCGAAGGCATCATCGCCTGCGAGGTCCTTCGCTTGGCCTTGGATAGCTTCATCGAGGGTGACATCGCCAAGGCCCGCCTCGTTCTCGAGCGCGATGCCGAAATCGACGCGCTCAATCGTAAGAACTACGAGGCTCTGTTTGGTCGCTCGGGCGACTCCGCCAAGGTCTCCGCTTCGCACGTTGAACTGATTTTCATCTCCAAGGCCTTGGAGCGTATCGGCGATCACTCGAAGAATATCGCCGAACAGGTCATCTTCATCCTCTCGGGCGAAGATATCCGCCACGCTCGCTAAACGCAGGGTAGGGGAGGGCCGTCCGCTTGACGCTGGACGGGAAGGTTTCTTTTGGTATGATGTGGAGTTATGTCCGCTGGACTCCGTTTCATCTTAGCTCTCGCCCGTCTTTTTGCCCTGCCGCTCAGCATCCTGATCGCGGTGCGTTTGGGCTTCCTTGATATCAAAGATACCTACACGAACATCCTATGGATCGCATTACTCCTTGGGGTGGTGAATCTACTGGTCCGTCCTTTCGTCCTGGTCCTGCTCCTACTGCTCTCCTTGCCCCTCTTCATCGTCCTGCGGCTGCCTAAGGTCCTGATGACTGGGCTCATCACCTTCGGCCTCCTGTACCTGACGAATGTGCTAATGCTGAAGTTGGTCTGTAATTTGCTTGGTTTGCCACTCGGCTCCCCTTGGCTGGCCTCGTTGGCGATTTCGGTGGGTTCTTGGTTCATTAGCTATTCGACTGCTCCAGCGGCCCAGCAGGGTCCGGGTGCGGATGGCCAGTCGAAGCCCAAGCAGGAAGACGCTATCGATATCTAGGCCTAACGGTGGCCAGACAGGGTGGGGGTGGGGTTGCCTAATGACTTGCCAAGCGGGGCGGAGGTCTTTCGTTTTGCAGGGTTCCAATCATGTCGAATCCCGCTCTCTCCTCTTGGGCCCGCAATGTTGCCCCTTCTCCGACCCTCGCCGTCGACGCCAAGGCGAAGGCCCTCAAGGCCGCTGGTAAGGATGTCGTCGGCTTCGGTGTGGGTGAGCCCGACTTTGATACCCCGCAGTTCATCAAGGATGCCTGCGCCAAGGCCCTCGCCGATGGCCAGACGAAGTATGCCCCCACGCCGGGCATCCCCGCTCTCCGCAAGGCTATCGCCGAAGACTACACCCGTCGCGGCTTCACGGGTATCGCCGACGCCAACGTCGTCGTTTCTCCGGGTGGCAAGATGTCCTGCTACCTCGCCATCCTCGCCACCATTAGCGCCGGTGATGAAGTCATCATCCCTGCCCCGTATTGGGTCAGCTACCCTGAGATGGTGAAGCTCGCCGGCGGAACGCCCGTCGTCGTCAACGCCGAGGACGTCACCGGCTTCAAAATCACCCCTGCCCAGCTGACCGCCGCGCTCACGACGAAGACGCGCATGGTCGTCATCAATAGCCCGTCGAACCCGACCGGCGCCGTTTATACCCGCGCCGAGCTCGAAGCCCTCGTGGCCATCTGCGTCCAGGCTAACGTGTGGATCATGTCCGACGAAATCTACGAGAACCTCGTCTACGACGGCCAGACCACCTGCAGCCCGGCGACCTTCTCGCCTGAGGCCGCCCGCCTGACCATCACCGTTTCTGGTTACGCCAAGAGCTACTCCATGACCGGCTGGCGCCTCGGTACCCTCGTCGCTTCCGATAAGGCACTTGCCGCCGCCGTGGCCGATCTGCAGAGCCAGATCTCTTCCAACGCCACCACCTTCGCTCAGTTCGGCGCCCTCGCGGTGCACCAGCACCCCGATAAGGCTAAGGCTTCCCTCGCTGAGATGGGTGCCGTGTTCGACAAGCGCCGCCTTAACCTCCTCGCCGGCCTCAACGCTATTCCCGGCCTGACCTGCTACCGCTCGCAGGGCGCCTTCTACCTCTTCCCGAATATTAAGTCCTTCGGCCTGACCTCGAC
>Ga0114974_10002876_pt1 | contig 13151 bp, 5 predicted proteins | sample S_130206_EF_Meta_FD_87318 | JGI IMG/M metagenome (GOLD analysis project Ga0114974, IMG submission 87318) | Freshwater microbial communities from Lake Simoncouche, Canada to study carbon cycling - S_130206_EF_MetaG | ecosystem: Environmental > Aquatic > Freshwater > Lake | place: Lake...
ACTGAAGCGTACCTGAACATTCTGCTTATTACGACGAGTTTTTATAGGAGTTGCGGCTCGGATACTCTTTGCACGGTGTGTCATTCGCCTGTGTTTGAGCTTACTAAGAAGGAGCTGTCTTCCAAGTAAATAGTTAACGGCGTTGAGTTTAGTCATATCAATACTGTCATCAGGTTCATCAATCGTGGGAAAGATGGAGTAAGGTGCATAAACCGGTCCCAGCCATTTCTCTAAGAGTTTGGTCATCTCCTCATCTAAGAGGGTTGCCAGTTCCTCCTGTATTTCATCATCTACCTCATATACAGCCTTATCAAGCACTTCAACAATGCTTCGGAAGGTTTGGTCCAGCTGGCCGAGATTTCCAACATGTACAAGATTTTCAGGCACCATCCATCTATCCAGATGGGGTTCAAACTCGGGCGGTGCAAAATCGGCGACAAGAGTGAAATGTGAATCCCAGAGATCGGGAGATGATATGTCATTCATAAGCCGATCTACGCAGAAACGGCGGAAACTCCAGCAAAGGAGCTGGGTAAGAACAGCATTCCACGCATTCTTGGGAGGGTAGACGAGAAGTTTTGCGAAAGTTTCTGTAGGCGACTCCATCTAAGCAATGAGCACGTCCTCTTTCTAAGCAGCTTACGCATGTTTCATTTCTCAAAAACTTCCATCCGGGTAAACGATGAACAAGCTCAGGCTATTCGTCGTCCTCCTGGAGTTCATCAACGGATTCTAGCATCGGCTGGATCCGGTAAAACAACAACTCTCACAGCCCGTATTGCGTATCTCATAGAGACATGTAATGTGAGGGCCGAGAGTATTGTTCTGATGACCTTTTCACGAAATGCCGCGCAACAAATGAAGACGCGCATTGAAACTTTGATTGGACCGCAAAAGATATGGGCTGGCACCTTCCATGGGCTGAGCAGGGCTCTTCTCAAAAAGTTCTCACCTGAGTCGCTAAAGACATTGTATTTCGTGGATGAGCTTGTGAATATGGGGGAGACGTGGCTCTCAACAACAGAAGGTCGCAAATGGGTCGGTGGACTGAGATATGTCGTGGTGGACGAGTTCCAGGATATTAACGAGGAGCAGTGGAAGATGTTGCAGCGCATGCTTCATCCTGGAGCCCATCTTATTATCGTCGGCGATGACTGCCAGAATATTTATACTTGGCGTGGAAGTCATGTGAAATACATCTTGGAACTTCATACCCAGATTCGGGGTCTAGTAGATGACCAGCTTCGTCATAATTATCGCTCTAGAGAGTCTATTATTAAGGTTGCGAACACGGTAATGCAGCGGATTCCTACACTGGAATGGAAAGGTACGATGATTGCAGAGAAACCAGGGGGTGAAAAACCGCATGTACACTTCTTCTATCGCTTGGCCGACGAAAGTCGCTGGATTCTCAAGACTATTGAAGAGTATAGAGCAGCTACACCTACCATAACGATTGCGGTGCTATCACGAACAAATGGTGACCTCTATCGTATTGAAGAAGAGATGATACAGAATGGTATGCGCTGCCGTCTTCGTGATATCGGTGTTGATGAGACTAATGGAGGAGAGGGAAAGGCTGTGGTAGATCTCGTTACACTGCATGCGAGCAAAGGTCTTGAGTGGGACGTGGTCTTCTTGATAAACTGCAATGATGATGTATTTCCGTCCTCTAAGAAGCCTGAGAATGTGGTATGTGAGCGGCGCTTATTCTATGTAGGTGTCACACGAGCTCGTGAAGTTCTACATTTTAGCTACACACGTGATGAGCGGGCTCTGTGTCGGTTTGTGCGAGAAGTGCCTTCACAGCTCTTATTATATCATGGTCTTGCGCGCTATTGTCTTAGTGAGCTAGAAGTATCAGAGGGAAAACGGCGACTGAAGGATTTGATTGGTGCGCTGGATGGTGACCAGCTACAGAAGTTGCGGGACGAGGGTATATTATCATGGCTGGATCGGTCAAACTTGCAGTCAGAATGTATCTTTAAAGGTGGTGAAGTATGGAAGACACCTTCTTGGGCGGTCGGCGACCATTTGGGTGACTTCCACCGCTTCTTGCGTATTTGGATTCTTCGCCATATTGCCATAACAACTGGGACACCTTTTCGTGAGTGTACTGTTGAGAGAATGCTCTTTACTTTGCGTATTTACTCGGAGGACAGGGCCTTTTGGGAGCAATGGTCTCAAGAGCTGACGGAATGTATCTTCGAGTTCTTGGGAGGTGAAGAAGAGGCTCGTGACCCTCCATCCGTCGACTATACGATGATTGGAACGTGGGCTAAGCGACGGTCTTTACCATGGGAGCCTATGGACCTTATTCGTGCTACGAGCATTGTTGCGAAGATTCGGGGGCAACTGAGACCATTGCGATTTGATGCTTATAATCTGCGGGAGTTTCGCATGGGACCATCGCGATATGTTGTTCCTACAGAGTGGAGAGCGGATGCGCTGCGAAGTTGGCGACGAATCTGCGATACAAAGAGGTCATGGAAAGAGTGCCTGGTAGATATGTGGAAACTGGGTGCCATGGCTCTTGTGTCGGAAGGGCGTAATGCGGCCCTCTATAGGGCGACCCTCATGAGTGGAAAGCTGGCAGATGACGAGCTGGCCGAATACTTGGACTGTCTTGAGCTTCGTTTGACGGAATGGCTGTCAACGCAACAGGTTGTGGGTTTATCACAACAGTTTGCTTATCAAGAATATCGCGAGAGTGTGGATCTTCATGTGGGTGGCTCATTTTTGAAGATATCAGAGAAGATGGAGACACAGGATCTTGTCGCCCTCGCAATGACTTCGTGGTTTGCTGGAGAAGGAATCAACAACACTTCTGTAGGTATTTTCATACCTCTGGAAGGTCGCTTTTATACGATTAAGTTGCCTGAAGGCTGGAGCATCAAGGCGGAGAAGCTTTTTAATGTTATGCTGACTTCGTAGATAACTTCTTTGTTGCAAAGTCTTGGTTGTATCGCTCTTGTTTGGTGGCGTTGTTGAAGAGCTTTGTGGAGCGGCTCATATTATCAATATCAGCCTCCTCTCGGCAAGGATAGGGGCCTGTGCGAAGAAGGGCCTGTGGCATTGATAGCTCACTGATGAAGCGAGAATCGGGTATTTGAGAGCGCGAAGGAAGAAGTTGTCTGTTATTAAATAAATCACCTGTAAGAGAGGGCAAGAACTGGTCTATCTCACATGTTCCAAGAGGTCTGTCTAGTCCACGTAGAGCAGACTCATTGTCAATCGTCTTTTGGTAGCGAGAAGGTGGGTAGAACTGTCCACCTGAAGGAAGAACTACATCTTCAGGGACGGTTGGGGCAGGCTGATTCTCACCAGCTGTTGTGTATTCCATACAAATGCGTGTCCAAGGACGGGGATCCATAGGCATTGTGAGACGGTCTGTAGGCAGATTGTGTCGGAGAATCATAGTAGGATCCCAATGTGATTGTAATAAAACAGGAGGGAAGACCTTGCTGGGGTCTTCCTCGCCAAGACTAATAGGAATCGTCTGTACAGGTGTTCCACTTACACGTGGAAAGTTACGGGGCGGAACGGCGTCCATCTAACGGTAACTATCTTTTTTACTGCACTACTGCTTTAGTAACTGCTTCTGCGGTTACTGTATCTACCTGCTCAACAAGCTGGACAACCACATTCCATTCACAATCTGCATTATTAATGGTTTGTCCAACATTATCAACCCAGAGGAAGGTGAGTTTATCAATCTTCTGAATGGGAATCTGGAATGTTATAGGATTGCTGATAAGAGTTTGTGCATACGACCCGAAACCAGCGAGAAGGAGTTTACCATAATAGGCTTTAATAGATCCTGTTGTATCTTGTGTTAACTGTAGATTTTCCTTGGCTCCTGTATCAATCATATTCATATTGAACTCGGGATTCATTCGTAAGTTAATAAAATCGTCGAGAATTTTGAAGAAACTCTCGCCTGTTTGTGTTGTAAGATAAGGGGTATCCTTCTTATCATATCCTAAATTCCAGCCAAGTCCCCAGTTATCTTCTAGATTCTTATACTGAGGAAGTAGTGAACTCTTCCATAAGATAGAGTAAATAAGAGGGTCAGTATATCTCTGACGATTCGTTGCTGATGCAGGAATAATAGCTGCAAGATCATTCCTAATAAAGGCTTGAATGTTTGACTGTGTTGCTGCATTAATATTGCTCAGAACTTGCACGTTACTGTTATAGACAGTATAGAGGTTAATGAACTGCTTCATGAAATCTCCAAAGCCATTTACGTTGGAAAAGTTAGAACCAGGAAAGCCTTGAATAATGTTTGAACCGAAGAGCCGGCCATTAGAGTCAAATACGAAGTTGGAGTTGAAGTTTTGAATGGTATATGCGTAGTTACTATTGAAGAGGGTTGGTTGTCTACTTGAAAGGAGAATCTCATTAGAAAGATCGGTCAGTCTCACATATCCAAAATCATAGCGATTAGGAAGACTGAATCGCATCATGACTTGCGACTTTTCTGTAGGTGAATAGCCACGAAGTGCGAGATAATAGGTACTATTGGAATAAAGTGGAACTTCCAGTTGGCAGGCGTTGAAATAGAAGCCGCTTGAGAGGGTTGCATCGGCGGTAAGATAGTTGGATTCAAGACCCCACTTATTGGAGGAAATATCACTGACATATTTGGAGAGGCTGTCATAGGCGAAGAGGGCTGTGTGAGGATACTCAGGGTATGTGAGACCGCTCAAATCTGTGATAGGATTATAGGAGCGGGCCACTTTTGACATAACAATACGCTGTGTAGGATAGAAAATCTGGTAGGCGTTGGATATACCAATCTTAAAGTCGGTTGAATCGCCGCGATTACCCCAGAGTGTGTCATATGTATATGTTGTTTGTCCTATTGTACGATTGGCCTCATTGAAGAGGGCCCAGAAAGAGCCGCGGCCGCCTCCCATAATCTTATATGGGGCTATCATCGTATGATCGTAAGAAGTTATAGACTGTTTTGAAGGAGAGTAGTTTGCATTACTTGTATAGTTGGATGGAGTAAAAGAATAGTCTACTATTTGCGAGTAACTTACAGAAGGAATACCTGAGTTATTTGACATATCATACATGTCATACGCGAGGAATATCTTGTTTTCATAAGGGTTCTGTACAAGAGTTATATCGCCAAACGCGGCAGGAGCTGTGGATCCTGGATTTAATATAATCCTTGTGGTTGTAGCTACTGTGTTCAAGTCTGATGATAAAAAGATATAGGGTGCGCCAATACTCTGAAGAGTTGGAAAAAGTGTTCCATCTGAGACAAATGACCTGAGTTGAAGAGGATTCACATAGAAGAGCCCATTTTGATAATAGGGAGTACTATCAGCTTGATAGACTGTCTTATTAACAAGCATTGGTTCTCTTGGAGTGTATTTTAGATTGGTTGGAATCTTGTATGCAGAAGAAGCATCTAGAACTGTTGCGAACCGCGTCTTAGCAGCTACATAGAAACGGCCAAAAGGTTCATTCGCTGTTTGAAGAATTTCGTAAATAGGTTTGATACCTGGAAGAACTCCTGGAAGATTTGATAGAATCAAGAGGGGTTGTGATGTGTCTATCATCGGTGATCCCTTTGCCAGACCGATTTGTTGAGTATTTTCGTAGATATTTAAGATGGAGTTCCATGTTCCATATTGGAAAGTGAGTGTAAATCCGCGTTTATCATTGTAGTTGAAGGAGTTTGCATTGAAAATCTCGGTATTAGGAGGGATTGTGAATCGGGCGGTAGTATCATAGTTTACTGTTATAATATCGCGAGAACTGGTTGTCTGTGTTGATATATTGTATGTTTCAATAAGGAAGTTGTAAGAATAGACTGAGACAGAGCTACTTATCACTGTGTTGCGCTGAAGACCTAAGAATGCCAACTCAGTATTGTTTCCAGAAACACCGACGATTTGAGTATTGGAGAAGTTTGTGAAGAGTTGGTCAGGTGTTATTGTGTTTTTGAGAGTGAATGTGCGATTATTGGTGTTATTTTCATATCTGTAAATCTCGTAGTTTCCAGCAATAGGGAAGAGGGCGTAGTTGGGTACGCGGAAACAAGGGGTTGTGTAGACAGGCCCTCCATTCACCCTGCGGAAAAGCTGAGGTCCAAAAGGTTTGCAACCTGAAGGGTCACTGATAAGGAGGGGCGGCCTCAAATACTGGAGTAGTGAGCTGCCGATGGGTGTAGACTGCTCATACTTGGATTGCGATTCGTCAAAACCTGTTGGTGGGCCACGATTAGAATCTGGGTTCGCCTTAGTTTTTGGAGTAATGACGAACTGCCCTGTTGGAGTGGATGTGTGATCCAGATAGAACTGGGAAGCACTGGCATCAGAATAGAATGGGTAAGGCACTAGAGACCCAGAGAGTAAACTGTAGGTCGTGATATTGGAGTTGGCGTCAAATGGAACAATGGAATAATAAGAGTTACTGTCAGGAATCATCTTTCTAGTCGTCTGCGCATAACCATATACATAGGCATTGCTGGGAGGAACAAAGTTTGAACTCTTAGTCCACTCATAGTATGTTCCACCAACTTGATCAAAGCCGAAGTTTGAAGTCAAAGTGGATCCATAGGTAATAGCTGTCTTGAAGTCAAAGGTCATGAGGGAGCTAGTAAGTTTCACTTGCTCGCCTGTTAGAGTATTCAAGTAGGAGGCAGGATAGATTCCAAGATACTTAATAGCGCGGTTTGTATCAATATTTGAGTCAGTTGTTATATATGCGCTACGCAACATAATACGCTGAACGTCCCAGACACCGTCGTCAGGAATGAATCCAACACCCATCACACCATCTCCAAGAGAGAGTGCATTATCTGAGAAAGTATAGCCCTGAAGTTTTGAAGGCACATTGACTCCAGGTACGTATTCACTGAATGTATTTGGATAGACTATGTCTTGTACATAAGGATAACTGTAGAGAGTTGTAGGAATTTGGGATAAGTTTGAGTTATACACGAGAGAATAGGTATTCGGTGGAACATAGGGCTGATTAGCGGTGTTAGGAATGAAAATCTGGCTATACCAGTGTGTGATGGCTGTCTGGCGTCTAAGTGGTATGATATTTGAGGTATATGCACCACTGGCATTAGAGTTGAGAATCTGATTTCCAAATCCACCTGAAGTGGAGTTGTAGAGATATGTTTGTGTGCTGAGATTGTAGCCTGTGCCTACCTGGAAAATATAGCCTGAGATTGGGTCTATGCGTGTGCTTGATTTTGGATATGTATTACAGAGAGTTCCAGGCATATATCCAATATAGTCTGTGAGATCGGATGATACATCATTACTATCATAACCCATATGTACATAAGATTCGCCGAAAGCGAAGAAGTTTGAGTCAATACCTTTGAGATTTGAGTTATAAAGAGCGGGTTGTATGGGTAAACGAACATAATCTGGATCGGCAACTTGCGCGTAGTTGAAGTTGGAAAGATTGGCGCTTGGATCTGCGAGTGGATCAAATCCTACAAGAGAGCGGCTGCGTTCACTATATGCTGTGCCATTCGGAAAACTGACTGCGACTCTAAACTGGGTAGTTGCGAATCCACTTGTTGTCTCAGAGCGAATAATGAGATAATATCTTTGATTTGTGTAAGCAGTGAATTGAAAACTGTCTTTATTTTCATCTCTAATGGTAATGATCTGCTTATAATGAATGGGCTTCTCATTTCGCACATCTGAAACGTCCGCCATAAATGCGCCTCGATCATGATAGAAATAGACTTGAATCGGATCTTTAATGACGGATGTTAATACATTTTTAAAGGTAACGCTGAGTGTATAGATGTCAGTTTGTCCAGGTAAAGCTCCTGTAGCTTTTGGTGCAACAAATGTGAAGAAGGTTCGGTTTGTATTAATATCCAGAGTTATATTGCTATTACCCCAGAGAGCAAAACTATTGTCTTCTGAGATACCAAAGTTCGAGACACCATTTGAAAATCCAGGAATGGTTATGATGTTAATCCCTGATACATCCATCGCGGAGTTCCGAGCATTATAGATGAAACAATAGGAGTTGTCGAATATCTGTACGTGGCTTGCATCGTATGTTATTGAGTTGTAGGCTGGATATCTGTATTTGGTAGGTCTTGGAAGTGCTGTAACTTTGAGAGTCTGGCGGGAGTTAGAACGGAACTTGAAAACAGTATATTCAGTAGGATTTACAGGTGCAATAATGTTTGCAGATTTGAGAACATTATTCTGATAAATCGTTCCACTTGCATCAATAAAGGGCCGAGTGTAGTCTGCCGAATCTGTTATTAGATTGTAAGGGTGACTATATTGACTGATGTTTGTAGGATTGGCACTCGTATTCAAGTTAATGAAAGTGGAGACGGTTGTAGAGAGACGATTTAGACGGGGCCAGTAATACTCAGGGGCTATGCGGAATGTACTCAGCGTATCACCACTAACGGGTGAAATATTGCGCAGAATTACATTCGCATCATAGTTACTGCTTACACCAAGATTGTTGAGGGCCCCTTGGAGAGGTAGCTGATTTGACATATGAGTGAAATAAGAGAGTGAATAGCTGTTGAAGTTAATACCGAATGAAAGAGCCATATTCTTTTGTATATAATAGTACATGTCAGTCAGGACGGCGAGTAAGAGGGTATTCGTTAAACTGAGAGCATTATATTGTACCTGTGTAAGACCATATTTTGTCAACTGCTCTGTAAAATACTGATTGTATTTATTATTCAGCAGATTTACAAGACTTGTATTCAGAGATGATGATGCGATTGTTATGCGGTTATTGTTAGATGAGTAAGTAACTGTATATTTATTGATGAGTGTGTATCGGAATGTGTGATTAATACGGTATTGATCCAAAGTGGATCGTGATAAATCAGTGTCTAGATTCAAGTCAATGACTTGTTGAACAATAACGTCATTAAGACCTTGAAATGTGTAGACGCAGCGTGTAAAAACGGTTTCTCCAGTGAGAAGTCCTGATTCATCTGGAATAGCAAGATTTGCCTGTTGGGGATAACTAGGGTCTAGAAGGAGTTCTTTAAGAACAGGATAGTAATATGCGACTTTGAGTTGCTGAATCGTATAACTTGTTAGACCTGCGTAGAGTGTCTGGAAATACTTCTGCACAATCTGGGTCATTGTCGGATTTCTTATAAAGACGTTCTCAACTGTATCATAGAAGTTGTCACCAGGTTGGTTGAAGTTCAGCGAATAGTCGCCTGCCGTTGCAAACAAAGGTGCGAAGTCGGTGAATCCATTCTTATAGTCATAGAAGATGGGTGTTCTGTTGAGCTGAAATGTAAGTTCATTTATGAGTGAGTTAATGTCATAAGTACCAGGGCGAATAACAGATGCCACAATATTCTTGCCTGCTGACTCTCCATTAATCACGCCATAGAGGTTCTGAATCCAGCGGCCGCTTTCGTGGATGGAGACTGTGAGGTTATTCTTGTCGGCGCGGAAATATAAGAAGGCACTGAGGAGTTTGATTTGGATGATTTGGAAGTTGGTCACGTTTTTGTAGACACGTGGAAGACGGAGAGTGACTGCCGTAGGTTGTGGAAAGACATTGGTGTCTCTGTTTCGGCTGTCTAACATGACGATTCCTGTAATCGTCTTTTTTTCGGACTTGATTTTGGGAAAATCGCCGGACGGGTCTGTAAGTGGAGAGGGGCCATATGTTCCAAGATTTGTATACTGTATCTGGAGAGGTGCATTAGGGAAGTCTTCGCCTGCGGCTTTTGCTAGCTGGAGGTCTGATGCGAATCTTCTGTAGTTTGGCTGATTACCTGAACCTATTGAGGAAGTATCGGATTCAGAGCCAGATTCAGATCCCGAATCGGAATCAGAATCTGATAAATAGGGTCTATAATATGTGTTGTTGGGCTGTGCCATTCTATCCCTTTGTGGGGGTTTTACTTAGGCCGCTTATGGTTGGTAGTTCGCATAAGTATGGCTACTAACAAGAGTAACACCCCATTTCCATGCTAGATATCCTTCTATTTGTTGACGTTCAAGCGTATTCAGAATTCTATTATAAATTATTATTTCAGCAATATCGATTGTTAGATATCCCCCATCTCCATTTCCTGAACCAAAATAGTTTTGACTTGAGCCTGACGGGCTTACCGAAGCATTACTTCCAGTTTGAGCACCATTACCATAAGCAAAGGAAGAACCACCTGTCACTGTTCCAGAAAACACAAATCCTTGACCTTGTGCATATGATCCTACACTCATAATACTACCGCCTGTATAGAAGAACACCTCTGCAGGAAATGAAGTAGTATTCATAGGCATCTGACGCTGACCATCCAAGTTATTAATCATGAAAAAGCCATAACCTTCTGCAGCCTGAATCCTTGCAACCATAAAATATGTAACATAGTTTGGAATGCTGTTTGTAGTTTTTACACTATTCTTAGATCCAGATACAAATCTAGCGGCACGACGACCATTTGACCAAGTTGTTGTGCTTGGCATAGTAGATGATCCAGGTGTTCCATTAATACCATGATTAGATGTTCCTGACTTATCTGTCCATGTAGACCCTCCAGTGAATGCAGACGTATCCGCTGCATCCAGCCATAAGATATTGCCTGAGAGCATTGTAGGCAAGAAAGTGATAGCACCTGGATATGCCAAGACGATTTGCCCAGCTCCGTAGTTAGCACCTTGTGTATTCACAATTGTGCCTGTTAGATTTGCAACATATGAAGAGCCGCCACCTCCACCGCCTGATGAGCCGCCGTTCGCACCACCATACCAGCCTCCACCACCACCAGCTGAATTGGCGCTGCCAGTTGAGTTAGCACCTGAAAACTTAACACCTGAACCTCCACCCGCTTGTCCACCTCCAGCACCGCCTCCTGTGCCACCTCCTGTACCACCTGTTAGGCCACCTCCTGCGCCTCCTACTGCGCCTACACTATTCTCAGAACCACCACCAGCACCACCTGCTGTAACAAGGTCGTCTGTATTTGCCAGATTTCGAATGGCTGAACGACCACCACCACCGCCACCTGCCCATGTAGGACGTCCACCTCCTCCATAAGCATTTATAGCAAATCCTCCAGGTCCAAGTTGGGCACCGCTAGATCCTACAATAAGTGTATAGGTTGAACTAGCTGAAACGGCGAGTGTTCCTGAGACGAGACCACCTGAGCCACCAGGATTATTGTCCCAACCACCATTAGCACCCTTAAGAGTGACATCTACGCTAGTAATACCTGCTGGTGATGTCCAGGTCTGATCAGCACCTGTTGATGAAAAGACAACTTGGCTTGCTCCAAAATATCTGATTGTTACTGTTCCATGTGCACCAGCTGTAGGGGATGTTCCACCAAGTCCTCCTGCTCCACCGGTACCCTGTGTATTCACAACAGTTCCTATAAGAGAACATACGCAGGTTGAGCCGCCACCGCCACCGAAGCCACCGCTTCCACCAAAAAGTCCTGAGCCACCACCACCTGCACCAAGAAGTCCATTACCGCCAACCATAAAATCACCCGCTGTTCCGTATGAAGTTGCAGCACCACCTCCACCCTGAGTTCCACCATTTCCAGGATTTGCAGTTGTAGCACCTGTTGCACTTCCACCAGCACCTCCAGCTATACTATTATTACCACCAGAGCCACCGCCCGATCCTACAATTGCGGCCCATCCGTCTGGTGTTCCTGCCGCAATCGCACTGTATCCACCACCACCCCCTCCGAAGTTACCTGATGATGCGTTTCCATTTCCTCCACCGCCAAATCCACCTGTTCCTGCTGAACTTGCTGTTGCGGCACCACCTCCGCCTCCACAATAAATATAATATGTAGAACCAGCTCTAATTGTCAATGTTCCTGAAAGAGTGCCTCCTGCTCCACCTGAACCAACTGCACCTACTCCATATCCTCCACCACCTCCTGCTCCTGTAAGAGTGACTGTCGCTGTCGTGACATCTAAGGGTGCTACCCATGTTTGGACTGCACCCGTATATGTAAAAGAAAGAGTAATAGGGGGCAACACCCCACCCGTTGATGCGAAACCAACAAGAGGAACCGCCATACTGTTAGCTGGCAACAACTTACTTGCTCGCATGAATACTCAAAACAACCGTAGGATCCTCGGATAAAGAGAATGTTAAGTTAATCCCTGAAACTCTAGCTTCTATATTTTGTACTAAAGTCAGAATTGGGTAACCAAGACAGAAAGGAATATAGTCCCAGAGAGACCTATTTACTCCATCGCTACATTGATATAAACTTCCAATCTTTGTTGGAATTACAAGCGGGAACTTATATACAACGAAAGAGTCAGTGTAGCCAGCACCAGCCCACGTATGTAGATTCTGTATGAAGAGAGTTGTATCAAGAGTTTCGAGTCGCTGCTTATTTCCTTGTTCAGTGGCAACGAATGTTGCATTTGATGTCATAAGTTCACTGATTGAAATAAGAATGCTCGGGGTACTAACAGGCATAACGAAAGGAGGTGGTACAAAAGACATTTATCGGGTACTAGAATTAAAAATCTAGGCTAAAGCGTGAGACTTTAGAAGAGTGCGTAGCTCGTAACGCCGGCTACAACGATTGTTGCGCTAGCATTTGAAGATATTGTTATAGGGCTTGTGATACCTGTAGCATTTGTAAGTGTAACAGATAGGGATGCGCCTGTATTGTTGCGGAAGGTGTAGTATTTTCCAATATTAGAGGTTTGTTGCGTGGCTTCCACTTGGATTGTGTATGTACCTGTCACTGAAATATTGTAATAAACACCGTAGTTGTTATTGGTTGTGATTGTTGTTGTTCCACCTGTCGTCATTGTGGAGTAGTAGATGGCGCCACGACTCGTGCCGTTCACGTCGAGCTTGAAAGGTTGTGATGCGCTGAATGTCGCCACATTTACAGGAAGTGTATTAGCACTCGGCGATGCAGCTATTGTGACACCTCCAATGACACCACCACTTTGTGTTGTCAGAATACGGATTGCCGCCGCACCATAAGATGCAGAATCATATGTAGCGCTTGTGATTGTTGTAGCATCAGCACTCAGCGACGCTAAATTTGCCGTGATGAAGAGATCTGAGTTGTAAGGGGCTGATGCATTATAGCGACCGAAGGTGCGAGAAAAGGTGTTTCCAAGAAACTGGAGAATATTGTTACTGAAAGTTGCTACACCAGTTAC
>Ga0114974_10002880_pt1 | contig 13144 bp, 12 predicted proteins | sample S_130206_EF_Meta_FD_87318 | JGI IMG/M metagenome (GOLD analysis project Ga0114974, IMG submission 87318) | Freshwater microbial communities from Lake Simoncouche, Canada to study carbon cycling - S_130206_EF_MetaG | ecosystem: Environmental > Aquatic > Freshwater > Lake | place: Lake...
AGCGGTGACAGCGGTGACAGCGGCGGATGGGCTATCGGCACGGGCCGGCTCGCGCAGCCATAACGCAGCCACAACCATCGTCACCAAGCACGCGGCCGCCACCCACAGCGTGGCCGTGCGCCAGCCGCCGGCGTCACTGAAGACGCTGGCCACCACGCCGGCCAGCGTCGCACCCGACCCGTAGCCGGTGAACAGCACCATGATGGCAAAGCCACGCCGCGCCGGCGGTGCGGCGGCTGTAACCAACGCGAGGCAACTGGGCAGCGCACCGCCCAGGAAAAAGCCCGTGACGAGTCGCCACGCGAAAAGGCTGTTAGCATCGTAGGCCGTGGCCGTCGCGGCTTGCGCCAGACCAAAGCCCATTAACGACAGCAGCACCAGTGAACGCTGACTAAGGCGCGCACCCAGCAGCGGCACCGCGATCAAGCCGATGCACTGGCCCAGTAGATTCGCCGAGAAGATCGGTCCCAACTGGGCGTTGGTCAGCGCCAGTGACTTCGCCAAGTCGGGCGCCAGCGGCCCGAGGACGGAGTGGATCAACCCATCCAGCAGGTAGATCAGCGAACAGATGCCGATGAGTAGCCAGGGCATGGTGTCAGTGCGCGGGCTCAAATGCGAAATCGCGCGCGCGCCTCGGCCACGCTTGCCGGCTGCATTCCATAGAGCGCAGCGATTTGCACGGCTGCGTGCACCATCTGCGCGTTATCGCGCGCCACGCTGCCATCGGGCAGGTGGATGCCATCCTCGAAGCCAACACGCACCAAATCACAGCCCAGCGAGAGACCCAGCGTGACGATGCGAAACATGTCGCGGCCCGTGGCAGTCACGCCCCATATCGCGCGCGGGAACAGGCGCTGGCCCTCGTCGATGTTGAACAGCACGTTGCGCGCACCGGGCGGGGTGGCGCCGAAGCCGCCGCCATGCAGCAACCAGACGTTGTCGCGATCGCGATCGAACAGCCCTTCATTGGCATAGCGCATCAGTCTATGCAGCGAGCTGGCTTCCACGATTTCGTATTCCAGCGCCGAGTTCTTCGCGTACACCGCTTGGATGGTCTGTCGCAGCAGCGCCGGAGAGTTCACGTACGGAACTTCTTCCGGATAACCGCCCTCTGGGTTGTAGAAGTCGGCAGAACCGCCGGCGATGCCGAACAGGTCCTGCTGCGGATCAAGGTCAAGCAGGCCCAGCCGTTCTTTGTCGGTGGGCCAGATAAACTGACCAGTTGCCGGGTCACGCCGCACACCGATGCCGTTGGTGGTCTGGATCAGGATGGGCGAGCGGACGCGGATCTGGCGGATGATCTCGCCGTAGGTGGCCGCATCGCCGGTGTTCTTGCCCTGTGGATCACGCGCATGCACGTGCACCATCGATGCACCGGCCTCGTAGCAGCGTGCCGCTGCCTCGCCGATCTCGGCCGGCTGCTTCGGTACGACAGCACCCTCACGGTCCTGCTGCATGCCGCCGTTGAGAGCGACAGTGATGATGACTTTGTTGCCGGAGAGCATGGGCGGGACCTGGGTAGCAGTGCTTAGCGCGAGGTTATCCGTCGCCGCAGGCCTGCGCTATCCCGCCAGCTACGCGATCCTCTTCCTAGGTCAGTCTCCAATGATTGCCAACAGCGTTGGCCAACGCCCTAGTGGCATTAGCTCAGCAAGCACTTATTTTCCTAGCTCCTGGTCACGCAGGCGCACAACCTGCAGCGCCAACGGCACCATCAACACGACCAGCACAGCGCAGGCGAAGTACGGCGCGTCATGGTGAACTCCGAAGAGCCAACCGAAGAATGGCGGCGCCACTATGCGGGACACCGCATTGGAGGCCATATTCAGCCCCATCACGCTGCCCTGCCGGTCTCGAGGCGTGGTGCGCGAAACCAGCGCGCCAGCATTGGGAAATGCCAAGCTGTGCCCCACCATCAAAAGCGACATCAGTAACACCGAGGCTACCGGTGTGCGGATGACCGGCGGCAGTGCGACAGCAGCGATCAGCACGAGCAGGCCGCCGACGATAGTCCGCGCTTCACCAAAACGCTTGACGAGCGGGCCGATGCAGAACAGTTGGACGAGCAGACCCGCTCCGCCCACACACAAGAAGGTCAAGCCGACTTCACGCGTCGTCCAGTTGAAGTTGGCGGAGGTCCACAGTCCGAAGATGGCCTCCATGGACCCGAAAGCCGCGATCCCGCCAAAGGCGATCAGCAGCAACCGGAGCAACATCGGGTTTGAGCCGACATAGCGCAGGGCTTCCGAATAGCTTGGAGGCGGCCTGCGTCCCGACTGCTCATGCCGTGTTTCCGGCAGAACGAGCAGTGACCACAGTGACGCGCCGGCTGCCAGAGCGGCAGCAGCCAGGATAGGCAGCCGGAAGCCTGCAGCACCCAGCGACGGGTCCGCCAGCAAGCCGCCGATGGCCGGGCCCGCAGCGAATCCCAGGTTGAAGGAGGCTCCGAAGTAACCCATGTTTTTGGCACGCACTTCGGGCGCCGTGATGTCTGCGATGGCGCCCTGTACAACGCCGAACGTCCCGCTGAAAAAGCCGCTCAGGATGCGGATTGCTATCGCTACCGCAAGGTTCGGCGCAAAAGCGAACGCCACATAGGTGAGCGCCGCGCAACCGGTGGTGAAGATCAGGATGGGCCGGCGTCCCATCACATCGGAGCGGCGGCCCCAGAAAATCTCGCCGAACACATTGCCCAGCGAGTAGGCCGCAAACAGACAGGCGACCTCGAACGATGAGGCGCCGAACAAGGTTCCGTAGAACGGCAGCAGTGGCAGGATCAGACTGAATCCCGCGATGTTCAGGAACACCGTGACCAACAGCAGCGGCATCGGACTTTTCACGCGCCGAACCTCGGCTCGGCGATGCCCTGCACTCCCAGTCCGTCAATGACGTAGAGCGACCCATCGAGCGGGTCTGCAGTGCGCCCCATGAAGGCCGGGCTGAGGGACGGAACGTAGAGCCGGTCGAGATTCGGGCCCCCGAACATCACGCTGCCCGGAAGCTTCACGGGCATCTCAATGATGCGATCGATGCTGCCGTCCGGACGGAACCGGACAACCTTTGCGCCTTCGCAGATCGCGCTCCACACGCAGCCATCGGTGTCGACCGTGGCACCGTCCGGGATACCACCGAGCTCTTCGGTACTGGCGAACGGCCTGCGGTTGGTCACGACACCTTGCCCAATGTCGTAGTCGTAGGCATAGATGAGTTTGCGAATACTGTCGGCGTGATAGAAGGTCCGGTCATCCGGAGACCAGCACGGACCATTGGCCAGAAAGATGTCTCCGTCGATCTGCCGAAGCTCGAGCGCGCCTGGATCAAGGACAAAGAGTTTGCCCCGGGCCTCTTTCATGCCCCGGTCACTCGAGCCCACGATGAACCGGCCCCGGCGGTCGACCTTGCCATCGGCAAGCTGGACCTGGTCATTCAGCTCTGTGCTGCTTGCCAACGGCGCACACGCCCCAGTGGCGAAGTCCAGGGAGTGCACGCCGTTTGCCAGCGCGACAATGGCATTGCCATCCAGGCGGATGGCCATCGAGCCGATAATCTGCGGCACTTCCCAGCGTGTCGTCTGGCCGTCTGCCGACAGGCGAAACACGCACTTGCCCAGGATGTCGATCCAGTAAAGGTTGGCGGACTGCACGTCCCAGACCGGCCCTTCACCAATCGAGCATTGCGGAACGTCGAGTCTAGTGATCTGCACTGGCGGCCCCCTTGCGGACGTTAGAACGTCTTCTCTAACACTGTAAGTCTGCTCTCGCGTAACCTAACACCATTAGAGCAATGCCGGCAATTGCGGCAGTAGCGGTTACCCATGGATGAGGAAAAACTGACCCGGAATACCATCGTGGAGGAGGCGATTCGTCTCATCAACGACGATGGGCTGGACGGCGTCAGTCTGCGCAAGCTTGCCGAGCGTGTCGGGGTCAAGGCCCCGTCGCTCTATTGGTATTTCAAGGACAAGTCGGCCCTACTGGCCGCGGTCATGGAACGCATATTCCTCGAGTGCCTGGAATCCATTCCTGATCACGCCGACTGGGAGTCTTGGATGCACGCGTTTGGCACGGCCTTGTGGCGCACGCAAGCGACGGTGCGTGATTTCGGCCGGTTGGTAACCACCACCGACATGGAGCCAGCGCAACTGCTGCGAACGACCAACCGGATCCGGACCAAGGTCAGGAAACTCAATGTTTCTGAAAGCGACGCAATGGAGATTCAGTCCGCCATTCAGGCGCTGATGACGGGTTGGTCCGCCTTTGCGCATGCGCCTTACGCGAGTGCGCTGTCGACAAAGATAGACATCGACAGATCTGCTATTCGGGATCTGGAGGCGCTGATCGCAGGAAAGGCGGCGCAGATCGCGGCCAAGACTGTTAAACGCAAGAGATCGAAAGTCTGAGGTGAAACGGCGACACCCGACTCAAACCAGTCCGTCTACTGCGCCAACCACTCCCGCACCGGTCTTGCCAAAAAGCTCTCAACCGAAATTCCATCACCGCCGACCAGCAAGGTTCGCCGCACCTTAAACGCAGCGGCAAAAGACGTAGTGCCAGAATGCGCCTGCGGCACACGGCCACTCTTAACCTCAATTGCCGTCAGTTGAGAGCGGAACTTCACGATGAAATCAACTTCCTCGCCACGCTCCCGCCAGTAAAAGACTTCACATTCACCGGCGGCCGCAGCATTGGCCAAGTGGGCGCCCACTGCAGATTCGATGAGTCTTCCGCGAAATTCTCTGTCGGTCTGTGTTTCTTGCGGGCTTACACCAGCGGTGACCGTCATCAATGCGGTGTTGAGCACCTGCAGCTTGGGACTTGAGCCTCGGCTGCGAGCTGCGTCGCCCGCGTATTTTTGCAGACCGCAAACCATACCCGCCCCTGCCAGCAGGTCGAGGTAGTGAGCCAAGGTCGTGGTATTACCTGCATCCTGAAGCTGGCCCAGCATCTTCGTGTAAGACAGTATCTGACCCGAATATCGACACGCTAGCTCGAACAGACGCCGCAACAAAGCAGGCTTGTCCACGCGATTAAGCAGCAGGACATCACGCGAGATAGAGGTCTCAATAAGGCTGTCGGCGATGTATCTGGCCCATCGCACCGGATCGTTAATCAACGATACCGCACCCGGGTAGCCGCCGAAGCTAAGGTACTGGTCTATGTTCCATCCGAAGGCATCACGCATTTCAGCGTAGGACCAGTGCGGCAGACGAAGCGTCTCGAAACGCCCTGCAAGACTTTCTGTCAGTCCCTGGGCAATGAGTAAGGGGGCCGAACCCAGCAGTACCACTTTGAGCGGGAGCTTCTTGCGCGTGTCCTCATCCCAGAGCCGTTTTACAGTCTCTGACCATGCGGGGATTTTTTGGATTTCGTCTATGACCAGCACGGCGCCAGTCTTACCGGGCGCCTCCATCCGCGCCGCTTCCCACTGTTGGGCAATCCAGTCAGCACCACGCAGGCTTGGCTCGTCTGCGCTCACATAGCGCACAGGAACACTCAGCTCCGAGGTGACCTGCTGCACCAGGGTCGATTTGCCCACCTGACGAGGGCCTGCCACCACCTGCACGAACCGACGCGACTCGGCAAGGCGCCCGGCAAGGACGACCCCTTGGGGACGCTGGTAGTCGTTTTCTGCTTTACTCATCATATTGAGTATTTTTACTCAGTACGTTGAGTAGAGCAAGGTGGAGCTGATCTAGTCGTGACCCCACCTTCTATCCACCCTGATACCGCAGGAAGCATGTACTCAAATCGGCATAGATGAAGCCACGCGGATGTAAGTGCATAGCTGCGCTGAAGAGACCCGTTTGAAAAGCGGTGGGTGGGGGTGCGATGGGGCCGGGCAAGACTGGCGGAGAGAGGGACTGCTCGCGGCTACGGCGTCGTTCGCCGCCGCTGACGCGTCGGCTCACCGAACCCGGCTTATTTATCTTCGAGGGTTCGACTCCCGCCAGCTACGGCGGTAAAGATCTGGCGGAGAGAGAGGGATTCGAACCCTCGAAGGGCTTTTGACCCTTACACCCTTAGCAGGGGTGCGCCTTCGACCACTCGGCCATCTCTCCGTCTTGCAAGGCCCCGCGCGGAACACCGCGAAGGCCAGACAGGGGCGCGATGATACGGTCCGCACCCGTCAAAGGCAAAGAACTCAGGTCACATCCGGACCACTGGGCGGCGACGGCGTATCGCCGGCCTCGACGCCGGCGCGGATACGCTCCTGTATCTCTTCCCGGTGCACCGTAACGTGCTTGGGCGCATTGACGCCCAACCTCACCTGGGTGCCCTTCACGCTGAGCACGGTGATGGTAATACCGCCGTCGATGACGACGCTCTCGCCCACCCGCCGGGTGAGGATGAGCATGGCTAGCCTCCCAACTTGGTGCGCACGAAGTCTGCAACGCTAGCCAGCGCTGCGGGCAGCGCGGCTGGCTGGGTGCCACCGGCTTGGGCAAAGTCCGGGCGGCCGCCGCCTTTGCCACCGACCTGGGCCGCTACAGCGCCCACCACCTCGCCGGCTTTGACCTTGGCCACCAGATCGGCGGTAACGCCCGCCACCAGCACCACCTTGTCGGGACCGGCCACCGAGGCCAGCACGATGACCGCGGACTTGAGGCTGTCTTTGAGCTGGTCGACTGCCGCGCGCAACGCGGTGGCATCGGCCCCGTCGATCACCGTGGCCAGCACTTTGGTGCCACCCACATCGACAGCTGCAGCGGCCAAGTCTGTACCTGCGCCGGAGGCGAGCTTGTCTTTGAGGGAGCGCACCTGCTTTTCGAGGCTGCGCAATTGTTCCAAGCTGTCGTGCACACGAGCGCTGACATCGTCGCGGGTACCGCGCACCAAGGCCGCCACGCTGCGCAGGATGTCGTCGGTCTGGCTGATGTAGTCGAGTGCGCCCTGCCCGCTGACAGCCTCGATGCGCCGCACGCCGGCGGCAACGCCACCTTCGGAGACGATCTTGAACAAGCCGATATCGCCGGCACGCTCGACGTGAGTGCCGCCGCACAGCTCGACAGAGAAACTGCCCAGCTGCAGCACGCGCACTTCATCGGCGTATTTCTCGCCGAACAGGGCCATGGCACCGGCTGCCACGGCTTGGTCGTAGGGCATAACCTGCGTGTGTGCCGGCGCATTGGCGCGCACCTGCTCGTTGACGCGCTGCTCTATGGCGCGAAGTTCGTCGACAGTAACGGGTTGATGATGCGCGAAGTCGAAACGCAGGCGCTCTGAAGTGACCAGCGAGCCCTTCTGCGTGACATGCGTACCCAGTTGCTCGCGCAGCGCTGCATGCAACAAATGCGTGGCGCTATGGTTGCGACGGATGTGCGCACGACGTGCGCCATCCACCTGTGCATCCAAGGCATCGCCCACTTGCAGACTGCCGCTGTGCAACTGGCCCATGTGTGTGAATGCCGTGCCGCGCTTGCGCGTGTCTGCCACTGCAAAGCTGACGCCTGCCGCCAGCAACAGACCCGTATCGCCGACTTGGCCGCCGGACTCTGCATAGAACGGCGTGTGATCGAGCACCACCTCGCCCTGCTCACCGGCCTGCAACTGACTGACCGTGACACCGTCTTTGAGCAGCGCCACAACCTTGGAAGTAGTGACCAGGTGTTCGTAGCCTTCGAACGTAGTAACGGTGCCCAGATCTGCACCACCGCGCAGATCGACACCGAAGCGACTGGCCGCACGCGCGCGATCGCGCTGCGCCTCCATGGCGGCAGCAAAGCCTGCTTGATCGAGTGACAACCCACGCTCACGGCAGATGTCTGCGGTGAGATCGGCCGGAAAGCCATAGGTGTCGTACAGCTTGAAGGCAGTATCGCCGCCCAACAGCGTGCCTGTGCCCAGTGCGGCGATAGCGGTGTCTAGCAAGCCCATGCCATTGGCCAAGGTGCGTGCGAACTGCTCGCCTTCTTTGAACAGCACGTCGCGAATAAACGATTGACGCTCGATCAGCTCGGGATAGGCCTGACCCATGGCTGCCACCAACGCCGGCAACAACTCTGCGAAGAATGTGGGCTCGGCACCGAACTTGTGACCGTGGCGCATGGCGCGCCGCATGATGCGTCGCAGCACATAGCCGCGACCCTCATTAGACGGCAACACGCCATCTGCCACCAAAAACGCGCAAGCACGGATGTGATCGGCAATGACACGCAATGACGGACTGGCCAAGTCTGTGGTGCGCACCAACGTCGCGGCGGCGGCGATGAGCCCTTGGAACAGATCGATGTCGTAGTTGGTGTGCACGCCCTGCATGACAGCGCTGATGCGCTCCAGGCCCATGCCGGTATCGACCGAGGGCTTGGGCAGTGGCGTCATCGTGCCGTCTGCGGCACGGTCGTATTGCATGAAGACGAGGTTCCACACCTCGACATAGCGATCGCCGTCTTCGTCGGGCGAGCCGGGCGGCCCACCGGGAATGTGCGCGCCGTGATCGAAGAAGATCTCGGTGCAAGGGCCGCAGGGACCCGTGTCTCCCATCGACCAGAAGTTGGACTTTTCGCCCAGACGCGTCAGGCGATCGGCCGGCACGCCGACTTGTTTGATCCAGATGTCGGCTGCTTCGTCATCGTCCTGGTAGACCGTGACCCACAGCCGCGCCGGATCGATGCCCAGCGTACCGGTGAGGAACGTCCAAGCGTGCTTGATGGCGTCGGCTTTGAAGTAGTCGCCAAAGCTGAAGTTGCCCAGCATCTCGAAGAAGGTGTGATGGCGAGCGGTATAGCCCACGTTCTCTAGGTCGTTGTGCTTACCGCCGGCACGCACACAGCGCTGACTGGAGGTGGCGCGCACATAGGGGCGTTGGTCCTGACCCAGAAAGACATCTTTGAACTGGACCATGCCGGCGTTGGTAAACAGCAGCGTGGGATCGTTGCCCGGCACCAGTGAACTGGAGGCAACGACGGTGTGCCCCGCGGCGGCAAAGTAGTCGAGGAAGGCACGACGCACATCGGCGGCGCTCATCGGGCTGGCTGCTGTCATAGGTCCGTTTCGTCATCCATGTCGGGTTGCGCGACGGAACTGCCCATCGCGCTGCGGATATGATCGTTGGAAAAGCCTCGGTATTGCAAAAATCGGGACTGGCGCGAGCGCTCTGCCCAATCGGCGGGTGGTTCTTCGCCGAACTTGCGCTGCCGCGTGTGCTGCGCCAACTGATGCCAGTCTGGCCCTTCGGCCAAAGCGGTCTCGATAAGGTCTGCAGGTAAACCAGCGGCACTCATGTCTTGCTTCAGACGCCGCGGCCCATGCCCCCGAGCTGCATGCGAGCGCACATAGACCGAGGCAAAGCGCACATCGTCAAGAAACCGTTCGTCGATGAGCTCGTCTATGACGCCTTGGCAGACCCCTGCGTCGTAGCCGCGCTCTTTGAGCTTGGCGAGCAAATCACCGCTGGCGTGCTCTCTGCGCGCCAGCATGGCAATGGCCGCCAACCGAGCGGCACCCCCATCAACCGCGCGCTGCGGATCGAGCGCGCGACGTGGACGGCGGGAGAAACTCAGTTGAGCTTCTCTTTGTCGTCACCAGCGGCCTTCTTGGGCAGCAGCAACTTCTCGCGGATCTGGGCCTCGATGTCGCGAGCCATGTCGGGGTGCTCTTTGAGGAAGTTGCGTACGTTTTCCTTGCCCTGACCAATGCGCTCGCCCTTGTAGCTGTACCAGGCGCCGGACTTTTCGATGATGGCGTTCTCGCTACCCAGATCGATGATTTCGCCTTCGCGCGAAATGCCCAAGCCGTACATGATTTCGAACTCGGCCTCACGGAACGGCGGCGCGACCTTGTTCTTGACGACCTTGACGCGCGTTTGGTTGCCGACCACTTCTTCGCCATTTTTGATGGCGCCGATGCGGCGGATGTCGAGGCGCACTGAGGCGTAGAACTTGAGGGCGTTGCCACCAGTGGTGGTTTCGGGGCTGCCGAACATGACGCCGATCTTCATGCGGATCTGGTTGATGAAGATGACGATGGTGTTGGAGCGCTTAATGTTGCCGGTGAGCTTGCGCAGCGCCTGCGACATGAGACGCGCATGCAGACCCATTTGCATTTCACCCATTTCGCCTTCGATTTCGGCTTTGGGGGTGAGTGCAGCGACCGAGTCGACTACCACCACATCTACGGCGCCGGAGCGCACCAACATGTCGGTGATCTCGAGGGCCTGCTCGCCGTTGTCGGGCTGTGAGACCAGCAGGTCTTCGATGTTGACGCCCAGCTTGCCGGCGTAACTGGGGTCGAGGGCGTGCTCGGCATCGACAAATGCTGCGGTGCCGCCGGCGCGCTGCACTTCGGCGATGACCTGCAGCGTGAGCGTGGTTTTACCCGACGACTCCGGGCCGTAGATTTCGACGACGCGGCCCTTGGGCAGGCCGCCGATGCCCAGCGCGATGTCCAGGCCCAGCGAGCCGGTGGAGATGGCCTCTACGTCGTACAGGGCACTGGCGTCGCCCAGGCGCATGACGGAGCCCTTACCGAACTGCTTTTCGATTTGGCCCAGAGCGGCTGCTAGGGCTTTTTTGCGGTTGTCTTCCATGATTAACCTCTGCAAATGTGGTGAAGAATGCGTAGCGGGTATGGGACGCAGTATTCCACAGAGAGCTGTATATGTATACAGCTTATCGGGTGCAAAGAGGCAAAAAGGCCCTTAGGCGTCTGCCAGCCAGCGCAGCGCCAGCAGGGCTGCCTGACGGCGGATGGTGTCGCGATTGCCGTTGAAGTTTTGCTCCCGCGCCACCACCGGCACCGACGCACCGCGCACCGCGCGGGCAAACCAGACGCGGCCCACCGGATTGCGCGCAGTGCCACCATCGGGCCCGGCCACACCACTGATGGCAATCGCCACATCGGCGCCGCTGCGCTGCAGCGCGCCCAGCGCCATCTCGCGCACTGTGGCGTCACTGACCGCGCCATGCTGCTCAAGCGTTGGCGCCAATACACCCAGCTCGCGCAGTTTGGCGGTATTGGAATAGGTGATCCAACCGCACTCAAACCACTGTGAGCTGCCGGCCTGATCGGTGAGCAGCTTGGCCAGCAAGCCACCGGTGCAGGATTCGGCTGTGGCCACACGCCTGCCCGCCGCCAGCAGCTTGCCGGTGGTGACGAGCAACTGCTCTGCCAAACGCTGATCGATAGGATCAGCAAATTGCGGTCGTGACGACATCAGAGCACTACGTCCTTAACTCTTGGACGCAGCGACATCGGTAGTCAGCTGTTTGGCCTTGCGCTCCTGCGTGCGACCCAGCGCCAGCGACAACGCCACCCACGAGCCCGAGATGACCGCTGCCACACCAGCCAGCGCAGGCACGGCCATCAGCGCATGCAGACCATTGAACACCTGCGCGTTGACGGCATCCGCTGCACGAAAAACCGAGCCATCGATGATGTTCTTGGCTTTGAACTTCTCTTCGCGGCTGACCACGGTCCACAGCGACTCGCGCGCCAGATTGGCGATGCCGAAGTTGGTGGCGCGCTGCACCGCCTGAAAGCCTGCCACAACCAGCAGCACTGCCGGGTTTAGCGCAATGGCGATGAAGCCCACCACAAAGACCAGCGGCAGCAGTGCTGCGGCGGGACCGGTACCGATGGCTTTGATGATGCGACCGGTAGCCAGCAACTGAATAAGCAGCGACAAAATGCCGACCCACTTGGCGATCTGCGCAAAGATCTGTGTGCGCGTGGCGGTGTCGGTGGCCGCAGCAGCGACCACATCAGCCTGCACGAAGTACAGCATGGTGCCGGCGAACGACAGCAGGAACACCCACAGGCCTATACCGCCCAGATAAGGCGATTTGAAGAGCAATGCAAAGCCATCAAACATGCCGCCGCCCACCGCCTTCTGACGTCCGGCACTGGCGGCTTTGAAATCTGCCTGTGCGGCTTGGGCAAGACCCGCAGCACCTTCGAGACGATTGGCACACACGACCGCCAGCACCAGCAACAGACCTGCGATAAGCAGCAGATTGGCCACGCCGATACGCTGTACCAAGGCACCGGTGATCATCGGGCCCAGGATGGAACCGATTGAACCGCCTGCACCGATGAAGCCAAACAAGCGTTTGCTCTGCTCGGCCGAATACAGATCGGCCATGAATGACCAGAACACCGACACAGTGAACACCGAGAACACGGTGATCCAGATGAAGAAGGCGCGCGCCACGATGACCGGCGCAATCTGCGCACTCATTAGCGCCCAGAACACCACCATATTGGCGACCAGGAACAGGTACACCACTGGAATGAACGTCCTGCGCGGCAGACGTGCCACCAAGGCCGCTTGAAACGGCGCGGTAACCAACGTGGCGATGAACGTAGCCGCAAACAACCAAGATAGGTTGCGCGTGCCGCCCTCAATGCCCATGGCATCGCGCAGCGGCAACAACATGTAATAGGTGGACAACAAGAAGAAGAAATATCCGAACGACCAAAGCAGCGCTTTGATTTCACCGGACTCGGCTTTGACAGCTTTCTTGATGAGCGTTTCCATACGGCCAGCATAGCCCCAACTAGGCACATGTCACCACCGCCGCTTCAAAGCGCTGCGCACAACCGGTATAAACTCAGCGCACGTCACCACTGGAGCTGCCCTTATGTCGCACACCACCGCACGAGTTGCCTTGGCTTTGGCTGCCATCACACTGCTGCCGCTCACTGCCACAGCGCAGAACGCCGCCGACATTGCCAACATCGGTCGTCCGCCGTCGCAGCTGCTCAACCTGTACATCTTCCCCAAGAATCCCAAGAGCGATGCCGAGCAACTCAAGGACGACACCGACTGCTTCAACTCGGCGCGCAGCCAGTCCAGCTATGACGGCAAGGTGGCCAACGCTGAAAGCACACCGGCGCCAGCACAACGTACCGGGGGCACGGTGGATGGCGCGGTCAAGGGCGCACTGGCTGGCACCATTATTGGGGCGATTGCAGGCAATGCCGGCAAGGGTGCGGCCATTGGTGCCGGTGTGGGTGCAGTGGGCGGTAATGCCAACCAACGCGAAGGCAATCGTGCGGCACGCGATAACGCCATCGCACAGGAAGAAGCGCGCAAGCAAGCCGCGCTGGCCGATCTTAAGCGCGCTTACTCAGCGTGCATGGATGCCAAGGGCTATTCGGTCAAGTAAGGCTGTGACAAGACCGGCTGCAGGTCAGCCGGTCAACAC
>Ga0114974_10002882_pt1 | contig 13134 bp, 14 predicted proteins | sample S_130206_EF_Meta_FD_87318 | JGI IMG/M metagenome (GOLD analysis project Ga0114974, IMG submission 87318) | Freshwater microbial communities from Lake Simoncouche, Canada to study carbon cycling - S_130206_EF_MetaG | ecosystem: Environmental > Aquatic > Freshwater > Lake | place: Lake...
CGAGGTGCTGGCTCTGGCGCTGACCCAGAAGCTCGAGCCGGTCGAATGGACCGAAGCCGATGAGCTGGCGAGCCATGCAACGGCGCCGGTCCTGCCGGGCCCTGCGGCCTCTGCGACTGCCCATTGAGCCCATGCTGCAAAGCCGCGACTCGGCGGGCTGTTTTGGCCCGCCGGGCGCAGCAGATTGGCCAGTCCAACCCCGGTGAGCGCTCACTTCGTCGAAAATGACGGAAATTAGGGGATAATCACTCGATTCTTGCGGCATTTGGCTTTGACACCACCAGCAAAACTCGCTCAATTGCGGCCCGATTGTGAGGCGATTCCAAGCATTCAAGTTCCACAAGTAAACTAAGGGGGTTCCCGTAATGAATAAGAACGATCTGATCGGCGCAGTTGCAGATGCCAGCGGCCTGACCCGCAGCGACGCCACCAAGGCTGTCGAAGGCGTATTCGATGCCATCTCCGGTGCGCTCAAGAAGGGCGATGAAGTTCGCCTCGTCGGTTTCGGGACCTTCTCGGTCGCCAAGCGCAAGGCCTCGACCGGCCGCAACCCGCGCACGGGCGAAGCGATGACGATCAAGGCATCGACCCAGCCTAAGTTCAAGGCCGGCAAGGGCCTCAAGGACGCGGTCAACTAAGCCGGATCAGCCGGGCCGCATCGCCTCGCGGCCGGCAGCAAAATCAAGATGCCGCGCTTGCCCTGGGCAGGCGCGGCTTTTTGTTTGAGTGCTGCTAGCGGAGGCGGATCAGCGCCATTGGCGGCGCTGCGCTTCGGACAGTGATGGTCCAGTCGAGGTGCTGGCCGGCGGGATCCTTCTGCGGGCCGAGCTCAGTATTATTGGCCAGCACAGTGCCATCGGTGGTCAGGGTGAAGTGCCCGTCGATGACCGGGAACTTTGGTGCATCTTTGCCACCATCCGACGCCGCAGCGCCTGCCATCATGCTGCGCCAGGGCTCGCCCGACATGGCCGGAGCGTAGCCAGGCGCATCGACCCGCACGGTGCCATCGTTGCGCAGGGCAATCTGGACAAAGGCATTGGCCATCGGGAAGCGCTCGATGGTCGGAAACGAGAAGTCGTGGTCGAGCCTGCCCGAAATGGCGAAATCGACATCGAACAGCCCGTCGCCCTTGTAATCGACCCGGCGCCAGCCCGCCTGCCGCCGCAGCCGGACGGCAAGGTCCTCGGCGGCACGAGGGTCCGTTGGATCGATGCCGCCGAGCATGGCTTTCAGCGAATCGGCATCGCGGCGTCGCTTGTCGGCCGAGCCGCTGCGCGATGCTGTCCAGGCGCTCTTCTGGTCGGCAATTTCGCGCTGCGAGCAAGTGCGAACCGCGTCGCTGCCTTCGACTTTGCAAGGTTCGGGGGTAAAGGTGTCGCCACCCGCATTGCGGCCCATATCCGCGAGTTTGCTCAGAGCCAGCAGATGAATCTCGCCAGTATAGTTGAAGTTGAACGTGCCATCGCGCTTCAGATCGAGTTGCGAAGTGAACTTGCCCGGGCTGAGCAGGCAGGCGGTGAGCATCAGGCTGAGGCAGGCGAGCAGGGCAAGGCCGGCATTGCGGCGGAGATTCTCTGGTCGAAACATGGGCCTAATCCTCCATTGATGGCCGGGTTGCGGCAGCATAGAGTGCGATTGCCGCCGCATTGGACACATTCAGGCTTTCAATTGCGCCCGACATCGGCAGCCGCGCCAATGCGTCGCAATGCTGGGCGATGTTGTGGCGCAGGCCTTCACCCTCGCTGCCCAGTACCAGCGCGACAGGCCCGGCGGGCAAGGCTTCGGCCATGGTAAGTTCGGCCGTGCCGTCGAGCCCTATCCGCCAGTAACCGGCCTCGGCGATCTCTTCGAGTGCGCGGGCGAGATTGACCACCCGCACCCAGGGCACAATCTCCAGTGCCCCCGAGGCTGACTTTGCCACCACTCCCGATTCGGGCGGCGCGTGGCGATCCTGCGTCACGAGGGCCACCGCGCCGAATGCCGCCGCCGAGCGCAGGATCGCACCGACATTGTGCGGATCGGTGACCTGATCGAGCACAACGATCGGCCGTGCCGGATCGCCTTCGAGCACGTCGCCCAGATAGACATCTTCCAGCCCGTCGCATTCGAGCACCAGTCCCTGATGGGGCGCATCGCGCGCAACCAGACGCGCGAGATCGGCGGCCTGCGCATATTCGAGCGGGAAATTGGCCGGCAGTTCGCCATCGAGTGCGGCAATGCCTTCGCGCGTCGCCCACAGCTTGCGGTGTTTGCGCTCTGGATTGAGCAGCGCGGCTTCGACCGCATGGTGCCCCCACAGCCGCACCGCGCCGGTGCTGGCCCGGCCCGAACCGCGCCCGCCCTGCATCCGCCCGGCGCGCCCGCGCAGGGCCCGGCTCGGCTTGGCGTCTTTGGACTTGATCATCTTTGCGGTTCCATTGTTGTCTTGGGCCAATACCTTGAATGCGCGGCCACTGCCAGTCACACCATTGACAGGCAAGGCTCGCTTCGTCATTGAGCGCGCCTTCCCGGGCCCGGGCTCCGCTGAGCCACAACCACCGGGAAGCCGCATCTGACGCACTCTTGAGGCGGCATGCTGGTGTGGACAGGTGGCCGAGTGGTTAATGGCAGCAGACTGTAAATCTGCCCGCGAGAGCGTACGCTGGTTCGAATCCAGCCCTGTCCACCATCAACAAGGCGCAGAAACGCAAACGGCATCTCCCAAGGAGCGACGCTGGTGAACCAGCTTACCCGGACCACAGGTCCGGCGCGCTGGTTCGGTGTCGGGGCGCTCTGCCCGGAGACGACTCTCGCGCAGCGAAGGTAAATCCAGCCCGCCGCACAGGCCGACTTCGCAGTAGCGCATCCTGATCAATCCAGTTATCCTCGCACCCAACAAGCAATACGGGAGAGCCAGACATGCCAGTATCCACCGACGATTTCGTTTCGATCAGCGACTTCCTAGGCCGCTATTGCTGGCGGGTCGATCAGGGCGACGAGGAAGGTTGGGCGGCGCTTTGGGCCGAAGACGGGGTTTTCGCCGGAGTAACCCCCGAACCGGTGGTGGGCCGCGAAGCCTTGAAGGGTATTGTGCGGATGTCTTTTTCCGGTTCGGGAGGCACGATTCGCCATCTCGTCGGCAGTCTCAACTGCGATTACGATGAGGGCAGCAAGGATGTCGCCATCGCGCGCTACTATAATCTGGTGACCAACTGGGTTCAGGGCGGGGCTTTCACTTGCGTTGCCGCCAGCACCGTCCGCCTGCTGCGGCATGGCGACAGCTGGCTTATCCAGCGCAGTGATTCGGTGACGCTGACCTGATCGGCTTGCGTTCCGGCGCGGACGCAATAGAACACACTAACTCATAAGTCGGGCCAAAATTCGGGTCAAAAAGCTCTGGAGAGTCACTAAGATGGAAATGGCCGGTGAACGGCGGATCGCCGCATCCCCGCAGCGTGTATGGGAAGCGCTGAACGATCCCGAAGTGTTGCGCCAATGCATTCCCGGCTGCCAGAGCCTGGAAAAGGAAGCGGACGACCGCTTCACTGCTGTCGCAGAAATCAAGATCGGGCCGATCGGTGCGCGCTTCAAAGGCGCGGTGGCGCTGTCCGAGCTCGATCCGCCGCATGGCTATACCATCTCGGGGCAGGGCAATGGCGGCGTTGCCGGCAATGCCAAGGGCACCGCGAAGGTGCGGCTCAGCGCTGACGGAGCGGGCACCTTGCTGGCTTACACCGTCGATGCCCAGGTCGGTGGACGCATGGCGCAGCTCGGCGGGCCACTGATCGATGCCACGGCGCGCAACATGGCGGACAAGTTTTTCACGAAGTTTGGCGATCTTGTCGGGGGCGGCGCTGCTGCCACGGCCCCCGCTCTTGCCGAGACGGCTCCCCTGGCTGCAGAGCCAACTGCGGCTGTTGCGCCGGTAGCTGCGCCGCATACGGCTCCGGTTGGCGGTTTTCCTTGGGCCTGGGCCGTGGCGCTGGGTCTTGCGATCTTGGCCGGGTTCCTTCTCGGGCGCAGCGATGCTGCGGACTGGTGGGTTATTGCCATGGTGCTGCTGGCGCTGGTCGCGGCAGGCGCCGGGTTTGACGCCGGGCGGCGCAGCGGAGGCCGGTCATGAAGCCCGCACCTTTTGACTATGTCGCGCCAACCAGCATTGAAAATGCCTGTCAGGTGCTCGCCGATGCGGGTGGCGGGGCGACTGTGCTGGCGGGCGGGCAGACCTTGATGCCCTTACTTAACCTTCGCATGAGCCAGCCATTCATCCTGCTGGATATCAACAAAGTCGAGGCGCTGAAGGGTGTCTCGCGTGCGCAGAATGCAACCCGCGTCGGCCCGGCAACGCGTCAGTGCGAAGCTCTCGCCAGCGCGGAACTGGCGGCGGCGCTGCCGGTGCTGACACAGGCGCTGAGCCACGTCGGCCACCACCAGACCCGTAATCGCGGCACCATCGGTGGCTCGATTGCGCTGGGCGAGCCGGCGGCGGAAATGCCGGCCACGGCCGTGGCGCTGGGCGCGGTGATCGAGGCGCGTTCGGTGCGCGGCACCCGCCGCATCCCGGCCCGCGAATTTTATCTCGGGCCCTACATGAATGTGCTGGAACCCGATGAACTGGTGACCGCCATCGACTATCCCGATTGGCCGCAGGGCCACATCACGCTGTTTCGCGAAGTGGCGCAGCGGCCGGGCGATTTTGCGCTGGTCGGCATGGTCGGGGCGCTGGTGATCGAGAGCGGCAGGATTGCCCGCGCCGGGATCGCCTGGTTCGGTATGGGTCCGACGCCAATTGCCGCCGTTCAGGCCGAGCAGACGCTGCTGGGCCAGCCCATCGATGCCATCGACCCACAGACAATCGCCGAATTGGCCATTGCCGACACCGCCCCCTTCGATGACCACCACGCGAGCGCCGAATACCGCCGCACCGTCGGTCGCCGCATCTTTGCCCGCACCCTTGGCGAGGCACTCAACATCAGGAAAGCCGCATGAGCGAGCCCCAGTCTGAATTCCGCGTCGAGATGACGATCAACGGACGCCGCAAGCATGCCACTATTGAAGCGCGCAAGTCGCTGGGCGATTTCCTGCGCGATGATGCGGGCTACACCGGCGTGCATCTGGGCTGTGAACATGGCGTCTGCGGCGCCTGCACGGTGATTGTCGATGGCAAGGCTGTGCGAAGCTGCCTGATGCTGGCGGTGCAGGCCGATGGCTGCGATGTCACCACAGTGGAGGGCATCGCCCAAGCTGACGGCACCTTGCATCCGGTGCAGACGGCGCTGCGCGAAGAACACGCGCTGCAATGCGGCTTCTGCACCCCGGGCATTGTCTGCACGCTCACCGCACTGAACCAGGGCGATGAGAAGCCGAGCGAAGAGCAGATGCTGGCGGCCATGTCGGGCCATATCTGCCGCTGCACAGGTTATCAGGGCATCCGCCGCGCGATCACCCGGCTGGCAGCGGGAGAAGCAGAATGAACGCGCCCACGATAGCCGGTCAGGGCATCATGGCCGGCCGCTATATCGGGCAGCGTAGCCTGCGCAAGGAAGACCCCCGCCTGCTGACCGGGCGCGGGCAATTCGTGGACGATATTTCACTGCCCGGCATGCTGCATGTCGCCTTTCACCGCAGCCAGATTGCGCGAGGCAATATCCTGTCGATCGATACTGCTGCTGCCCGCGATCTGCCCGGTGTCCATGCCGTCTGGCTGGCTGCCGATATCGATCGGCCCGGCTTCGAAATGTTCAGCCTATATCTGCGGCCAACCGAAGTGCCGACGCCCTTGCTGGCCGACAAGATCATCCGCCATTCGGGCGAACCGATCGTCATGGTCATCGCCGACAGCCGCGCCATAGCCGAAGATGCCGCCGCGTTGATCGAAGTTCAATACGGGGAGCTCGATCCGGTCGTCACGCTGGCGCAGGCTCGCTCTGGCCCGCCGATCCATCCGGGCACCGACGACAACATTGCCGCCGAGGCCGGCGACGAGGACGTGGACGAGGGCCTCGCCGCCCTGATCGATGGCGCTGCGCATAAGATCACGCATCACGTCGTCCACCAGCGCATCTCGCAATCGCCGATGGAATGCCGCGGCATTGTCGCGCAGGCCAATGGCAGCGAGGAACTGCGGCTCTATATCACCTGCCAGAGCCCGCACATGATCGCACGCTGGGTCAGCCAGGTGCTTGGCTTTCCCGAAACCGCGATCCACGTCATCGCCAAGGATGTCGGCGGCAGCTTCGGCCTGAAGAACCAGCCTTGGCGCGAGGAAACTGCCACGATCCTCGCCGCGCTCAAATTCGGCCGCCCGCTCAAGTGGATCGAGGATCGCTACGAGCACCTGACGGCTTGCCCGCAATGCCGCGAGCAGGAATTTACCCTCACCATCGGCTATGACAAGGAGGGCAAGTTCCTCGGCTCCTTTGGCGATTACAGCGCCAATAACGGCGCATTTCCGCAAGGCGCCGACAACAATCTCGCCGCGCAGATGTTCATGTGGGCGGCCTACAAGATGCCGGCCTACAGCTTCATCACGCGCGGCTGGTACACTAACACCACCGGCCTTGCTGCCTATCGCGGCCCATGGGCCATCGAAAGCCTCGTGCGCGAGACGGCGATGGATGTGGCAGCACGCAAGATCGGCATCGAACCTTACGAATTGCGACGGCGCAATGTGCTGAAGGTCGCCGAACAGCCTGCCGCCACCTGCCTTGGCATGCCGGTCGATGACATCACCACCGAGACCTGCCTCGAAAAGTTGCTCGAGAATTTCGACGTTCCCGCCTTCCGCCGCGAGCAAGCGGAAGCGCGCAATGCTGGCCGTTATCTCGGCCTCGGCATCGCAGCCTACGTCGAGCCGACGGCCTCTGCGGGCAGCATCAACTTCATGACCGGCGAACTGGCGCAGGTCCGCATCGAGCCAACCGGCAAGGTCACGGCGGCTATGAGCACGCACAGCCAGGGCCATGGCACCGCCACCACCATGGCGCAGGTCATCGCTGACCGGCTGGGTGTGGCCTACGAGGACGTGACGGTCTTCGAAGGCGACAACATGCACGGCGGTTTCGGCCCCGGCGCGGCGGGTAGCCGCCAGGGCGTGGCGGGCGGCGGTGCCGCGATTTCAGCGGCGGAAATGCTGGTTGCAAAGGTCAAGGCGCTGGCGGCGCATCTGTTCAACGCCAGCACTGAAGCCGTTACAATCGACCAGGGCATGGTGCATATTGCAGGCGCGCCTGAAATGTCGCGCTCGCTGCGCGAGATTGCCGACATTGCCTATGGCGAGCCGCTGCGGCTGCCACCCGGCTTCGAGGCAGGGCTGGAAGTGCAATTCCGCTATCAGCCGCCGCCGATGACCATGACCAGCGCGGCGCATGCCTGCATAGTCGAGGTCGATGCCGAGACCGGATTCGTCAAGATCCTGCGTTGGATCACTTCGGAAGACTGCGGAACGGTGATCAATCCGGCAATCGTTGAAGGGCAGGTTACGGGCGGCCTCGCGCAGGCGATCGGCATGGTACTGCTCGAAGAGGCGGGTTACGACGCGCGCGGCAATCCGATTGCGGCGACCTACAAGGACTATCTGTTGCCTGCGATTTCGGACGTTCCGGTGTTCGAATTCCTCCACGCCAATACGCCTTCCAAGACGGTCGGCGGCATGCGTGGCGTTGGTGAGGGTGGTGCCATCATTGGCCCGCCGACCCTGGTCAATGCCATTGCCGATGCGCTGTCGCCGTTCGGTGAAGTCCCCGTCAATCTGCCGCTGACGCCAACCAAGCTGCTCAGCGTGATCGAGGGGCGCGATATTTCGGGTCATGGATCGGTTGCGGCAGCTCCGGCTGCCACAGCACCAGTTGCTGCACCTGCAGCCTCGGCTGAGCCAGCTGGCGAGGCAAGGATCGATGGCGATTGGAAGATGACCATGTCGACCCCGATGGGGGCGCAGGAGATGACCGGGCATTTTGAAACGTCGGGCAATGCACTGACTGGTTATCTGACGAGCGCGGAAGGTCGGCAGGATGTGACTGGCTCGGTTGAAGGCAATAAGCTCAAGTTCGAGCTCAAGGTCGAGCAGCCGATGAAGATCACGCTGAAATATGATCTGCAGGTCGATGGCGATGCGATTTCCGGCAAGGTCAAGATGGGGATGTTTGGCTCGTCCAAGCTGACGGGGCAGCGGATATAAGTCCAAAAGCTTGTGAAGCAGGGCGCCAGACCCTAATGGACGCCAATGGCCGGTGAAATTCTAGACAATCAGGGCAAGGGCGAGGCCAGCTGGCACTGGCCGGCAGTCCATCCCGAGGGCCGCAAGTTCGCGGCAATAGCTGCAGCAGTCTGCGTATTCACGGCATTCATGGCATGGGAAACCATTGCCTGGCCGATGGGCGCGCTGACGATTTTCATTCTCGCCTTCTTTCGCGATCCACAGCGGGTTACGCCGCGCGATGACCGGCTGATTATCGCCCCGGCCGACGGGCTGGTTACGCTGATCAACCACGTTCCGCCGCCGGACGAACTCACCGTCGATGATGGCAGCGGCGCGCCGGGACTGGGTACAGAGCCGGTGACGAGAATTTCGATTTTCATGTCGGTGTTCGATGTCCATATTAACCGTGCGCCGATTGGCGGGACAGTGCGGCGGGTGATCTATATTCCCGGCAAGTTCCTCAACGCCGACCTCGACAAGGCGAGCGAGGAGAACGAGCGCCAGCACATCCTGATCGATCGCGGTGATGGCACGGCAATCGGCTTCACGCAGATCGCCGGCCTGATCGCGCGTCGGATCGTGCCTTTCGTCAAGCCGGGCGATATTCTTGCTGCCGGGCAGCGCGTCGGGCTGATCCGATTTGGCAGCCGGGTCGATGTCTATCTCCCGGCGGGGACCGAGCCGAAGGTAATCCTGGGGCAGAAGATTGTTGCCGGCGAGACAGTGCTCGCCGAACTTGGTCAGAACGGCCGGATCGAGGGGGTCAGCCAGTGAGCCTCGATGCAGGTGAAGATCGCAAGGGGCGCTTGCCCGGCGGTCTCACTCTGCGGGCCATGGCGCCCAATGCCATCACCGCAGCCGCTCTGTGCGTCGGGCTGACCGGCATTCGCTTTGCCATCGCCGGGGAGTTCGAAAAATCGGTTCTGGCGGTGCTTCTTGCCGGCATGCTCGACGGCATCGATGGCCGCATTGCGCGGTTGCTCAAGGCAGAATCGCGGTTCGGGGCCGAACTCGACAGCCTCGCCGATGCGATTTCCTTCGGGGTCGCCCCGGCGTTGATCATCTATCTGTGGACCTTGCAAAATCTTCCCCGGCTGGGCTGGTTTGCGGCGCTGGCCTTCGCTCTCTGCTGCGTGCTCAGGCTGGCACGGTTCAACGCGCAAATCGATCTGGCCGATCAGCCGCGCAAGCAGGCAGGATTTCTCACTGGCGTTCCGGCACCGGTCGGTGCGGGGCTGGCATTTTTGCCAATCTATCTCTGGGTGGTCACCGGCAACGAGATCTTCGCCGCGCCGATAGCCGTCAGCATCTGGCTGGTCGCTGTCGCTTTCCTGATGATCTCGAGCGTTCCGACCCTGGGCTGGTCCAGGCTCAGGCCGCGTCGCAGCATCAGGCTGGAAGTGCTGGCCTTGGCCGGGTTGTTGGTGGCTGCGTTACTGACCGAGCCCTGGCTGACGCTCGCGGGCATCACAATTGCCTATCTGCTGCTGATTCCTGTCGGAATGTTTGGCTATGCAAGGATCAGGCGGCGGCGTGTTGCAGTTCCGGCTGGAGCGCCCGGCGGGGTTGCGAGCGACGGGCCGACATCTGAGCCGCCAGCGGACTGAAGCCCGGCCGCCACTGATCCTCGCCTTCGATGCGAACCAGCGTAGTGATCGTCACGAAGCGCAATTCACGCGACCGATCGCAAGTGGCAAGCTGCTGGCGCAGCGACAACACCTCGCTGCCATAGGCGCGCCAGGTGGCAGTCATGGCGCCCAGGGCCAGGCAGGCAGCAACGGCAAACACAAGCGAAGCGAAGGCGGAGATCATGACAGTTCGATCCTAGCTGCGGCTTGCCAGATTGCTGGCTTGCCGTTGTGATGTCGCCAATATGTTCCAACTATGTTCTGGCCGTCAAGCCAAAAAATTCATGATTTGTTCTTTTTGCGAAAAATTTGGACTGGATTCCGAAGGACTCTGCCGCTAAGGGCCAGCCGTCCCGGGGCTTGTCCCGAGGCAAATCCACATGGGAAGCACTGACATACCGGTGCCGCAGCGGGCTTTTTCCGCACGGTTCCAGCTTCCCAGAGGCACAACCGGAAGGAATTGAATCATGGCGGCACCTACCGTCTCCATGCACCAGCTGATCGAAGCTGGCGCACATTTTGGTCACCAGACCCACCGCTGGAACCCGCGCATGAAGCCGTACATTTTCGGCGCGCGCAACGGCGTCCACATTCTCGATCTGTCGCAGACCGTGCCGCTGTTCGCGCGCGCGCTCGAATTCGTTTCGGCGACCGTCCAGGCGGGCGGCAAGGTGCTGTTCGTCGGCACCAAGCGCCAGGCTCAGGAGCCGATCGCCCAGATGGCCCGCGCCTGCGGCCAGCATTTCGTCAACCACCGCTGGCTCGGCGGCATGCTGACTAACTGGAAGACCATTTCCGGTTCGATCAAGCGCCTCAAGACGCTGGAAGAGCAGCTTTCGGGCGACACCACTGGTCTCACCAAGAAGGAAGTTCTCCAGCTCACCCGCGAGCGCGACAAGCTTGAGCTCTCGCTCGGCGGCATCCGCGACATGGGCGGCATTCCGGACGTGATGTTCGTGATCGACGCCAACAAGGAAGAACTGGCGATCAAGGAAGCCAATGTGCTGGGTATCCCGGTCGTCGGCATTCTCGATTCGAACGTCGATCCTTCGGGCATTGCCTTCCCGGTTCCGGCTAACGACGACGCCAGTCGCGCCATCCGCCTCTACTGCGAAGCGATCAGCCAGGCTGCGACGAAGGGCCGCCGCGAAGGCGTGGTCGATTCGGGTGCCGATATCGGTGCCATGGATGAGCCGCTGCCCGAAGAGCTCGCTGTTGAAGAAGCCGCTCCGGTTGACGCCGCCGTGGTGGAAGAAGCGGCTGTTTTTGCTGCTGCCGAAGCCACTGAAGAGCCTGCCGACGAGGCCTGAGCTTTTGTCACTGTTCCGTCACGCTGCGGTTCCAAGGGGAGCCGCAGCTGACCCTGTTATCAGAAGGATATGCGCAATGGCCTATACCGCCACTGACGTGAAGAACCTGCGCGAGCGCACTGGCGCCGGCATGATGGATTGCAAGAAGGCAATGGACGAGACCGGCGGCGACATGGAAGCTGCTGTCGATCTGCTGCGCGCCAAGGGCCTCGCTGCCGTCGCCAAGAAATCGAGCCGCACTGCGGCCGAGGGTCTGGTCGGCGTTGCCGTTTCGGGGACCAAGGGCGTCGCCGTCGAAGTCAATTCCGAGACCGATTTCGTCGCGAAGAACGACCAGTTCCAGGATTTCGTGCGCAAGACGACCGAAGTGGCGCTGGGCGCTGCTAATGATGATGTCGAAGCGCTGAAGGCTGCGGCCTATCCTGATGGCGGCACTGTCTCGGACAAGCTGACCAACAATGTCGCAACCATCGGCGAGAACCAGCAGGTCCGCCGCATGAAGACTGTTTCGGTCTCGAGCGGCGTGGTCGTGCCCTATGTCCATAACGCTGCCGCGCCGATGCTCGGCAAGATCGGCGTTTTGGTCGCGCTGGAGAGCGAAGCGGGCGCCGATGTGCTCGAGCCGCTCGGCAAGCAGATCGCCATGCACATCGCTGCTGCCTTCCCGCAGGCGCTGTCGGCCGACGATCTCGATCCGGTCGTGCTGGAGCGCGAACGCAAGATCGCGCTCGACAAGGCCATCGAGGAAGCGGCCAAGAGCGGCAAGCAGATCCCCGAGGATATCCTCGCCAAGCGCGCTGATGGGGCTGCCGCCAAGTTCGCCAAGGACAACGCGCTGCTCAGCCAGGTCTTCGTGATGGATAACAAGACGCCGATCTCGCAGGTCGTCGAGCAGGCTGGCAAGGCTGCGGGCGCGAAGATCGTGCTCAAGGACTATGTCCGCTTCCAGCTCGGTGAAGGCATCGAGAAGGTTGAAAGCGATTTCGCAGCGGAAGTTGCAGCGGCTTCCGGCGTGCCCCAGGCCGCCGGCTGACCGATCTACAGTTAGCCCGCGACGGCGGGTTTCGGGGGGCGGCACTCGCAAGGGTGCCGCCCTTCGTGCGTCTCAGGGCTGCGCGGTCGGACCGGGCACCAGGGTTATCACCCACATGTCGGGATGGGTGAAGAAGCGGAACGGCAGCACGCTGGTGCCGAGCCCCGCCGAGACGATCAGGGTTCGCGTGCCTTCGCGGATCAGGCCGCAGGCATAGCGGCCACCATATCGCGACATGGTCGCAGGCGTGCCGCCCCAGGGATAGCGTACTTGTCCGCAATGAGTGTGGCCGGCGAGGGTGAGGGAAATATCGCCCGGCACTTGCGGGAAGGTATCGGGGCTGTGGCTGAGCGCGATGGGAGCGCCGCCAAGCTGGCGCGCCGCCGCGATGGCCGTCGCGACATCGGCGTGGCCGGTAAAATCATCGTCGATCCCGGCAATTGCCAGCGGTCCGCGCCGCACAGCGTCGTTGGCGAGAACGGTCACGCCGATGCGGGTGAGCTCGGCGCGGGCTTTGGCCGCATCGCGCCAGTGATCGTGATTGCCGAGCACCGCAACCGCGCCCAGCGGCGCCTTGATCGCGGCGAGCGGCGCCAGCGCTTCGCGGAAGGTGTAGTGATGCGTTGCCAGCCGCCGATCGCTGATGAAATCGCCTGCCAGCAGCACGAGATCGGGTCGCTGCGCATTGGCTTGGTCGATGATACGCGCCAGCCGCGAAGGGGGCATATCGGGCCCCGCGACATGCAGATCCGACAGCAGCAACAGGCGCAAAGGCTTCTGATCTTGCGGCAATGCGGCCAGTTCGAGGCGGGCAGTCAGCACTTCGGGATCGCGCATGGTATCGTGCCAGGCGATCAATCCGCAAATCGCAATCAGCCCGGCCACCACTCTGACCACCAGCCGCAAGCGCCTGCGCCATTTGCCCCGCTGCATCGTCCCACTCGCCTTTCGCTTTACGCGCGCACCCTATGGCGGCTAAGGACG
>Ga0114974_10002883_pt1 | contig 13133 bp, 13 predicted proteins | sample S_130206_EF_Meta_FD_87318 | JGI IMG/M metagenome (GOLD analysis project Ga0114974, IMG submission 87318) | Freshwater microbial communities from Lake Simoncouche, Canada to study carbon cycling - S_130206_EF_MetaG | ecosystem: Environmental > Aquatic > Freshwater > Lake | place: Lake...
GCCGGGCCACCGTGGCCGTTGTGCTGTGCTGTGGTAGGCCCACGATGCCATGCCCAAGATACAGCGTCGAACCGGACGAAACCCTGTCGTCGCAAAAATGCCCGGATGGCCTGTAGCTTCCATACCGCGAACCCGCTTGCCAGGTTTCGACGCAAAATGCGCCATGAGCAAGGCTTTTACCAAAGAATCGGACGATGCAGACGAGGACGAGCTGCAGTTGCCACCCCTGGTCAGCGCAGGCAAGAACTACATCACGGCCCCCGGCTATGCCCGCTTGCGCGCAGAGTGGATGGAACTGATCGACCTTGAGCGCCCCAAGGTGGTCGAGATCGTTCACTGGGCTGCGAGCAATGGCGACCGCTCAGAAAACGGCGACTACATCTATGGCAAGAAGAGGTTGCGCGAGATTGACCGGCGTATCCGTTTCCTCACCCAGCGCCTGGAGATTGCAGAGGTGACCGATCCAAGCGTGCACCATGGGGGCGACCAAGTCTTTTTTGGGGCCACGGTGGCCTATCTGGACACGGCCGGAACGCGTACCCGTGTCACCATACTGGGTGTCGACGAGGCCGACAGCGCGCGTTCCGAGGTCAGCTGGGTGTCGCCGATAGCGCGAACGCTTCTCAAGGCCCGGCTCGGCGATGTACTGCATCTGGTGACGCCGGCAGGAGTAGAAGAAATCGAGGTGGTGCAGGTCGATTACCCCGCGCCAGCGCGGCCTGAAGTCGACCGCAGGGATGGCCCCGCGTAGGTGCTAAGTTCTTACAGCACGCAGCACCGATACAGTTCGACGCAGGTTGCCCAGCGCTGCGTCCAGATGAGAGCGGTCGCGTACTGCAACGACGAAGCGCAGGTCGGTGGCCTCTTGCGCCGCTTCCTGCCCCATGTCGATATGCGTGATGTCGACCTCTGCGCCAGCCAGCGCCGAGGCAACCCGGGCCAGTACGCCTTTGCCGTTGGCGACCGACACCAGAATCTTGGACTCGAAGGCGCGCACCGGTTCGTCGGCCCAGTCGACGCCGATGAATCGCTCGCTGTCCTTGTGCTGCAGCTTGATGGCCGTCGCGCAGGCGCGGTTATGCACGACCAGGCCCTCGCCGCGCCCCAGATAGCCGACGATGCTATCGCCGGGAATTGGTCTGCAGCAGGTCGAGTAGTAGACCGATGCGTTTTCGCTGCCATCGAGCGCAACCGCGCCCTGCGCCATTGCGTCGGGGACGGTAAAGCGTTCGCGCGTGAGCAGCAAAGCATCGGGTCTTTCGCCCGTTTCTTCGCCCAGTAACGTGACCATTCTTTTGGCGACGATGGTCGCCAAACGCCGTCCGAGGCCGATATCGGTCAGCAATTCCGAGCGGCTGCGATTTCCGGTAAAGCGCAGCAGGCGATCCCACACCATCTGATAGGCCTGCGTATCTTCCGGGAAACGCTCTATGCCCTCTGCGCGCAGCGCCTGCTCCAGAAACTTGAGTCCGAAGCTCTCCGAATCGGCGTGCGCCAGCGTCTTGAGGTGGTGGCGAATCTTGGACCGTGCGCGTCCAGTGCGCACAAAGCTTAGCCAGGCCGGGTTCGGATTTGCCTGCGCCGACGTGCTGATTTCGACCACGTCCCCGTTTCTCAGTTCGGTTCGCAGCGCAACCGCCTGGCCGTTGACCCTTGCGCCGGTTGTGCGGTCGCCGACGTTGCTGTGGATCGCGTACGCGAAGTCCACCGGCGTCGCGCCGCGCGGCAGCGCCAGAATTCGGCTCTTGGGCGTCAGCACATAGACCGCGTCGGGGAACAGGTCGACCTTGACATGGTCCAGGAACTCGGCCGCGTCGCCGGTTTCACGCTGGATGTCCAGCAGGGATTTCAGCCACTGGTTGCCCAGCCGCGACGACGCCGGAGCCGAAGGGTTCTTGGCCTTGTAAAGCCAGTGCGCGGCGACCCCCGACTCGGCCACCAGGTGCATGGCCTCGGTACGCAACTGGAATTCAATGTTGATGCCCGATGGCCCTACGAGCGTGGTGTGCAGCGACTGGTATCCGTTGACTTTGGCAATCGCGATGTGATCCTTGAAGCGTCCGGGAACCGGCTTGTAGAGTTGATGCAGCGTCCCCAGCGCGGTGTAGCAGTCGATCTGCGTGGGCACGATCAATCTGAAACCGTAGATGTCGGTGACCTGCGCAAAGCTCAGGTGCTTCTGGTGCATCTTTTCGAAGGTCGAATACAGGGATTTTTCGCGTCCGGTGATGCGCAGGTTGATTCCGGTCGCGGCGAAGGTCGACTCCAGTTGGTGCTGCACCTTTTGAATCAGGTCGCGCCGGCGGCTGCGCGCCCTGGCCACTGCCTTGGCCAGTATCGCGCTGCGCCAGGGGTACAGGTGCGAAAAGGCCAGGTCTTGCAGTTCGCGGAATATCTGGTTGAGCCCGAGCCGGTGCGCGATGGGCGCGTAGATATCAAGCGTCTCGGAGGAAATGCGGGCCCATTTGTCGCGCGGAAGGTTTGACAGCGTGCGCATATTGTGCGAACGGTCGGCCAGCTTGATCAGGATGACACGCACATCGCGCGCCATCGCCAGCAGCATTTTTCGAAAGGATTCGGCCTGCGTCTCCTCGCGGGTGCTGAATTGCAGCCGGTCGAGTTTGGTCAGCCCGTCGACCAGTTCGGCCACCGGAGAACCAAAGGGCTCGATCAGCTCGGTCTTGGTGACGCTGCAGTCTTCCATTACATCGTGGAGCAGGGCGGCCATCAGCGCCTGCGCGTCCAGCTTCCAGTCGGCGCAGGCGGCGGCCACCGCTATCGGGTGCGTGATGTAGGGTTCGCCGCTGTTGCGGATCTGGCCAAGATGCGCCATGTCAGCGAATTTGTAGGCTTGGCGAACCCTCTCGATGTCGCTGGGACTCAGGTAGTCGAGCTTAGACACCAGCGCGGCAAAACTAGCCGCCGCCGCATTGCTCGCCGCAGCACTGTGCGCGCCTTTGCGCGGCGTACTGGCGGTTGCGATGCTTGGTTTGGCGAGGCGGCTCATGTTGCGAATATAGCGCGCAGGCTGCTTGAGCGGCTTGCCAATAAAAATGGCACCCCTGAGGTGCCATGGTGTGCGACGCCGCGCGCCTTAGAGCGGCACTTTTTTGAGCATCTCCAGCCCGATCTTGCCGGCGGCAATCTCCCGCAACGCGGTCACTGCCGGCTTGTTCTTGCTCTCGACTTTCGGCGTGTGCCCCTGGCTCAGCATGCGCGCGCGGTACGTGGCAGCAAGCACCAACTGGAAGCGGTTGGGGATTTTCTCGAGGCAGTCTTCGACGGTGATGCGGGCCATGGGGTCTTTCGCTAGGGGATATTCAATGCGCGAAAAGTCTCGGACCGGGTGCGGCGCTGTACCGAGAACTTGAGACGCTGCGCGTGCACGATGGCCTTCAGGTCAAAGAGCGCGCGGTCAAATGAGTCGTTGATTATAACGAAGTCGAAATGGGGGGCCTGAGCCACCTCCAGCGCCGCGTTGTGCATGCGCAGATCGATGGTCTGCGGTGCGTCCTCGCCGCGCCGCTCCAGACGCGCGCGCAGCTCCTCCCAACTCGGCGGCAGTATGAAGATGGATACCGTGTTGGAAAATACGCGCTGGATCGCCAGCGCGCCCTGAAAGTCGATTTCCAGCACCACGTCCGAGCCTTGCTCCATCCTCTGCGCGATCGCCTGGCGCGAAGTCCCGTAGCGGTGACCGTGCACTTCGGCCCATTCGACAAATCCGTCCGACTGGACCATCGCGTCGAACGCATCGGGAGCGACAAAAAAGTATTCCCGGCCGTGCTTTTCCTGACCGCGCGGCGGTCTGGTGGTGTGCGAGACCGAAGGTTTGACCGCTGAATCGAGCTCGAGCAGTGCTTTGACCAAGCTCGACTTGCCGGCTCCGCTAGGGGCCGCGACGACGAACAGATTTCCAGGGTAATCCATAGGCAAAGGAGGCGCTTTGAATGGCTTCTTCGGTTGATGGCCGGGAGGCCGCTATTCTATGTTCTGCACTTGCTCGCGCATCTGTTCGATCAGTACCTTCATCTCGACGGCGATGTTGGTCAACGCCAGCGCGGCGGACTTCGAGCCCATGGTGTTTGCTTCCCGGTGCAGCTCCTGAATCAGGAAGTCCAGCCGCTTGCCGATCTCGCCCCCTTTGTGGAGCAGCCGCTCGAGCTCGTCCAGATGCGACCCGAGCCGGGTTATTTCTTCCGCCACGTCGATGCGAATCGCAAACGCCGTGGCCTCTGCGAGTGCGCGGTCCTGTGCCGATTCGGGCACCACCGCACCTTGCGCTGCCGACATCGCATCGTTCCAGCGTTCGATGAAACGCTGGCGCTGCTGGGCCACCAGTTGGGGTACCAGCGGCAGCGCTTGCTGCGCCAGCTTTCGGATGTCGCCAATTTTTTCCAACAGGGTTGTCGACAGGCGCGCGCCCTCGCGCCGACGCGCCGCCAGCAGTTCCTTGAGCGCCTTCTGGGCCAGCGGGGTTACTTCGGCACCCCAGTCGCGCGCGCTGGCTTGCTCGCAGGCGGCTAGCCGCAATACATCGCTGACCCGCAGCGGCTGTACGTCGGCCAGCCAGATTTTTACATTGTCCTGCACGGCGCTCAGACGCCGTAGCAGGCGCGTCGAGGGTTCGACCACCGCCAGTGTCGACCCGGACTCGATCGCCACCCGTACCTCGACTTTGCCGCGCTTGAGTTGTGCGCCCAGCAGTTCACGCAGCACCGGTTCGAACTGGCGCAACTCTTCAGGCAATCGGAATGAAAGGTCCAGAAACCGGCTGTTGACCGAGCGGATTTCAAGCCCTAGCGAGGCGCCTGCTGCCGCCTTGATGTCGGCGCTCCCGGCTGCCGGCGCGGTGCTGCTTTGCACCGCCGCATAGCCTGTCATGCTGTAGACTGACATCGCTTAAATCCCTGGGTTCTTGTTACGGTCGTTTCCCGATAGGCCGGGAGCGGGCGGGGCAGGCGGTCCATGTAATCATTTCTGAGCCATGTCCAAGCCCAAACCTGCGGCGTTGTCACCGGATACGGTGATCGGCGGCTACCGCATTATCCGCAAACTGGCGGCGGGTGGATTCGGCATCGTTTACCTGGCGCTCGATTCCGAAGGACAGCGGGTGGCGATCAAGGAATACTTGCCGGCGTCGCTGGCGTCGCGCGCACCGCTAGCGCTCGCGCCGCAGGTGCCGCCGGAAAAGCTGGCTTTGTACCGGCTCGGGCTAAAGAGTTTCTTTGAAGAAGGCCGCTCGCTGGCGCAGATCGCACACCCCTCGGTGGTTAGCGTCATGAACTTCTTTCGCGAGAACGATACCGTCTACATGGTGATGGGCTATCTGGAAGGTGCGGCGCTGCAGGACTTCATCGTCACCGCCCGCGAGCAGAAACTGCCCAGAGTGTTTCGCGAATCAACCATACGATCGCTATTCGAGGAGGTGTTGCGTGGCCTGCGCATCGTGCACCAGCACAAGATGCTGCATCTGGACATCAAGCCGGCCAACATATTCATCACCGACGACAACAAGGCGGTATTGATCGACTTCGGCGCCGCACGCGAAGTGCTCAGCCAGCAGGGGCACTTTGTGCGACCCATGTACACGCCGGGATTTGCAGCGCCGGAAATGTACCGGCGCGCGGCGGCTCTGGGGCCATGGACCGACCTCTACGCCATTGGCGCATGCATCTACGCGTGCATGCAGGGCTACCCCCCTGACGAGGCGCCGCGGCGGATCGAAAAAGACCGAGCAGACAATGCGCTGGCCCGTTTGCGCGGCGTCTATTCCGACAATCTGATCGAGGTCGTCGCATGGTGCATGTCGCTCGACCCTGCGGCGCGTCCGCAGTCGGTATTCGCCCTGCAGACCGTGCTTGGGCGCGATATCGAGCGTCGTTATACCCGCTTGTCGGTGGCCGAGATGGTCCGGCTGCAGTTCGAGGGCATGGTCGCCGAAGGGCGCAGCCAGGGCGCACGGGGTACCGGCGCCGGATCCAAGACGCGATGAAATTTTCCGTGTTTCAGCTCAGCCGCAAGGGTGGCCGAAAACAAAATGAAGACCGGGTGGGCTACCGCTACACCCGCGACTCGGCGATGCTGATGCTTGCCGATGGCATGGGTGGCCATCTGGCGGGCGAAGTGGCGGCCCAACTTGCGCTGCGCTCGGTGTCGCTGTTGCATCAGGCGGCGGCGACGCCGCGGCTCGCGGATGTCGCCGCCTTTTTGGGCGACGCCTTGCTGCATGCGCACGGGCAGATAGTGCAGTACGCCATCGACGAGGGTCTGAGCGAGACGCCGCGCACAACCGTCGTCGTCGCGGTACTGCAGGACGGGGCCGCCTGGTGGGCGCATTGCGGCGACTCGCGGCTGTATCTGGTGCGCGACGGCGAACTCGTCACGCGCACCTGCGACCATTCCTTCGCCGAGCGGCCGGGCGATACCGGTGCGGCCGCAGGTAGCAACCGCAACGTCCTCTTTACCTGCCTCGGATCGCCCTCGCGTCCCCAGTTCGACCTGGAGGGGCCGGTAGCGCTGCAAAGCGGCGACCGCATCCTGCTATGCTCCGATGGACTGTGGGACAGCCTGGGGCAAAGCGACATCGTCGCGCAGCTCAGCGCCAAGCCGGTCGAACAGGCAGTCCCAGACTTGGTGCAGTCCGCATTGCAGAGGGCCGGACCGTATAGCGACAACGTCAGTGCGATTGCGCTGGAATGGGAGTCGGCGGAAACGGCCTGAGCGTGTGCTTTGCCCGGCGGGTGGCGCAGCATTTCCATATCGGCGGCTTGGCCGCCTTAGCCAGGAAAGATTCCATGAACGACTATCAGCGCAGCGGCGGCCGTGCCGCAGACCAGATGCGGTCGGTCCGCTTGACGCGCGGCTATACCGTGCACGCCGAGGGGTCGGTTCTGGTGGAGTTCGGCGCCACCAAGGTGCTGTGCACCGCCTCGGTCGAGGAAAAAGTACCTGGCCACAAGCGCGGCAGCGGCGAGGGTTGGGTGACAGCCGAGTACGGCATGCTGCCGCGCTCGACCCACACCCGCAGCGACCGCGAGGCCGCGCGCGGAAAGCAAAGCGGCCGCACGCAGGAGATCCAGCGTCTGATCGGACGCTCGCTCAGGGCCGTGTTTGACCTCAAGCTGCTCGGCGAGCGCACCATCCAGCTTGACTGCGACGTGCTACAGGCCGACGGCGGAACGCGAACTGCCGCCATCACCGGGGCCTATGTAGCAGCCCATGACGCGGTCAGCCACCTGATGGCGCAGGGCAAGCTCGGCAGTTCGCCGATCGTCGCTTCGGTGGCCGCGATCTCTGTGGGCATCGTTCAGGGCGTGCCGCTGCTGGACCTCGAGTACACCGAAGACTCGGCGTGCGACACCGACATGAACATCGTGATGACCGGCGTCGGCCACTTCGTCGAGGTGCAGGGAACCGCAGAAGGCGCCGCCTTCTCGCGTGGCGAAATGGAGTCGCTGCTCGCGCTGGCTGAAAAAGGCATCGGTGAGCTGATGGCGATTCAGCGCCAGAGCCTCGGACTCTGAAAGGGCGACGCACCATGGCGCAAGCTGCGCGGGTGATGCCCACGATGGTTCTGGCCTCCAACAACCGCGGCAAGCTCGAGGAGTTGCAGGTTCTGTTCGCGCCGCTGGGTTTTAAGCTGGTGCGCCAGGCCGAACTCGGCATAGCCGAAGCACAGGAACCGTACCGCACCTTTGTGGAAAACGCGCTGGCCAAGGCGCGCCACGCAGCGCAGCACAGTGGACTGCCCGCGCTGGCCGACGACGCCGGCCTGTGCGTCGATGCCTTTGGCGGTCTGCCCGGCGTCGACACGGCCTTCTACGCCACCCGTTTCGGCTACGCCAAGGGCGACGACAACAATGTGCGCGCGCTGCTTGAGCAGATGCAGGGTGTGGACAACCGGCGCGCGGCGATGGTCTCCACGCTCGTCGCGCTGCGCAGCGCAGACGACCCCGAGCCGCTGATCGCAGTGGGCCGCGTAGTCGGCGAAATAGTGCGCGAACCCGCCGGAACCAACGGCTTTGGCTTTGACCCGGTGATGTGGTTGCCCGAGTTCGGCCAGACCTTCGCACAGCTGCCGGTGGCGCAAAAAAATGCCAGTAGCCACCGGGGTCGGGCGGCGCGGCTGATGGTCGCGCTGATGCGCGAGCGTTGGGACTGAGCCGTGGCGGCGCAGGATATCGCCCACTACCTGCGGCCGGGCAGTCTGCAGCTGGCAGCGCTGCCACCGCTGTCGTTGTATGTGCACCTGCCTTGGTGCATCCGGAAATGCCCCTATTGCGATTTCAACTCGCACGAAATCGCAAGCGGCGCATTGCCCGAAAGCCGCTACCTTGACGCGCTGCTGGCCGACTTGGAGGCGTCGCTGGCGCTGGTGTGGGGGCGCAGCGTGCACAGCGTCTTTATCGGCGGGGGAACTCCCAGCCTTTTTTCGGCGCAGGCTATTGACCGTCTGCTTGCCGACATCCGCGCACGGTTGCGGCTCACGCCCGACTGCGAGATCACGCTCGAGGCCAACCCCGGCACCTTCGAGCGCGACCGCTTCAAGGCCTTTCGCAGCGCCGGCGTCACCCGGCTGTCGGTGGGGGTTCAGAGCTTTAACGACGCGCACCTCAAGGCACTGGGTCGGGTCCACGACCGCGCGCAGGCGCTCGCCGCCGTGCAGGAGGCAGCGCAGGCTTTTGATACTTTCAACCTTGACATCATGTACGCGCTGCCGGGCCAAAGCCTGGCGGAGCTGCGCCAGGATATGGATACGGCGCTGGGGCTGCAAAGCCCGCATATATCGATCTACCACCTCACGATCGAGCCCAACACCTATTTCGCCAAGTTCCCGCCACGCCTGCCCGATGACGACAGCGCCAGCGACATGCTCGACCTTGTCACCGAGATGACGCAGTCCGCCGGGCTTGCCCGCTACGAGGTGTCGGCGTATGCCCGGGCAGGCCACCGCTGCTGGCACAACCTGAACTACTGGCAGTTCGGCGACTATCTCGGCATCGGCGCCGGCGCGCACAGCAAACTCAGCTTCGCGCACCGGGTAGTGCGCCAGGTCAGGCACCGCGACCCGCGGCTGTACATGGCCAAGGCGATGGCGCAGGACTGCGTCGCCAGCAGCCAGGAGGTGACGCGCGCCGAACTGCCTTTCGAATTCATGCTCAACGCATTGCGCCTGAAGGACGGTTTCGAGTTGTCGTACTACGCCGACCGCACCGGTATGTCGATGGGTGCCATCGAAAAGGCACTGGCGCAGGCCGAGGCCAAGGGGCTCATCGGGCGCGACCTGGGCCGCGTATGGCCCACGGTGCGCGGATTTGATTTTCTCAACGACCTGCAGTCTCTGTTCTTGCCCGAGGCGGCCCCGGCAAAGACCGGCTGAAGGTCGCAGGCAAGGGCGGCGCCAATGCTCAGTGCCGCGCCGGCGCCGGACGCATCAGCGTGCTCTTGCCGAACAGGCTGCCGATCAGGTCCACCGCAAGTGCTGCGGTCTGGTTGCGCACGTCCAGCGCCGGATTGAGCTCGACGATGTCGAGCGATGCTAGCCGCCCGGTGTCGGCGATCATCTCCATGCACAACTGCGCTTCGCGGTAGGTCGGCCCGCCGCGCACGGGGGTGCCAACGCCCGGTGCAATGTCCGGGTCCAGAAAGTCCAGGTCCAGGCTGACATGCAGGTGCGTGCCCTTGTCAACCAACTCCAGCGCGCGTTCCATCGTGTGGCGCATTCCCATCTCGTCGATGTAGCGCATGTCGAATACCTCGATGCCGATGTCGTGCACCAGTCGTTTTTCGCCAGCGTCGACGCTGCGGATGCCGATCTGGCGGATGTCTGCTGGCTGTAGCGCGGGCACATGGCCACCGACCTCGATCAGCGCGCGCGGCCCCTGTCCGCACAGGCAGGCCACCGGCATGCCGTGGGTGTTGCCGCTCGGTGTCAGTGTCGCCGTGTTGAAGTCGGCGTGCGCGTCCAACCACAGCACGCGCAGTGGCCGGCCCTGTTCGCGGCATCGGCGTGCGACCGCGCTGATCGATCCTATGGCCAGGCAGTGGTCGCCGCCGAGCATGATCGGCAACCGTCCTGCCAGCAGCTGCGCGTAGACCGCATCGTGCAGCAGTCGATTCCAATGCGCGACTTCGTTCAGGTGGCGAATGCCGTCGATCGGATCCTGCCAGGGGTTGGGCGGACCGGCCAGGTTGCCGCTGTCCAGCACATCGACGCCGCAATGCGCCAGCGCCTGCGCGATCCCCGCCACCCGCAGCGCTTCGGGCCCCATGCGCGCACCAAGTGTTCCCGCGCCGATGTCGGTTGGCGCGCCTATCAGGCTGGCAGTCAACTGCCTCGGTGCTTGCGGATGGGCCATATCCCCTCAGCTGGAGCCCGATGCGTTGTACGGGCTGGGGACGTTTGGATGGCGAAGCTCTTGTTTGGGTCGGCTGGGGTGCTGCTCACCGAGCCCACTATAGCGGGTGCGCCGACCCGATACAGGAACCGCACCGCGCCGTGCTGTGCCAGCGCAGACTGAAAGGACGCGATGGCGCTGTGGGCTGCGCTCCTGGCGGGCGGACTTGGCTTGCAAGCGCCTTGTGCAAAGGCCCCGCAGCACGCTGCAGGCCAGTCCGCCGCCAGATATCAGGTTAGTCGTTTCCGCTGGCGCTGCCGCCTTCTCCGGGGTCGTGCTCAGGCTGGGTGGATCTGTATGAGTCGGATGCTGCGCCGGCGCTGCCAGGGGCACTGGCGCATCCGGTCAAGAGAATGAGCAGCAGCGCTGCCGCGAGCCAGAAGGGACGAATGACATATTGGGGCATGAAGGCACTCCTTGAAGGTTAAACGGGCAGGGAAATCCAGCCGCCGGACCCGCAATGTCAACGCACTTGCCCGCGCGCGCATTGAGCGAGCAAGGCCAGAACTGCTCTTGGCGTCCCTCCTCGACCCAACCGGCGCGCAAAGTGGTATGTATTATTTCCTACAATGGTCTGCTGGCTTAGACCATCCATGCCGGAAAATTCGGTGCTCATAATAAAAGGGTGGGCGGGGAAAATAGGCATTGAATTAACACTTGGTGCTTGATTTCGGGGTCGGCGCTGACCCTTTGCCTACCCTGGAAAATACCGCCAGCGAGCGATTGTTGTAGGTCGAAAATCTTGGTCGCTGCCTCAAGAACTTCGATTTTCCTGACCAAAATCCTGACGATGTAACGGTATCGGCAGGCTGAAATTTCAAAAAAAGGAAACCCTTCCATGAACGGAAAATTTTTACGCATTTTGGCGGCGGCGCTGGGTACTAGCTTGCTGGCGGGCGCGCCAGTGGGTGCCGAGACGCTTCGGTTGCTTACCTGGGGCGGCTACGCCTCCGATGAGATCGTCAAGCGGTTTGAGGCCAAGTACCCCGGCAACAAGGTCGAGGTGACGCTTTCGAATAACGAGGAGATCATTGCCAAGTTGCGTGCCACCGGTGGAGCCGGCTTCGACCTCGCGCAGCCGGGATTCAACCGTATCGGTGCAGCGCAGAAAGAATTCGACATCTACAAGCCAATGGACCTGTCGAAGATCGAGACCGACAAGATCGATCCGATCTTCCTCAACCGGGTGAAGTCGGCGACGACCATCGACGGTCAAAGTTATTCCGTGCCGCACCTTTGGGGCAGCTCCGGCCTGATGGTCGATAAGACCAAGGCCGGCGAGGCAAAGAGCTTTCTCGATATCTGTAACCCCAAGTACAAGGGCCGCGCGTCGATGCGACTCGCGCGTACGATTCTGATCGGCACTGCTTTCGCTATGGGGGACGATCCCTACGCCGCGTTCTCCGACCCGAAGAAATACCAGCAGATCATGGACAAGGTGGCGGTGAAACTGATCGAGTGCAAGGAAAATGTCAAGGCGTACTGGAAGGGGGGTGATGACCTCGCCAACATGATGCTCTCCGGAGAGATCGTGATCGCCGAGACGTGGGACTCGACAGCTTACAAAATGTATGCCCAGAACCCGAACATTGTGTATGTGCCCCCCACCAGTGGCGCGGTCGGTTGGATCGACTCGTTCGCACTGCCAAAGCGCGGGCGCGCCGACGATCTCGCCTACAAATGGATCAACTTCGTGATGCAACCGGAGATCGTGACAATGATGTCCGCCAACACCGGCGCAATTGCCGCTGTGAAGGGCGGTATGGATTTACTGCCTCCCGACAAAAAGGCGGCGGTCAAGGCGGCCTTCAAAACCGATGCCGACGTGGCAAACATTAAGTTCGCTGCCCCGCTTCAGCCAGGTATTGAGGAGATTGAGGGCAAGACTATTGAGAGAATCAAAGCGGCTGCCTCCAAATAGTATGAGCACCGCTTTGGCGGTATGGTGCTGGAGAACCCTCGCGCCTAGGAGCGTGCGATGATGGCCGACCTTGAGTGCGAGGCCGTTTCCAAGAGCTTCGGGAATCTGTTGGCTGTCGAGCGCGTCTCGTTCGAAGTTCCGACAGGGTCTTTTTTCTCGATTCTTGGCCCCTCGGGCTGCGGCAAAACCACGCTCATGCGCATGATCGCCGGTTTTGAGGAACCCTCGGAAGGCGACATTCGCATTAAGGGTTGCTCGGTCATCGGCACCCCGGCGAACAAGCGCAACGTCAAGATGGTGTTTCAGCACCTTGCGCTGTTCCCGATGATGAACGTTGCTCAAAATATCGCTTATGGGTTGCAGTGCCGGGGCGCGTCCAAGGTCGAGGTCGACCGGCGTGTCGGTGAGGTTCTTGAGCGCATCGGACTGCCCGGCGTCGGGCACAAGCAGATCGACCAGTTGTCGGGAGGGCAAAAGCAGCGCATCGCAATCGCGCGCTGCATGGTGCTAGACCCTGACGTGCTGCTGCTCGACGAACCCTTGGGTGCTCTCGACCTCAAACTACGCGAACGGATGAAGATCGAGTTAAAGTTGTTGCAGCATCAGTTCAACACGACCTTCGTCTACATCACGCACGACCAGTCAGAGGCGCTGGTGATGTCGGACCGGGTAGCAGTGATGAACGCCGGGCGCTTTGAGCAGATCGGCACCCCGGAGGAGCTGTACCACACACCAGCCTCCTCTTTTGTCGCCGGCTTCGTTGGCGACACCAACCGGTGGAGCGCCCGGGTGACGATGGCGAATGACGGCAA
>Ga0114974_10002892_pt1 | contig 13105 bp, 12 predicted proteins | sample S_130206_EF_Meta_FD_87318 | JGI IMG/M metagenome (GOLD analysis project Ga0114974, IMG submission 87318) | Freshwater microbial communities from Lake Simoncouche, Canada to study carbon cycling - S_130206_EF_MetaG | ecosystem: Environmental > Aquatic > Freshwater > Lake | place: Lake...
ACGCTTGGCGAACTTGCGGTGCCATGTCTAAGTTTTCCAAGATGCCCACTTCTTCAGGTGAATATTGGTAGGGGTAGTCCATGGCGTAAAGCACGCGATCGGGCCCCATGAAGTCTTGGGTAAATTTGATGGCAGCACCCCATGCAACACCACTGTTGGTGATGTGAAAATTTTCCCGCAAATAATCGCTCGGCTTGCGCTTGATGGGTTGAACGCTGGGGTAGCGTTTGGATTTGACGGTGGCGGCGTGCATGTAGTCGAGACGGTAGGCCCAGAATGGCAAGGCCTCACCCATGTGCCCCAATATGACTTGAAGCTTGGGAAATTTGTCGAACACGCCGGATGTAATTAAGCGCATGGCGTGCAAGCCTGTCTCCACGCCAAATCCGTAAATGGCACCGTCCAAGCCGGCTTCAATGAAGTGTTGAATCATGCTGGCAGGCATGGCATTGGGGTGCAAATAGATGGGCGTGTCCATGGCCTCGGCCGCCTCAAAAATTGGCCAAAACTTGGTGTCTGAGAGGTATTCGCCGTGGGTGTGGGAGTTGATCACCACCGAGTTCATGCCCAACTGGTTCACGCCGCGTTGAATTTCTTTGGCGGCTGCCCCAGGGTCTTGCGGCGCCACAGTGATCATGCCCACCAAGCGGTCGGGATGTCGGCGCATGGCCGCTGCCAAAATGTCGTTGGCAACGGGCGCAAAAGCCACGGCCGTCTCTTTGTCCATGATTTGAACGCCCGGGGATGTGAGCCCAATGACTTGAACATCCACCCCAGCCTCGTCCATGTGCTGCAGACGCAAATCGTCCAAATCAACCAAGCAGCGCATGATGTGCTGTGCGCGCTCACTGGGGCTGCTCATGTAAAAGCCCATCAGATTTTTGAAACCCACATCCACGTTGTCTTTGGCCAGAATTTTTCTGTAAATGTCCAGCATTTCGGGGGGCGAGAACGCCTCTTCAGTGGCGATTCTTCGGTAGGGCCGGGTGGGCAAGCTGAGTTTTTGTGGTGAATTGCTCATGGGCTAGGCGGACTCTTTTTGAAGCCCGAATTGGGAGGATCTGTGAAAATCGAAGGCCTGATTGTGCCTCTATTTTTGTGCTTTTTTGACGCAACATGGCCACATCCCAGCTTTAGGTAGAGCCCTAGGTTTTTACCCGCTTGCATAAGCGCGCCATAAAAGCTAAAAATCACCTTGATATTTATCAATCAAATGGAGCATTTTTAAATGAAGCTATCAGTCAACGGAAAGAGCCATACGCTCGACGTCGAACCCGAAATGCCTTTGCTGTGGGCCCTGCGTGACGAGTTAGACATCAAGGGGCCTAAGTTTGGCTGCGGCGTCGCCCTGTGCGGTTCCTGCACCGTCCTTTTGAATGGCGAGCCCGTGCGCTCGTGCTCCTATCCCGTGTCTGTCGCAGCCGGCCAAAAAGTGATCACCATTGAGGGCCTGGCCGACAAAGGCAAATTGCATGCTGTCCAGCAGGCCTGGATCGAGCACCAAGTTCCCCAGTGCGGCTATTGCCAAGGTGGCCAAATCTTGGCGGCAGTTGCGCTGTTGAAGAAAAAACCCAAGCCCACCGACGAAGACATTGATGCGGCCATGACCAACATCTGCCGCTGTGGCACCTATGCGCGCGTTCGCGCCGCTATTCATTCTGTTGCTAAGAAGGGAGCCCGCGCATGAACACGACCCAACAAACGACTTCGCAAGAGAATGACAAAGCTGGCATGGACCGTCGAAACTTCCTCAAAGTTTCTGGCACAGCCAGTGCAGGCCTTTCCTTGGGATTTTTCGTGCCCGAGCGCGCCCAAGCTGCCGACACACCTCAGCTCAATGTGTGGATTGAAATTGAACCCAACGACACCATTGTGATTCGGTACGCACGTGCCGAAATGGGCCAGGGCAGTATGACTTCTGCGCCCATGATCATTGCCGAAGAACTCGAAGCAGATTGGAAAAAAGTGCGTGTGGTCTATGCCACTGCCCATGAAAATCTCCGTTCCAAGCGAGCCTATGGTGACATGGCTTCAGTGGGCAGCCGCACCATTCGTAATTCACAAGAGTACTTGCGAAAAGCAGGCGCGACGGCTCGCGAAATGTTGATTGCAGCCGCTGCGCAGCAGTGGAATGTGCCCGCCAGTGAGTGCACCGCGTCGCTGGGCAAAGTGACGCATGCCGCGAGCAAGCGAAGCCTGTCCTATGGCAAGTTGGCCAGCGCGGCTGCCAAAATGGATGCGCCCAAAACTGTTCAGCTCAAGGACCCCAAAAATTGGACCATCATTGGCAAATCATTGCCGCGCGTTGACATTCCAGACATCGTCGTGGGCAATCGCAAGTATGGCATTGACACGCAGTTGCCAGGAATGTTGCATGCCGCCGTGGCCGCGTGCCCTGTCTTCAATGGCAAAGTCAAAACAATGGATGCCTCCAAAGTTGAAAATCGCCGGGGCATTGTCAAAGTTTTGAACATGGGCGAATTTGTGGCGGTCGTTGCAGACAATTGGTGGCGCGCCAAAGAAGCCTTGCGTGAGGTCTCTGTTGATTGGGATGTGGGCGAGCACGGCACGCTCAGCAGTGCAGCCATCATGGCGCACTTTAAAGCGGGCATGGAACAGCCTGAATTGGCGGTGGCACGCAACGACGGCAACACCGTTGAAGCGCTTTCGAAGTCCGCCAAAGTGGTGGAGGCCGATTACTTCACGCCTTACTTAGCGCACGCCACGATGGAGCCGATGGTGTGCACAGCGTGGTTGCAAGGCGACCAATTGGAAGTGTGGTCTTCAACGCAAAATCCTGAAGGCACCTTGGCTGTCAGCGCTGCCACAGCAGGCGTGCCTCAAGCCAATGTCAAAGTGCATCCCGTTCAACTGGGCGGCGGCTTGGGTCGCAAGAGTCCACAAGACTTCACGCGCCAAGCGGTCATGATTGCCAAAGCCATGCCCGGCAAGCCCGTCAAAATGTTGTGGTCACGTGAAGAAGAAATTCAACACGGTTTGTACCGCCCCGCAAGTTTGATGCGCTTCAAAGGGGGCCTCAACGCCAGCGGCAAAGTAGAAGCCTTGCACATTCGTGTGAGTGCGCCTTCTATTTTGGCCACATTGCTGAAGCTTCCTTTGCCCAAGGGTGTAGACGGCCAAGCAGTGGCCTGCTTCAACGATCATCCGTATGACATTCCCAACACGCTGGTCGATTACGCGCAGCGAAACACCAATGTGCCAGTGGGCTTTTGGCGCACAGTCGGACACTCACAGAATCCATTTGGCCGTGAGTGTTTCATTGATGAGTTGGCTTTGGCGGCGGGCAAAGACCCTGTGGCATTTCGCTTGGACATGTTGCCCAACAATGAAAAGTCAAAAAGAGACCGAGGCATTTTGGAGGCCGTCACCAAAGCCGCAGGTTGGGGCACTGCGCTGCCAGCGGGTGTTTTCCGCGGCGTCGCTGAAACCGAAGGCTATGGCAGCTGGACGGCCTGTGTCTGCGAGGTTTCGGTCAATGCCAGAAACGAGGTCAAGATTCACCGCGTGGTCATTGGCATCGACTCTGGCTATGTCGTGAACCCCGACAACATCGTGGCCCAGTTCCAGGGCAGCGTGGTGCATGGTTTAACGGCCATCTTCTGGGGCGAGAACACCATCAAGGAAGGGCGTGTGGAGCAATCCAATTTCAACGACTACCGCATGATGCGCTTGAACGAAATGCCCAAAGTGGAAGTGGTCATTGCACCCACCGGTGGTTTCTGGGGCGGGGTGGGCGAGCCTGCGCAAGCACCTTTGGCGCCAGCCTTGGCCAACGCCATTTCTGCCGCCATGGGCAAGCGCATCCGTTCATTGCCACTGAAGAACCACGGCCTCACGTTAAAGGCCTAGGATATTCAGGGATGAATGCTGAAGGTGGGTTAAGGCGCAAGGGACTCAAGGGGCTCTTGCTTGCCGGTGTCACAGCTTCATTCGCTGGCTGGCGAGTTGCCTTTGCCCAGCGGATGAATTCTGGCCGCCTCATTTCCTTGGAAGACATGGTTCAGCCTGTCGTCAAAGGCGCTAAGCTTCTGAAGCAAGATGTCCAAATCGTGGCGCCTGTTTTGGCAGACAACGGCTCCTTGGTGCCTTTGCAAATTAATGTGCAAAGCCCCATGACCGATCAGGACCATGTGACCCATGTTTATCTTTTGTCGCAGCGCAACCCGGTGACCCAAGTGGCTGTTTTTCATTTTGGGCCCTGGAACGGGCGCGCCGAAGTGAACACTCGAATTAGATTGGCAGGCACACAAGATGTGGTGGCATTGGCACGCTTCTCTAATGGCGAGTTTCGTTTCAATCAAATGGAAATTATCGTGACCGAATCTGCTTGTGTGGACGCCTCATGAGCATTGCACGAGTTCAGTGGCCTGAAAAAATAACGACAGGCGATGTGGTCAAGGTGAGAATGCTCATTCAGCACCCCATGGACACTGGGTATCTGCAAGACTTCACCGGCAAGGTGGTGCCACGCAATGTCATTCGCTTGGTCACTTGCACTTTGGGTGACAAAGAAGTGTTTCGAATTGAACCTTCTTCCGGTATTTCTGCCAATCCATTTTTTGAATTCTTTGTGCGCGCAACCAGCACGGCTGAATTCAAAGTGGAATGGACGGACGACAAAGGCGTGAAGCGCCAACATCTGCAACTTTTCAAAGTCTAATGGCGCAACGGTGTTTCGGCGTCTGATGCTGCCAGTGATGTGGCGCTCTCCAACATGAGTCTGGAGCGCATCACAAAGCCCTTTATGTTTTAAGGTTTCCATAAGGCGCTCTTTGTCGCTGTGGTGACAAATACGCACGCTGAAGCCACTAGAACATGGGTTTGCACTGATGGTCCATTTCTCTCAATTAGAACAATATTGGCTTGGCGTTTTTTTCTCAGTCGTCCGGTTCAGGACAAACAATTGGAGAGACTCATGGCAATTCAAGGCAATCGCAAAGCGACGTGGTCGCGCAAGGCAGTCAGTACCGCAGTGACACTGTTCGCTTCGGTCTGCGCAATGGGCAGTGTGCAAGCGCAAGAAACATTCAAAGTCGGTATTGTCAGCTTCTTGTCGGGCCAAGCCGCCGACAGCTTTGGCATACCCGCTGTCAATGGCGCCAAAGTACTGGTCGATGCGTTTAACAAAGGCTCAGCACCAGCACCCTACAACAAGGTGGGCTTTGGCGGCATGAAAATTGAAGCCATCTACGTCGATGAAAACGGTGGCGCTACGAAGCAAGTACAAGAGATGCGCAACTTGTACGACCGTGACAAAGTCGATGCGGTGGTGGGCTATGTAGGCTCAGGCGATTGCTTGGCTGTCGCGCCCGTGGCTGAGGAAATGAAAAAGTTCCTCATCCTTTATGACTGCGGCACACCCCGAATTTTCGAGGATGGCAAATACAACTATGTTTTCCGCACCGCTTCGCATGCGGCCATGGACAACGTTGCATTGGCGCGCTACCTCAAGGCCAAAGACATCAAGGTCAATTCATTCAACATGATCAACCAAGACTACGCTTGGGGTCAAGACTCCAAGAAAGACTTTACATGGACTATGGAAAAGCTCTACCCAGGCGCCAAGGCCGGTGAAGACCAGTTGCCCAAGTTTGGCGCAGGTCAATACGGCACCGAAATTTCGGCACTGATGTCCAAGCAAGCAGATGTCACACACAGCAGTTTGTGGGGCGGCGATTTGCAAGCCTTCATCTTGCAAGCCAACCCACGTGGTTTGTTCAAGCGCACACAGGTGGTGTTCTCAGCGGGCGATCACGTGTTGCCTGGTTTGGGTGACAAGATGCCCGACGGCGTCATCTTGGGCGCACGCGGTGCCTATGGTTTGATGTCGCCAAAGTCTGCTTTGAACGATTGGTGGTGGGACTTGTACAGCAAGGCCTACAACGTGTATCCCGTACAAGCGCCCTACCGAATGGTGCAATCATTGTTGGGTTTGAAGTTGGCGGTTGAAAAAGCCATGGCGGCCAATGGCGGTAAGAAGCCAAACGCTGAGCAATTGGCAGCAGCCCTTCGCAATTCAGAATGGGATTCACCAGCCGGCAAAATTCGCATGGCATTGGGCGGAGGCCACCAAGCGATTCAAGAAACTGCCATTGGCAAAACTCGTTACGACGCCGCCAAAAAGATGGTGGTGCTTGACGACATCATGCGCTTCCCAGCAGATTGCGTGAACCCACCGGCCAACATGAAGACCGAAGATTGGATCAAAGCCGGTTTCCCTGGCGCCAAGGGTTGCCCATAAATTAAGTCACCACTGCTGAAAACAAGGATTCTTTAGCATGCTCACCATTTTGATTGACGGATTAACCTACGCTTCCTGGCTGTTCATTGTGGCGCTTGGTTTGACGCTGGTTTTTGGTGTGCTCAAAATCCTGAATATTGCACATGGCAGTTTCTACGCACTGGGGGCCTACGCGGCCGCCAGTTTTGTAGGATGGGCCAGTGCCATGAAGTGGGCGCCTGGTTTTACGTTGGTGGCCATGCTCTTGGCTGCGGTTGCAGTGGCGGCACTGGTTGCGCCCCTGATTGAACGTGGCTTGCTGCGTTTCTTTTATGGGCGCGACGAGGTGCTGTTAGTGCTCGTCACCTATGCCATGTTTCTCATCTTGGAAGATGCCACAAAGTTGTTGTGGGGTGCCAATCCATATTATGTTTCTGAGCCTTACACCCTGTTTGGCAATATCGACATCGGCAACCAAACCTATGTGGGTTACGACTTTGCGCTGGTGGCACTCGCCTTGGTCGTTGGCATGGCGGTTTGGTGGTGGTTGAATCGCACCCAGCAAGGCAAGATCATGATTGCTGTGATTCACAGCTCAGAAATTGCCTCCAGCATGGGCGTCAATATCTCGCGTGTCTACATGGTGGCGTTTTCTGTCGGCATCTTTTTGGCCGCGCTGGGGGGTGCCTTCACGGCCCCCATGATTTCTGTTCAACCTGGTGTTTCGGTGGGGGTCATCATTGTGTCTTTTGCCGTGGTGATCATTGGCGGCCTGGGCAGCATTGAAGGTGCTGCCGTCGGTGCCATCATCGTGGGTCTGGCGCGATCGATGGCGGTTCACTTGGCGCCTGTCGCAGAACTGTTCTCTATTTATTTGGTGATGGCTGTGGTGCTGATGTTCCGTCCGGAAGGCCTGTTCCAGCGAATTCAAGCTCGAAAGATTTAAACCATGGCGAATCAATTAGGCACAACGGTGTCTTCCATTGCAACGCCTGTTCGATACACCGTGATGTGGGCTTTGGGCATTTGCATTGCACTGTCTTTGGCAGGCATGGTGATGCCGAAGTGGCTCACATTTCTCATTACCATGGCAGCCGCCAATGGCCTGGTGTCGCTTGGCATTATGGTGCTCATGCGAGGCGGTGTCGTACCGTTTGGCCAAGGCATGGTCTTTGCCATTGGGGGTTATGCCGCTGCTTTGTTGTCCAACAAGTTGGGCATCAAAGATGCACTCCTGCTAACTTTATGCGGCGGCGTTATCGCGGCCTTGATTGCGGCGCCCTTTGCGCCGCTGCTGTCGCGTTATCGCGGCATCTTTTTTGCCATGCTCACCTTGGCCTTGTCGATGGTCACTTATGGCCTGCTCATGAAGCTGGAAGTATTGGGGGGGTCAGATGGTTTCAACATGGGCCGCCCCACTTTGTTTGGCCAAAAATTGCCCGATGAATCGGTCGGTTACATCATGTACGTTCTCACCATTTCGGTGTCTACACTCATGGCATTGTTGGCGCGAATTTACTTCGACAGCACACGCGGCCTCATTACAGTGGCGGCCAAAGAAAATGAATTGCGTGTCGAATACTTAGGCGGCTCGGTGCGGCAAGCCATGGCCATCAACTTCATACTGGCGGCTTTTTGTGGCGGCTTGGGTGGTTCTTTGGCGGTCATGGCGCTGGGTCACATTGAGCCCAACTTCAGTTTTTGGACCACCTCGGGTGAGTTTGTTTTTGTGGCCATTTTGGCTGGCTGGCAGAGTGTGATTGCTTTGTTTGTGGCCAGCACGGTGCTTGAAGTGGTGCGCTCCTTCTCTAGTTCTTATTTTCCGAACACTTGGCAAATGTCACTGGGCATCTTCTTGCTCATCGTGATTCGCTTTTTGCCGCGCGGCATTGGCTCACTGTGGGTGAAGGGGGGCGGTAAATGAAAGCTGTTTTACAAGCCCGCGATGTCGAGAAAAAATTTGGTGCCGTGGTGGCTGCCGCCAACATCAACATTGATATTTTTGCCGGTGAACGTGTCAGCCTGATCGGCTCCAACGGCGCTGGTAAAACTACTTTTGTCAACATGATCACGGGCTACCTCAAGCCAGATCAAGGACAAATTTTGTTGGACGGTCATGACATCACGCCTTTGTACCCAAGAGCCATTACCCACCTCGGTGTGGCGCGCTCATTTCAAATACCCCAGGTGTATGGCGAGCTCAATGTGTTGGAGAACATGCTGGTGGCCAATGCCTGTCATGACCAGCGCTTGAGTTTTTGGCAACCGGCTCGCCGACGCCAAGCCATTGAACGTGCTGATGCCTTGCTCGATCGATTTGCTTTGACCGAGCATCGTGCGCGCCGAGTGGCCGAGTTGCCCGGTGGCATCCGCAAATTGCTCGACATTGCCATGGCATTGACAAGCTCGCCCAAACTTTTGTTGTTGGACGAACCCACCAGCGGCGTGTCTGCCGAAGAAAAGTTTCCCATGATGGAAACCATCATGGCGGGCTTGGGTCAAGATCAATCAACCACGGTGCTTTTTGTTGAACATGACATGGACATCGTGAGCCGCTATGCCAGCCGAGTGGTTGCGTTTTACAGTGGCCGCATCATTGCAGACGACAAGCCCGAGGTCGCTTTGGCCACCGACGATGTGCGTCGCTACGTCACAGGCGAGTTGCTGAGTGAGTAAGCCCTTGAAAGCCTTAAAGGAAAACAAATGCTGAAGGTAGAAGGTCTGCATGTGGCCATTCAATCGGTCATCGCGCTGCGAGGTATTTCTCTCGAAGTCGCCGATGGCACCATGGTCGGCCTGATTGGTCGAAATGGTGCTGGCAAAACCACACTGCTTCGCTCGGTCATGGGCCATGTGCCGCCCACACAAGGTCGCATTACATTCAATGGCCAAGATTTAACGGCGCTGCCGCCGCACGCCCGTGCGGCAATGGGCATCGGCTACATGCCTGAAGACCGTGGCTTGGTGCCAGAGCTCACGGTTGAAGAAAACATATTGATTCCGGTCTGGGTCAATCCTTTGCTGGATGCGCAAACGCGGCTCAACTTGGTATACAAGGTGCTGCCAGAACTCATCGAGATGAAAGACCGGCGCGCTTTGTTATTGTCTGGCGGCCAGCAAAAACTGGCGGCGCTGGCACGTGCCTTGGCAGTCGGTACCAGTTTGCTCTTGCTTGATGAACCCTTTGAAGGGGTTGCGCCAGCCTTGTCAAAGCGTTTGGCCGATGTGATTGCTGGGTTAAAAGGCACCGAAGTTTCGGTGCTCATTGCGCAAAGTGATTTGAACCATTCGCGCAAGTTAGTAGACCGTGAGTTTGTGATTGAACGCGGGGCTAATTTGGAAAAGTCCAACGCGTAGGGAAAATCATTCGACGATGATCTCGTTCTTACGCGGATTGTTGTACTTCACCGTCATGCGAATTAATTTGTATTCTTTGTCAATGGCCGGATCTCTGCCGTAAATCTCTGTGGTGTTTGAAACAAGCGTATTGTTGTCGTTGTAATAATCCAAATTGATTGCAATGAACACGGCACTGCTGGTGTACTTCAGTATTTCATAAGACAAAAGCGCAGTGCCTGTTTGGGAGGCCTTGTTGGACGCTTTGTAAAACTTCATGGTGCCGATGCTGCCTTTGTCACCCGACTTCAAAGGTGTGGCGGGAAGATCGAATGTTTTCTCGAGGCTCGCAAAATCGCCGCCCTCAACGCGCTGTCCCAGAAAAGGGTATTTCAATACTTTTTCGGATCTTGGATTGTTGACCGCATAGTATTTGGTCGTTGTAAAAGTCGCCAATGGCGGACTGCAACCCACGAGACTATTCTCTACGGTGTATGTGGCAACGCGCGATTCATAGCCGTCAAAATAAGTCAGAGGATCTGTCGCAAGAGCCGGTGTTTGCGTCACTGTTTGTTGGCCAGTGCATTCTTTGTATTTATAAAACAAGTTGGCATTCAGCAAAAACTCTTCGCGTTTGACGCCAGCATATGGAATTTTGATGTAGTACGAATTTGAATTGCGAATCGTAATTTCGAATGTGCCATTGAGAAAGCGAAAAGGAATGTCCAAGGCGTCTGCTGAGACGCCAGTCACTGTCACGATGTCGCCTGTTTTGGCGCGGTGGTCGACGTGAGTGATCACCAAGCGGGTTTGGGTTGGGTCGCTGGTGTTGGTCTCCAGGCTTGATAGCGATGTGATGCTTGGGTAATTTTGGTACGCATAGCCGCGCAAAACACCCACCTTCGTAAATCCTTTCAGAACTTGTGCCTCCCAGAAGGTGGACATACTGAAGGTGTCTGCGCCTGCCGGCAAAATGGCTTGAGCTGCTGAATCGGTACTTTTATCCAAGACTGCCAAAATTGCGGCGTTTTCAGTTGCCGCAGTTACGCCCGCTGCATTCGTTGCAACAGAACTCGCGCTGCCGCCGCAGCTTGCCAGCCCAGCGAAAATACTGAAGACGGCAAAAAACTGCCAAGTCAATTTAAGAAGGCCAGACGAGTTCGTATTTGAAAATCGATTCATAGGCCTTGATGTTGGGCGTGCTGAAAATAGATCTTAACTTGTGGCTTGTATTTGAGCAGAAAAAGAAAAACCGTAAGCAATTTCGTACTTACGGTTTAAATTTGGTGGCCTGGACTGGAATCGAACCAGTGACACGCGGATTTTCAATCCGCTTAGTTAGACCGACTTCGCACTTCATTGATGCGCCTCTTTTGCAATTTAAAAATCTTATTCGATAAATCAAAATTACCCTTGTTTAGGGTTGACTTGAAATGAGTAATGAACTTAAAAAATAGTATGGAAATTATTTTTTTAACCATGAAAATTCAATGGTAAAGAAATGGCGAAACCTAATCAAACTCTCCTCAAGAATGTGAAGTGTGTTTGTAAGTAGTGCATGCTATTAGTTATTAGCGAATTTTAAGTGGATCATCATTCACTTGTGCAATATTACCAGTGATGATCCTATCCCCTAGTTTCTCATGTGACGGAAACATTGATTTTCTGATAATAATTATCGAGTTTCTGAATTCAACTGACTCTATCCAGCCCTCCTTAATAAAGAGTGGCATTTGTCCCAACGAGAAAAAAGTCCGGAAATATACATCAATGGGCAGTTCATTAACCCAAAACTGGATGTTAATTACGTCAATAAGTTTCTTGAAAAAACTATAGGCACCAACTTCATTTAAAACACCCCCGCCGAAATTATTCATATAGAGAGTGTGGGTGTCTTCAATTACAAATAAACCACCAGGCTTCACATAAGGAAAATAAATTAAGAAACTATTTAAAATATCATTTGATTGATGAGATCCATCGTCAATCACTATATCAAAGTTATCGCAAATACTTGTAATTTCACTAACAGTACTTGGCTGATTAGCATCACCAACCACCACAGAAACTCTAGAGTCATCATATTCAAGACTGCGACATCGCTCGTCTATATCACAGCCAATAATTACGCTAGCATCAGTAAAAAAAGTTTGCCAAGTCTCTAACGAACCTCCATTTTGAATCCCAATTTCCAGAAAATTTAGTTTCTGAGTGCGGTATTTTTCAAATAATTGATCATAGAAAGGGAGGTATGAAGCCCATTTGTCACTAACCTTGCCAGTTTTTTCCCTGTGGATTTTCTCAACCGATAAGTTACTCATTGGGTGCCTTTCATTAAAGCCTTGATAGGGTCCCTATTTTAAACAAATAAAAAACCACCCGAAGGTGGTCATAGAATTTATTGGTGGCCTGGACTGGAATCGAACCAGTGACACGCGGATTTTCAATCCGCTGCTCTACCAACTGAGCTACCGGGCCCCACAGAAGCGGGATTATAGCATCAGAAAATAGGTCGTTTCTAGGGGTAATACAGGGCTAAAAAGTTGCCTTCGGATGATATGGTCAATCTGTGAATAAGATCATTAGCCCCTACGCCGACCCCGCGTTAATCGACTCATCCTACGCCGCGCGCCGCCTCTTCATCACCTTGATTCTCATGACGCTGGGTGGCAGCAGCATGTATGTGGTGTCGGTGGTTTTGCCAGAGGTGCAAAGAGACTTTGGAGTTTCTCGGGCCGATGCATCTTTGCCCTATACCCTCATGATGCTGGGCTTTGGTGCGGGTGGTTTGGCCATGGGCAAGTTGGCAGACAAGTGGGGCGTTCACGTTGGACTTTGGATTGGCGCCGTGGGTATTGGCAGTGGTTTTGTGTTGGCAGGTTTATCGCCCAACATTTGGCTGTTTGCGTTATCGCATGGCTTGCTCATGGGATTGTTTGGCAGCTCATCGACGTTCGCCCCTTTGCTGGCCGACACCTCGCTGTGGTGGAACAAAAGGCGCGGCATCGCCGTAGGGGTGTGTGCCAGTGGCAACTATCTTGCTGGCAGTATTTGGCCCGCACTGGCGCAGCAAGGTGTTGAAACACTGGGCTGGCGCAATACGTATATTTGGATTGGCATTGTGTGTGGCTTGGGCATGGCGTGCCTTGCATTTTTAATGCGGCAAAGGCCCCCGATCCTGGAGGTGGCAGCACCTGGCAGTCTGCAGTCATTGTCCACGGAAAAACCTTTTGGAATGTCCATCCCCGCAGCGCATGCATTGCTGTGTGTGGCGGGTGTGGGTTGTTGTGTGGCCATGGCCATGCCCCAGGTTCACATCGTGGCGTATTGCACTGACCTTGGTTTTGGTGCGGCACGCGGCGCAGAAATGTTGTCCATCATGTTGGCCTGTGGCATTGTGAGTCGGCTGGTGTCGGGTGCCATTTGCGATCGAATTGGTGGACTCAAAACTTTGGTCTTGGGGTCGGTCTTGCAAGGTTTGGCGCTGCTCTTGTTCTTGCCGTTTGATGGCATGGTGTCGCTCTACCT
>Ga0114974_10002894_pt1 | contig 13101 bp, 7 predicted proteins | sample S_130206_EF_Meta_FD_87318 | JGI IMG/M metagenome (GOLD analysis project Ga0114974, IMG submission 87318) | Freshwater microbial communities from Lake Simoncouche, Canada to study carbon cycling - S_130206_EF_MetaG | ecosystem: Environmental > Aquatic > Freshwater > Lake | place: Lake...
CCATCGTTGTAAGCATTATCAGGAACATCTGCAGATTCAACAGATGGTTTTACTAATTTTGAAACATAATCATCTAATTCTTTATCGGCTAAACCTTTAGCTTCTCCTTCCTTCGTATATTTCAAAGCCAATTCTTTGGTTTCTGGCAATTGATAGGCTCCTAAAACTGGCATTCCCGTTTCTTTAGCATAATACCGTTCTTCGGTTTTGAAATAATTGTAATAAGGAACACTCCATGAAGGGGCATCCATTTTTTTATCAACGCAACGGGAATCATATATTTTTCCAATTCCTTGGGTAGAATATCCTTGTGTGATTAAATATTGAGGCAAACTCAAAATATCAGGATTGATGTCGCGCATTTTGGTTTTTAAATCCCAAACCTTAGTATAATCAGGGCGTTTTCCTGTCATTACGCTTGCTCTTGTTGGTCCGCAAACCGCTTGCTGACAATAGTTACTCATAAAAACAGTACCCATTTTTGCCAATCGGTCAATATTTGGAGTTTTAATAAGTGTATTACCGTAACATCCCAAAATAGGTTTTAAATCATCAATAGCAATGAATAAAATGTTGGGTTTTGTTTTTTGTTGCGCCGAAACTGGCATTAGAAACAAAGCTGTAAAAACAATTGTGGTTAACTTTAGGAAGTTGGAGAAGCTTTTCATCTTGGTTTATTTGTGTATAAGATACTATTGTTAGTAAAAGGTTTAATATTAATTTATAGGCTCTTTAAATTATTTTGAGATCGCCAATTTTATTGTTTTTGAATAGCTACTAGAATACAATTGAATAAAATAAATTCCATTATTTAAATTGGCACTATCTATTGCTTTTTCATTGTTCATTATTTCATTTTTGGCGATAATTTGTTTTTTTACAACTTGTCCATTTGTATTTATAATTGTTATTTCCACATCAGAATCACTATTTTTTGGAAATTGAATGGTAAAATTATTTTTTGCTGGATTTGGAAAAACAAGCACTCTTTCATCTGATAAATCAAATGCATTTGTAGAAAGTGCTGCCAAATAAGAAGGACCAACTTCAGATAAAGTCAAAGGATGATTTGTAGTGGTTCCTGTTGTAAATTCATCACAACCTACATCTTTTGCAAGTACTATTGGAGGTCGCGCTTGCCCGCTGATATCAAACAATAAATTAGGATCATCATCAATATTGGTAATATCCAAAATAGCAGGATAACTAGCATTGGCATTGTTTACAGGACTACTTGAAGACAATCCGAAATAGCCTTCAGAATTTATGGCTAAAAAAGAATTTGCACTACTCATTCCGGTTGGAATTGTAATTCCTAAAGTTCCTTGATAGTTATTTCCTGCCCATGTAGAACCAGAATTTGCATTCATAAAAATGGAACCTGAATTTTTTTTGAAAATATTATTTGCCCAAGTATTATTAGTAGCTCCAGTTCCACCCAAATCTATATTGCCACAATTGTAAAACGTATTGTGAATAAAATTGATGTTGCTTAGATTAAGTGTCCGAGGTGATGCTGAAGTAGGCGGAACTAAAGGTGCAACATAAACATACTCAATAGCATCTGAAGTACTACCTACACCCGAATTTTCAAAATAATTATTATAGCAGTAGATATTATTGGCTTCTTTGACTCTAATTCCACCAGCATTTATAAAGAAGTTACTATAAGCCACATTATTATCTCCATTTCTAAAACAAAGCATTGCATTTTGTTGGTTTGTAAAAGTGCAATAACGGACAACGTTTTCTTGGCATTTAATAGAAATACTTTCACTGTCTCCTAGTCCTGTATTATTGAAATAGCAATATTCAACTACGGTACGTGATTTATTGAGGTATTCAGCTCCCAATCCAATTCTAATAGGTTCATTGCCATTATCTCCACCAATGCCATAGTAATTTTGGAACGAACAATATCTAATTTTGTGATAGCCTATAACAGTTGGGGAAGTTGAAATTTGAATGGTACAACCAACTACAGCATCAGCGGGTTTTTTTTCTAAATTACAGTACGAAATTTCATTGTATTTAGTTCCAGCTTGAATCTCAATATATTTTTTAGCATAATAATTACTAAAATTCAAGTGCGTTAATTTATTATAATCACCAGCAACTTTAATTAAATAATTACTTCCTATATCACCCGAAGTGAACTGAAAACCACTAAAAGTGACATAATTACCTGAAATAGTAATGTCATCGTATCCATTTAAAAAAACACTTCCAAAAGTTTGTGCTTTTATCGTTATGTTGTTGTTATTAATATTTAATGTAACATTTTGATAGGTACCGTTGGCAAGAATAATAATATCCCCAGAATTCGAATTGTTGCAAGCATTCTGTAATGCAGTAATTGAACTCACATTAATAGTAGCAGCATTGGTAGAAACTAAACCTACTAAATTCAACAACACAAAAGCAATAATAAAGATGTGATTTTTAATATTAAGTAGTGGTTTCATATATCGCAATATTATTTTTTAATGAATTTAATAGTTTTTGTAATTGAATTATTGATAATTTCAACAAAATAAATTCCGGAACTCAAATTTGATACTTCAAAATTAAGTTCGCGATTTTCATTAGTAAAATTAATAGTATCTATTTGTTTTATAGCAACTTGGCCGTTACTATTAAAAATTGAAATAGTACAATTTTTATCAAATGGTTGATTTGCATGAATAGTAACTTGAGAACTCACAGGATTAGGAATTAAATTCATAGAAAATCCACCGTCATTATTCTGAAATTGATTGTTATCCAATCTAGCTAATCGGTCATTTAATTGTGCTAAATACAAACTAGGAATTGCCATAATGCGAGTTCCTAATGATTGAATAATTCCCAGAGGCGCTGTAGTTGCATCGCCAACACCAGTAACATCTGGACAAATACAACCAATTGCCCAATTAATATGATCGCCAGGAGGATCTTGAATTACCATTCTATTGGCATTGCAATTCCAAAACATGATTTGCCCACCCGACCATCCGTGTCCGCTACCCATATCTAATCGGTTTTGCACATCCATACTGCCATTTCCTGTTAAATTGTCAAATAAAATTCCTGTGGACCAACGATGGTGTGGACCAATATCACTGTGTTGTAGCGTTGCTGTAGAATTGTAAAAAACATTTGGACCACAGGTTCTGCTTCCGTTTACATAATCGTGACGACCATTTCTAGTTGTACAATTCTGAACCAAACAACGTTGCCCATCCACATTAAATGAATAGCGACGTCCTCCATCAATAGTTGATTTTGCATCATACATTTTACAAGCATCAACGGTAATGAAACTTGCATCAGAATTGATGTGAACTGCCGAATATCCAAAATAATAAACTTCTATATTTTTAGCCCAAGAATTGTATATATTATCAAATGCCACGGCTTCCCAACCATGATTTTCATCTGTTGAAGAAGTGTAAGTTGAAGAAATTCTCATGTTTTCGATGCCACAATTATTAATTCTATTATCGGTAAATTTTACCAATTCACCCGTAGAATAAACAGGATCAATTATATCCATTATTGGAGCATCCAAAGTAATCACATTTCCATTTATGTTTTCTATTTTTCTTTCAGAGTCCATATCATAGGCACTTGCAGTCCAATTTACTGCCAAGGGGTCAATATTGGACAATAAATTCATACCTAGTAAGCTTATCCAAGCATCATTTGGAATTCTATGAACAAAAACTTTATCGCCTCTGGCAAATGTGTGACCGGAAGCAACGGTGATTTGTTTTTTACCAATTGGAACATACGCATCTGTAATAGCTTTTCTGGTTGTGCTCGAAGAATTATAAGAAGTACCAGAAGCACCTAAAAAGCTAAATAACGTGTGTTGAGCCGTTTTAGTAGCAATAAAATTAGTGCCAGATCCATTAAATCCATCCCCACGAAGTACAATTCCACTTGCCGAAATAGTAATGGTGTTACTAATATTGTAGGTTCCAGCAGTAAATAATATAGTGCCACGATATCCACTAGCATCTACTGGCATTGCGGCCACTTGGTTAATCGCGTTTTGAACGTTGGCTAGATTATCACCTACAACAGGATTTACAGTTAGTACCACGCCAATTGTTGGAGTCGGAGCTTCACCATTCATAAAACCAACTGCACTAAAATCGGGAACAACATTACCCCTATTATCAGGAGTGTATATTAAATTCCCATTAGATCCCATGGAAACCAAACTTGAGGTCTGAGCATACGTAATACCTTGTAGTAAAACAATTAAAATAAGTAGAAAATATATTCTTGATTTATTCATTTTATACAAGTTAACACTATTCTTTTTTTGTTAATTCACTTTTAAAGTAAGCTAACATTTTAGCTTTCATTTCTTTAAAAATAGTAATATATTTTTTATCATTTACTACATTTACTTTCTCCAAAGGATCTTTTACATAATCATACATTTCAGAAGCATAAACTTGAGATTCGTCGTATGGTTGTTTACTTGTAAAATTATTCATCCAAATAGTAAATCTGTACTTATCGGTTCTCAAACTGTACCCCATCATTTTAGAATCGGTATAACCCAATTTGGTCATTTCAGCTTTCTTTAATTTTCTAGGATATTGACTAATTGAGAAATTCTTTACCGAAGCGGTATTTTTCAACATCAATGGTTTTAAACTTTTCCCGTCAAGATTTTTCGGAATGGCAACACCTGCTAAATCACAAATAGTTGGAAACACATCAACAAATTCTGTAAGCGAACTTGTTTTACCTGCTTTAATTCCAGGGCCTGCAATGATTAATGGTGCTCTTGTAGCTTCTTCAAAATTGGTGTGTTTATGCCATAAATCGTGATCGCCTAGATGCCAACCGTGGTCGCCCCAAAGCACAATAATAGTATTGTCTAAAGTCCCTAAAGATTCTAAGGTATTCAATAAAATTCCAACTTGCGAATCTAAATAAGATACCGCAGCATAATATCCGTGAATTAACTCTCTTTGCTTTTCGATTTTCAAGCCTATTCTAAGAGAATCTGATGGTAACGTTGCAAATTCAGGAATGTCTAAGTAATTACGTAATTCCCCCGATTGGTGGTAGGCAATTAATGGTCCGTTTTTAGAATGTTCTTGAAAAGAGGCAATTGGCATGTCTTCTCTATTGTATAAATCCCAATATTTTTTTGGTGCTACGAATGGTAAATGGGGTTTAGAAAATCCAACAGCCATAAAAAACGGCTTACTATCTTTGGAAAGATTGATGATTTGTTCTTTTGCCAAAAGGGCATTTACACCGTCTTGATAAGCAGTATCAGGTACATCCATACATTCCGTTGATGGCCCTTTGATGCTTTTAGGATTTTCATCATTGGATGCCAAATCTTTATTTTGTTTTTTTCTTTCAGCAATGATTTCAGGAGTCATTCTGGTTTTCGTTTCAGGCAATTGGTATTGACCGTTAGCAGGAGAACCTAAATCAGCCGGGAAATCAGATTCTTTCGATTTCAAATACGGAATACTCCAAGATACAGGGTCTACACCACCAATAGCACTCGAAGGATGATAGATTTTTCCAATTCCTGAAGTTGCATATCCTTGTGTAATTAAATATTGAGGAAGCGTTACAGTATTTGGATTAACATCTCGCATTTGAGTCGTTAAATTCCAAATTTTTGTAACATCAGGACGTGTTCCCGTCATAATACTAGCCCTTGTTGGTCCACAAATTGCTTGTTGACAATAATTTTTGTTGAAAACAGTCGCCATTTTTGCTAGCCTGTCAATGTTTGGCGTTTTTACCAAAGTATTTCCGTAACAACCCAAAAGAGGTTTCAAATCATCAACTGCAATGAATAAAATGTTAGGTTTACTTGTTGGTTTATTTTGCGCAATAATAGCCGTTGAAATTGCGAGTAGAAACAAAATGGAAGCCAATTTGAAATAGTAATTTTTCATAAAATGGAGGTGTTATTTAACTTCTTTAGATTTGAAATAAGCAATCATTTTTTTATCTAAATCGGCAGCAATTGCAGCATATTTTTTATCATCTGAAACATTTACTTTTTCTAATGGATCCTTAGTATAATCGTATAATTCTTTAGTATATACCTTATCAGCACTATAAACTTGGTCACTTGTAAAATTTTTCAACCAAACCGTATACCTGTATTGTTCTGTTCGCATAGAATATCCCATTAATTTTACTTTTCCTTCTTCTTTTTTAGTGTCCGCTTTTGGCATTTTTCTAGGATATTGGCTCATGGCATATTCCTTAACCGATACTTTATTGTTTTTCATTACGGGTACCAAACTTTTCCCGTCTAAATACGTTGGCACCGTTCCACCTGATAATTCACAAAGTGTTGGAAATACATCCACAAATTCAGTCATTGATTTAGTTTGTCCTGCTTTTAAACCAGGTGCAGCAATAATCAAAGGTGCTTTGGTAGCTTGCTCATAATTGGTGTGTTTTCCCCACATATCATGATCTCCTAAATGCCAACCGTGATCTCCCCAAAGTACGATAATCGTATTATTAAGTGTTCCTAATTTTTCCAAGGTATTCAATAAAATTCCAACTTGAGCATCAGTATAAGAAACCGCAGCGTAATAAGCATGAACCAATTCTTTTTGTTTATCGATGGCTAATCCAAATTCATTAGCTTCATTTTTATCAAATTTAGCAAATTCTTTAACACCCGAATAATTAGTCAATTCACCTGGATATTGATAAGAAAAGATTTTACTATTAGCAGCATGTTCTTGAAATTCTGCAATCGGCATGTCCTCACGATTGTACAAATCCCAATATTTTTTTGGTGATACAAATGGTAAATGCGGTTTACGAAAACCAACTGCCATAAAAAATGGTTTGTTCGCTTTTGTTAATTTAATGATTTGTTTTTCCGCTAAAAGCGCACTCACTCCGTCATCATAAGCATTGTCAGGTAAATCTAGACTTTCAAAAGCAGGTCCTCTTGCGCCGCCACCATCTTCATCTTCATCTTCTTTTTTACCCTTCTTTTTATCTTTACTTGCAACTTCTTCTTTTGCTTGTAAAGCTTTTAATTCCGGTGATTGATAATGTTTTTGAACAGGAGGCCCATTAAAATAATCAGAATCTTTAGCAACTAAAAAAGGAATTGTCCAAGATTGTGGATCAAATTTTTTATCCACACAACTAGGATGAAATATTTTTCCAACACCAGAAGTGGTATAGCCTTGACTGATAAAATATTCTGGAAGCGTTACAATGGTAGGATTCATATCCCTCATTTTAGTATGTAAATCACGTATTTTAGTAACATCTGGTCGCATTCCTGTTAAAAGACTGGCACGCGTTGGTCCGCAAACCGATTGTTGGCAATAATTATTCAAAAATACCGTACCCATTTTTGCCAATCGATCGATATTTGGTGTTTTAATAATTTTATCTCCATAACAACCCAACACTGGTTTCAAATCATCAACTGCGATGAAGAGTACATTAGGTTTTGATTTTTCTTGGGCTATTATAGGGGCAATTGATAAAATGCCTAATAGTGCTGCTGCGATTAACTTTTTCATTATAATTGTTTATTATTTGTTGTTTTTATTGTTGTTTGGAATGCTATTGCTTAATAAGGTTTAATTAAAATTTGTATAATTTATATTATTTAATAACCCATAAAATTGGGTATCGAACAGGCATGTTTCTAATTATTTCAGCCGTTGTGACATTTGCCTTGAGCGATTTCCATAATTCGATATACTTTTTGTTTTTAAAGGCCAATCCACCAAAAAGCAAACTCGATTGTCGCACGGGCCATTCGTCCCAATACATCACGTCCTGTTGGTAGGGCCAAAGCGATTTATTTTCGATATAAGGAATGATAAATTTCAATCCTAATTCTAAATTTTTTCCGTCCTTGGTCGTGTAGGCAAAAAGGTTGTCTTGTTTGGTTGATAAAATTTGGCAAATACTTGTCATTGCATCCAAATTAAATAAAGAGTATCCGTAGGGTTTTGTTCGTTTTAATTCTAATGGAAAACTGCCATCTTTGTCCATTTGATTTGGTAAAAGGGTATTTTTATAGAAATTTCTACAGAAGTCCATCGTTTTCGTATCATTGATTAAATCGGCAAAAGCAGCGACTTGCATGGTCCAACAAACGCTATGATTATTGCCATTATCTCGTTCAGAAATTCCGTATTCGTGTGTTGTCATCCAATTCAAATAATTGGTAAACCATAATTTTATAGTGACTAAATCTACTTCAGAAAGCAACCCTGAATTCTCAATTGCATGAATTGCTTTGGTAACCTCAACCAAATGAACGGTATCAATAATTCCGATTCCACGGCCTGTTGCCACTCCTTTTACAGCTTGTGCATACAATAAATTAGGATTCATCTTGGTATCTTGATTTACAAACCAAGCTTTTAAATGAAGGGCTACTTTTTCTGCATATTTTTTTTCATTTGTCAAAACATACGCCGAAGCCAAAGCACCTGAAATTTGACTGAACCGAATCAAAGCCTCTCTATGGGTGGTGAAATTGGCTGGATTGGTCAAACCATCTTTTCTAATGTAAGGACCGTTTGGATTTTTCTCGTCAGGCCACCAATAATCGCCTTCGGAATAAAAATCGTGGTTGGTTCCCGTACTTCTATAGCAAATGGAAGCGGTTACCGTTTCGGGAACTTCATTCAAATAGATTGCAGCATTATTTAACACCCGATTTTTCTCAATCGCATTTAAATTAAAAGCCATTTTGGTATTGGAACAACCCGCAAGAGTAATTCCAACAAATAACAGAATAACTTTTAGTTTTAGTTTTTTCATTTGATAGAAGTAAAAAATACTCGAATTATTGTTTTTTGAACCTTAAAAATTCACCTTTAAAATTTTGATTTAAAATGTTCATTTCGATAGAGTCTCCAATTGAATTTGGAACCACTTCAATAGATGCCTTTCCATTTGCCATTTTAATCGATTCACTTCCAGTTGGCGTTCCTTGATTTTTCATCGTTTGACCTCCAGATAAACATTGAAAATAAACACGATCTTCATAATCCAAACATCGCAACTTGTTTTTATCAACCGCAATTGCAGTAACCAAATAATTTCCGTTTTTCATTTTTTCAGCAGATAATTTCAACCCATCTGCAGGGCCATTTTTAGTAAAACGATAATTTACATCGATTGTATCGGTTACTTTTTTCCCATCATTTGAAATTCCAACAGCAATAAAAGTATTTTTACCATCTGCAAAATTCACTTCCCAAGTCAATCCGCAGGCAGGGAAAGCAGTAATATCTCGAGTTTTAATTCCTAAAGAAACTCCATTTTGGAAAAACTCTACTTTAGGACAATTGCTATAAACATTCAAAATTCGAGGCGTATTTTTTGGTCCTTGACGTTCTGTCCAAGTGTGTGATTCTATATAAGCAAAAGGTTTGTCGCTCCAATAACTTTTGAACACATAATAGGCGTCTTTTGGATTTCCGCTTCTGTCAACCAGGCCTTTTTGATTCATATAAGGAATATCGTCTTCGGGACGCAAAGGCGTTGCAAAATCTTTAAAAGCCCATTGCATGTTTCCTACAAATGTTGGGTCGTTTTCAGAAATATGCAAATGCCAATCAAATAAATCAACAATATAATTCTCACTCCAATCCCCTATCTGAGCAATATTAGCCACTTTCGTTTGAACGATTGCTTCTTCCCAACCTTCCGATTTTATTTGACCTTCTCCCGTAATTGGATTTTCAGAGTGACGCCCTACATGGCTATCACCACCATATTCTGCATGGATAAAATGTTTGTAGTCTAATTTGTATTTATCAACAGCTTTTTTGTAGCTCTTGTAACTTCCAGAGTACCATCCCGACCAAATTGACGGTGAAAAAACATCTACAATTTTTGCTCCTTCTTCATATTTCCGAATAGCTGTTTTTCTAGTAGAATCTAATTTATGGGCAATGTCATTGAGTTCTGTCAAGAAAACGTTTGTTCTTTGTGTATTATCGCCATCTTCAAAATCAGGCAACCAATTCATTTCATTTCCAAGTGACCAAAGGATAATTGACGGATGGTTGTAATTTTGATTGATCATTTCGCCAAGCATATTTTTGGCATTGGTTTGCCAAACTTCATTTCCTAGTCCACCGCGACACCAAGGCAATTCGTCCCAAACTAACAAACCTAGTTCATCACAGGCTTTATAAATTTCTGGATCTTGCGGATAATGTGCCAGTCGAACAAAATTGGCACCCATTTCTTTTATAGATTCCATGTCGTTTCGATGTTGCTCGTTTGACATTGCTGCACCAACGCCTGCTAGTTCTTCATGTCGGTGGGTCCCACGTATTAAAAGTCGTTTCCCATTAAGGAGAAACGGACCATTATCTTTAAATTCAAACCATCTAAAACCTACTTTATCACTAATTTTATCTTTTTGGATTCCATTTTCTAATAATGAAACAGAAACGGAATATAGATTTGGTTTAGTGGTATCCCACAATTCAGGATTTTTAATATCGTTGAAAACAATGGTTGTTGCTTCTCCCGATAAATTACCTTTTTTCGTAGCTACAATTTTCCCTTTTGGATTAAACAATTGGGCTACGAAACTAAATCCACTTGAGTTTGTAACATTTTTTACAGTTGCAATTACCTGTAATGAAGCTGCTTTCTCAGAAACTTGAGGCGTCGTGATTTTGATGTTGTCAATAGTTTTATTTGACATGGTTAGCAACCAAACATCTCTGGTAATTCCGCCATAAATAAAGAAATCACTTTTTTGAGATGGAATAATTTCAATATTATAGCTATTATCAACGCGAACTAAAACCTCGTTATTTCCCTCTTGGATGAATTTTGTAATATCAAAAGTAAAGCCGATATATCCACCAATGTGCACTCCAACTTCTTTTCCGTTTACATAAACTGTAGTAGTAATATTGGATCCTTCAAAATATAATTTATATAGTTTGTTCGCATCGATATTTGAAATGACCAAATTCTTTTTGTACCAACTTGCACTTCGTCTGTAACCAGGATCATTATCGGTTACATCTTGACTGTTCCAGGTGTGAGGTAAATTTATGCTCGTCCAGTTTGCAGCATTTTTAACTTCAGTAATATTCTTTGTGGCGTTTTCTAAATAATTCCACTCTAAATCAATATTAGTTTTAGTTCGTTCTACTCTTTCTGATGTTTGTGCATAGAAAGAATTAAAACCTAATAATAATAGTATTGCAAATAAATTGGTGCTATTGTAAATTTTGAATTTCATAAAATTAAAGGGATTGTTTTCTAATAATTGCTTCTAAATAATAATAATCTGCATAGACAATTGGCTGGTCTATTTCATCTTTTTTAGGCCAATTTCCAGTACTGTGATCTAATAAAAAAGGACCTTTTACAGCGTTGTTTAATAGGTATTTATCTGAACTTAAAGTATTTATAACTTTGTCGGCGTATTTTAAATAGGCGTCCTTTTTAGTAATAGAATATAACTCTACTAATGCAGAAGCCATTATAGCAGCAGAGGAAGCATCGCGAGGAGCATTAGGAATGCTAGTGTCTTTAAAATCCCAATACGGAATTCCATCCTCTGGCATGCTTTTATTATTTATATAATAGTTGGCTGTGGCTTCAGCTTGTTTCAAATAGCCCTTATTTTTAGTATATCGATAGCACATTGTAAACCCATAAACTGCCCACGATTGCCCTCTTGCCCATGATGATTCGTCATTAAACCCTTGAAAGGTGGCTTTTTTTCTAACTCCATGAGAAATGGTATCATAATCAACTACGTGGTAACAACTGTTGTCTTTTCTAAAATGGTTTTTCAGGGTGGTATTTGCATGTTGTATTGCAATGTTTTTGAAAGTTGCATCTCCCGAAATTTTTGATGCCTCAAATAACAATTCGAGGTTTAGCATATTGTCAATGATTACTGGGTAATCGAAAAGTTCTTTGCTGTGATCCCAAGATCTGATTGCACCAATTTTGGAGTTAAATCTGGTTATAAGGGTTTGAGCACTTTTTACGATAATTTTCTTATACTTATCATTATTTTGAAATGCTAACCCTTTACCGAAACTACAATATACTTTGAAACCCATATCATGAGTGGTCCCGTTGTATTTTTCTTTTTCAATAAAAGCATTCCAAACAGCCGCTTTTTCTTTGTATTTTTCCTCACCCGTTAATTGGTATATTTGCCAAAGTGTGCCCGGAAAAAAACCACTGGTCCAATCTTTAGATTTTACTTGTTTGAAAACTCCAGTCGAAAGATTCATACTTCTTGGAATAGCCATAGAATCAATAGGAAAATCCAATAGGTTTTGAAATCTTTCTTTAATTTCTTTTTTTACTATTAAACTAGGGGGATTGTATTGCGCATGACAACTACTATTAAATAGTGCTATGGCAATTATTAAAAATAAAGAATTAAATTTCTTCATGAAAATTTGACTATTTGATTAATACTACCCAAAAAAAGCGCAACTTATTTTGTCTAATAAAGACGTATCAATAACAAACTCATCGTGATTATTAGAATAACCAAGGCGAATTGAAATAAGTTGATTTTTGAATTTTTGGATTTCATTTGACAAATATAAAAGTAGTCCCTGTTTTAAAAATCCAAAATAGGGTATTCAAATATCCAAATAGCAGGAAAAGCTAAGATTGTTTATGCTTTAGAATCGTCAGCGAATTTATTTAAGTACTGTGTAGGGGTTTCGCCAAACTTTTTTTGGAAACATTTACTGAAATATTTAGGATTATTAAACCCTACTTTATAACTGATTTGAGAAACGTTTATCTTGTTTTGTTCTAATAATTGAGCGGCCCTTTTCATCCTGATTTCATGAATGAATTCATTTGGAGTGAAATTGGTCCAGGCTTTTATTTTAGTAAAAAGCATCGTTCTACTTACACCAAGTTCCGAACAAAAAAATGGGATGTCAAATTGTTCGTTGGAAATATTTTCTTCCACAACTTTAAAAGCCTTCTTCAACAATTGCTCGTCTAATGAAGAAACTGCTATTTCACTTGGCGCAAAATTATCTTCAGATGAAAATTTATTTTTTAATCTTTGTTTAGATGCCAGCAGGTTTTTTATTCTTAATTTAA
>Ga0114974_10002898_pt1 | contig 13086 bp, 10 predicted proteins | sample S_130206_EF_Meta_FD_87318 | JGI IMG/M metagenome (GOLD analysis project Ga0114974, IMG submission 87318) | Freshwater microbial communities from Lake Simoncouche, Canada to study carbon cycling - S_130206_EF_MetaG | ecosystem: Environmental > Aquatic > Freshwater > Lake | place: Lake...
CCTGCACCTGCTGCGCACCATCACGCGGGAACGGCGACGCACCGACATCCGCCGGACGCACACCGGACGGAGCCGTCTGCTTCAACTCGATGAACACCGCGCGAAGCGGCGGGTCGGTGTTGCCCTCTTCGATGTGGGTGGTGTCCTTACGGGTGGTGGACAGGCTGCCCACCTCGGTCATGTTGCTGCGCGCCTGGCCGTCGGGCGTGGTGATGGTTCGCCCGCCGCGCACGTAATACGTGCCCACCTGATCGTAGATGTGGCGGTGCATCGCCGTCGGCTGCCCCTTCGGCCAGACGATGTCCCAGACGTTGATGCGACTGTTCTCCAGCAGTTTCGTGGCGTTGGTGCGCGGAAACGGCGGAGGGAGTGGCTGCTGTGCCCCAACGGCGACCATGGCCAGAAGAACGAGTGTCAGCGTAGCCGGCGTCTTCATGCGGCAGATTCTACGCCCCTCGCAGCCAGGCCGTCGCACCGGCTCCGCCTATGCTCACCACCGCGCAGCACACCAACAGCCACCGCGATACCAACATCCGTCAGCCTCCTGAGACGCGACAGAAATTCCGGCCAGGACCGCCGCCCGGCCAGGAGGCACACTGAGCCAATTTTGGAAATCGCCGTCCAGCGCGTTCACCCGCCCAATATCAGCAGCGAAGGGACAATCTCTATGGCACGTCCGAAGTCCTCGTTGTTCTGTGGGCCGTCACAGACGACGTCGCCAGTGCCGACGCCGAACAGTGGCGCGAGTTGGGGCACGCCGAGCGCGTGGTTCGCGAAGTCACTGAACATCTCGTTCGACGAACCGTCCGCGCGATGCAACTGACGCGGTTCGCCGCGCCACAGAACAACAACGCCCCGCGCTTCTGGGCGCGAGCCGCAGAAGTATCCGCGATCGACACACCGACATCGTCCGGCGCTTCGAAGATGCCGCGCTCGGGCAGGTGGCGTTCGTCGTCGCGATGGCGATGGCGATGGCGACGGCCATGTATGTGTTCGCGGTGAAGGGCTGGCTCAAGTAGCGGTGGCAGCGGCGGCGCGCGACGCGCCAGCGGCCACGAACGCACAGAACTCGTCGAGCGTCGCATCGGCGCTGACCGCCTCCGGCGACGGATGCCCTAACATCACGCGCACGTCGGGACCATCGAGTGCGGCCGAACCAAAGAGCGTCGTGGCACCGCACCGCATCGCGAGTCGCACCAGGCCGTCGGACACGAACATGTCGCCACCCGGCGTGGCGACACGGCGGATGCGCCGGTCCGACGACGCGGGGTGATCGATCATCGCCAGCACCAGCCCGCCTCCGCGCAGCGCCGTACGCACGCGAAGCATGAACGACGGGCCAAGCAGGATCTTGCCGGTGCCTGGGCGCGGACGACGCGGGTTGGCGGTCACGATGGTCGGGCGGTAGCCTCGCGCGCCGAGCCAAATCACCAGTTGTCCGACCAGCCCGACGTGCGGCACCACCAGCAGGACGCCACCGCGGGCGAGCGCCGCGTCGAGCACGGCGAGGTCCGGCACACGCAGCGGAACCGGAACGGGCACACCGGCCAGACCGAGTGCGTAGAGCAACAGGTAGACGCCGCTCTCGTGCGGTGTCTCGAGTCCGCCCCCACGGCGCTGGCTGAACTGCGCCGTCCGGCGTAGCACGGGTCCCAGGCTGTTGGCTAACTGACGGACGAGTGCGAAACGATGGACTGCGGGAATGAGGCGGAACAGCGCGGCTGCGGCCGTGCCGGCCGGGCGCGCCCACCGAGACAGCCACGGGCTCACGCGGGTATGCACCCACACCGGTGGGACGACCGAAGGACGCGTGGCAACGCCCTTCTCGACGATGCGAAGGTCGGGGTCGGACATGTTCGGGGGAACACCGGTATTGTAGCTGGCGCGGTTGACACCTTCCTCTCCGGCGTCATAATCGGCGCCGAACCGATACCACCGCAGGAGAACAGCATGCGTTTCATCACCAGAACGATTGTCAGCGCCGCCGTCGTCGCGGTCGTCGCCTCCGCCGGCGTGGCCGGAGTCGCCCACGCGCAGTCAGGCCGGCCAACGGTCAACGACCCGGCTGGCCCGCCGCCCGACCCGACCCACATCCCCACGGTCCTGCCGAAGGACATCACGTGGACGGGCCAGGAAGGCCGCCAGCAGATGGGGATCCTGTTCGGCGACCCGAACAAGCCGGGGCTCTACGGCGTGGTCTACAAGTGGTACCCGGGGAACTTCTCGCAGCCGCACTTCCACGACCAGGAGCGCTACGCCTACGTGATTTCCGGAACGTGGTGGGTCTCGACGAGCAACGTCTACGACGAGAAGACCACCTATCCGGTGCGCGCAGGCACGGTGGCGATCGACACCGCAAACACGGTGCACTGGGATGGGGCGCGAGTCGGTGAGAAGGAACCGGCGGTGCTCGTGCTGGTGGGGATGGGACCGGTGAAGACGGTGCAGGTGGACGAGAACGGGAAGCCGAAAGCGCCAGCCGCCGCTCGCTGAGGCGGACCTAACGGTCCGCAGTTACATGACGAAGCGGCGGACCTGACGGTCCGCCGCGACCTCCGGACCTGCTATTTCGGGTGTGCCATCTCCGGCACGACGCGGCCGAGGAGCCCCTCGAGCGGCTGCTGATTCCCGAATGGTCGCTCGTCCAACAGGTTGATCGAACGCGTCTGCGCCAGCACGGTCTCCACCGGCATCTTCCGCTCGCGGATCAGGTACGCGGCCCACATATGGCTGGCGCGCCATGCCACCGTGCAGTGCAGCAGCACCTTCCCGTCGGCCAACGACATCGCCGCGGCGAAGGTGTCCAGTTGCTTGGGCCCGTACGGATTCTCGGCCGACCCGCGCATCGGGATGTGCACGTAGCGCATCCCCAACTCCTTCACCAGCGCCGCCTCATCGAAGCCCACCTGCGCCATCTCCTCGGGCATCCGCAGGTTCACCACGGTGGTCACGCCCTTCGCCTTCAGGTCGCGCAGCGCCTTCTCGGTGGGCTGTCCGCCGATGAACATGTCGTCGCCCACCGTCGCGAACTTCGCCTGGAACATCCCGGTGATGTCCTGGCTCACCGGGTTCGGCACGGGGCCGGTCTTGTCCTTGCCGACGATGCTCTGGGCCTCGGCGGAGAGGACGGTGACGGCAACGGTCAGCGCGCAGGCGGCACAGCCGCGAATGATGGACGCACAGGTCATGATGCTCTCTCGTGAAAGGTGACGGGTCCGCCCAGCACGACATGTCAGGGCGCCAGCCGATCTTGGCACAGCCGCGACACGCGCACGAAGAGGAAGCAGTCGGCAGTCAACCGTCGTCAGAGGGAGTAATCTGACCAGCGTGGCACTCGTCATCCTGTTCGCCTGGAGTTTCGCGGCAGCCACGATCCTGCCGCTTGCCTCCGAAGTGCCGCTGGCGGTGGTCATCCGTCAGTCGGGCCAGTGGCATGTGCCCGTCGCCGTCGCCACGATCGGCAATGTTCTCGGTGCCTGCACCACCTACTGGCTCGCCAAGGCGGCAACCGCGGCGGTGCCCTCCGGCTCCGCCCGCGTGCGGCAGGTTGCGACGCGCCTCGCGTCGTACGGTCCGCCGGTGCTCCTGCTGTCGTGGGTGCCGATCATTGGCGACGTGCTGGTGGCGCTCGCCGGCGCGGCCGCTGTGCCGTTCGTCACCTTCGTCGTGTGGGTCAGCCTCGGCAAGCTCGGGCGGTACATCGCGGTGGCGCTAGCCGTCGTGTCGACGTCCTGATCGACCTGACCCAATGCCGGCCCGGTCCAGATCCGCACCAGTCAGCGCGAGTCGCTGCCGGTTCCACCCATTGTGGGCATGGTGTGCCTCATGGCGGGTGGAGCGCTACTCTTCACGCGCGGGGAGCAACGCTGCGTGCCGATTCGGCGCGCGGCCTACCCTTGACGTTCGAGCAGCCAGGTCGACTCCCCCGCCCCCTTGACCACCCGGATGCAACCGGGCAGCCGCTCGGTCAGTTCAGGACGATGGCTGATCACGCCGATCAGCCGGGCGCCATCCTCACGCAACGCTTCCATGGCATCGGTGACTTCGGCCAGCGACTCGGCGTCGAGCGTCCCGAACCCTTCGTCGATGAACAGGCTGTCCATCTGGAGCGCGCCGGAGGTCTTCAGCACCTCTTCGCTCAGTTGCAGCGCGAGGCAGAGCGAGGCCATGAACGTTTCGCCGCCGCTGAGCGTTTCCGCTCGACGTCGTTCACCGGCGTTGTCGTGGTCGACGACGAAGAAGTCGCCGTTGTCCCACTCGAGCGTGTAGCGGTTCGACATCTGACGCATCCGCACCGATGCCCCCGAGACCAGCGAGTGAAACGCCTCCTCGAGCAGGTATTCCTGGAAGGCATCGCCGCGCAGGTCCGACGCCATGGCGGTGTGCAGCGCCAGGCGCGCTCGCACGGCCGCAGCCCCCTGCTCGATCGCCTCACGCGCGGCCACGTCCTTCGCCAGCCGTTCGCACTCGGCCCGGAGTGTCGACACGGCCAGACCGGCGTCATGCCATGCGTTGACGGTGCGCGTGCACTCGGTGTTGGCGGCCGCCATCGCCTCGTCCGACACCTCGCCGTTCACGATGCGCGGCTCGATCTCGAGCAGCCTGTTCAGGACCGCGGCCCGGTCGGACTCGTGCTGTCGCACGGCTGCATCGAGCGTGGTCTGCCGTGACGCCGGCCGCACGGCCGCAGACGCGGCGGCCACATCCGGAAAACCCGACTCACGCAGCGCCGCGCTGAGCGCGGCCCCGTCAGTGGCCACCGCCGCCTCGGCCTGCGACGCCGTGACGGTTGCCGACAGGTGCCTGGCCACCGCTGCGGCCGCCCCGGTGCGTGCCTCCGCGAGCGCCTGCTGCGCAGCTCGCAGCGCGGCCTCGAGCGATGCGAGACGCTCTGCCAGCCCGGCACGCTCGGCTGCGGGGTCGCCGCTGCTCGATACGGCCGTGATCCGCGCCACCACCTCGTCGCACTCGACTCGCCTGCTGGCCGCGTCCCGTTCCAGACGTTCGAGTTCCTCGGTGGCGGCGGTGCGCTCGGCATCCGCTGTTACTCGCGCCAGTTCGGCGGACGCCGCTGCTCGGTCGGCCAGCCTCACCGATTCAGCGGCGCGGTCGTGCGCCACCTTCGCCGCACGCACTGTCTGCCGCCGCGCCTCGACAACGGCGCATCCATCGTCGTCCGGCGCAGCCGAGGCCGTGCCGGCCAGCGCCCCGACGATGCGCCCGACGAGCAGGCTGCGGCCGGTGGCGGTGTGGTCGAGTGCCGCCGTGCCCGCATCGAGCAACCGACGCGCACTGTCCACACCTGCAGCCGCGGCCGCACGCTTCTCGCCCGCCGCCTGCAGCGCCCGCTGCGCCGCGCTCAGGCTGACACGCGCCTGCTCGCGAGCCGCGCCGAGCGCATCGAGTTCGGGGACCGACTGCTGCGGCGGCATCAGCACCACCGTCTGCAGACACACGGGGCACGCCTCGCCCGGGTGGAGGTGTTCGCGCACCGCTGCGGCCTGGAACCGGGTCTGCCCCAGTTCGAGCGCCGCCGTTGCTTCACGCTCGGCCTCGACGGCTGCCGCGGCGCCGTCGCGCGCCAGTGCCATCGCGGTGTCCTCGGTCGCCGCCAGTCGCTCTGCACGCTGGAGGTCGACCGCGAGCCGCTGCCGTGCCGCGTCCTGTCGCGCCAGTTCCTCGTCGGCGGCGCGCACCTGCACCACCGTCGTCCACAGCTCGTCGAGCTGCCGTTCCTCTGCGGCGTCGAAGCCAGCGTCCGCCAGTGCCGCACGTGCCGCGTCGAGGGCCGCGACGGCGGCGTTCCGTCCGGCAATCGCCTGGTCAGCCTTCGCCCAGGCCGCCGCGCTGCGCGTCCGAGCGGCCGGCTGGCTCCGCGTGTAGCCGTCCAGTTCCTTCTTCAATACCTCGCGACGCGACAGGTCGCCGGTGATCTCGTCGAGGGCGCGAAGCTGACGCGCGAGACCCGCGCACGGTTCGGCATCCGCCGTCGTGAGCGCCACCTGCTGTTCCGCCGCCGCCACCGCTGCGGTTCGCGACGACGACGCCCCCTCGGCCGCGGTTCGCTCGCGGGTGGCCGCGGCGACGCGTGCCTGGGCCGACGCGCAGGCCTCGATGCGCGGCACCAGCTGCGCCGCCCGCCCGGCTGCGGTGAGCTCGTCGCGTATCGCCGCCACAGCCGGCGACGCCGCGTCGAGCGTGTCGCGGCGGCTCCGCAGCGTCCGCACCTCCAGCGTCAGCTGATGGCGCAGGCGCTGCTCCTGCACCGCCGCTTCCTGCGCGCGCTTCTGCACCGCCAGTTCGCCCAGCGCGGCCTCTGCGCTGGCCAACTCCTTCTGCTGCGCTGCGAGCGCCGCCGGCGTCGCGTGTTCGAAGGTGCCGAGCTGTCCATCGAGCGCACGCACCTCGCGGTCGTCGTCGCCTCGACGACGTTCGGCTTCGGCCCGCATCCGCTCGAACACTTCGTGCCGCAGCAGGCGCTGCAGGATGGCGCGTTGATCGTTCGGCGGCGCCTTGAGGAACTTGTCGAAGTCGCCCTGCGGAAGGATGACCGTCTGCGTGAAGGCGCTGAAGTCGAGGCCCAGCAGCCGCGTCACGGCTTCGTTGACCGGCTTGACCCCGTCGGCCACGCTGCGCTCGCCCGAGGGGAGCAGCTCGGCCAGCGTCGCCGACGTGGACAGGTTCTTCTTCCCTCGCTTCACGCGGCGCACCACCCGGTACACCGAGCCGCGCACCGCGAAATCGAGCGACACCGACATCGCATCGCGGCCGTGCGAGATGAACTCGCTGACGCCTTGCTTGCCAATGCGCGGCACCTCGCCGTACAGCGCGTAGAGCATGGTGTCGAGGATGCTCGACTTGCCGGCGCCGGTCGGACCGGCAATGGCAAACAGCGAGAGACCGGTGAAGTCGAGCGGCTGCTGCCGCTCGCGGTAGCAGGTGAACCCCTCGGCTTCCAGACGAACGGGCTTCATGTCAGTCCGTCTCCGCGAGCGCGTACAGCTGGTTGAACAGGGCGATAGCCGCGTGCTCGGGCTCGCGCTGGTGCCGGCGCTGGTGGAACGCACGGAACCGGTCGGCTGGGGCGGTTGACGCCGCCACCGGATCGGGCCGGTCGGGTTCCAGTTCGGGTAGCACCGCGTCCACGACGACCACGTTGGGAAGCAGTTGCCGCACGCGGCGGTTCAGCTCGGGCATCGGTGCCGAGAGCGACACGCGCACTCGCAGGAATCCGAACGCACTGAGGCGGTCGACCGACGCTTCCAGTTCCGCCAGGGTGCCGGTCCAGTCGCCTAGTTCCACACCACCCTCATACGGCACCCGCTCGACGCGCGGCGGCTTGCCGGGTGTGACCTCGACCAGCGCGAACGACTTCACCTGTCCCACTTCGCCAAAGTCGAGTTGCATGGGTGAACCCGCGTACTCCGTATGCGGACCGGCCGCCTGCACGCGCTGCGGCAGATGAATGTGCCCGAGCGCCACGTACTGCGCGGTGGACGGCAGCGACTGCGGCGTCGCCGCCCAGTCGTCGCCGAGCGTCACGACCCGCTCCGACCCCGTCGGCTTCGCCCCGGACACATGCGAGTGCCCGACGGCAAGGTTCACGGCATCGGCCCTGAACCCCTCGGCGAGGTGCGCGAAGATCCGCTGCATGGCATCGGCGTAGAGCTGTCGTGCGACGGTTTCGTCGTGCGCCAGCGTCAGCGCCTCCACCAACCGGCCGACCGGCGCGAACGGCACGGCGGCGATGCAGGCCCGTTCGCCGTTCTTCGCCGTCAGCTCGATGAGCCCGCCGTCCGTACGGCGCTTCGGCAACCCGAGAGTCCGCACACCAACGAACTCGGCCAGCAGCCCCCACGCTTCGAGCCGGGCCGGGCTGTCGTGGTTCCCGGCCACCACCACCGACGGCACCTTCGCGCGTCCGAGCCGCATGAAGAACTCGGACACCGCGCGCTCGGCCTCGGCCGCCGGCGAGGTGCCATCGAACACGTCGCCCGACATCAGCACCAGGTCGATGCGTTCCCGTTCGATGAACGTGGCCAGATTGCCGAGCACGGTCCGCAGTTCCGGCAGTCGGTTGCGGCTTTTCCAGATGCGGCCGGCGTGCCAGTCGGAGGTATGGACGATGCGCATGCTAGAGCGACATCCGTGCAAAGGGGTCGGCACCGGTCTCGTCGCTGGCCACTTCACTGGCGCGCGTCGCCCAGGCCGGGAACGGGAACCGCAACAGGATGGCCATCGGAATCTCCGGCTGCGCCACGATCATCGACCCGGGCCGCAACAGCGTGGCGCGCACACGGCCGACCCGCGACAGGAAGCCGTACTCGCTGCGCTCCGACTCGGCCGCGTCGAGACGCCCCACCACCTTCAACGCGGCGTTGCCGACAATGCGCCGCTCCACTTCGCTGGCAGTCTGCTGGGCACCGAACAGCGACACGCCGAGCGACCGGCCGCGCTCCGCAATGTCGAGGAGCAGGCCGTGCAGCGGACTCCAGCCTTCGCGCGGCGCGTACTTGTTCAGCTCGTCGAGCACCACAAACACCAGCGGGCGCGATCCCCCCTGCTGCTCCTTCAGGTCCATCATCCGCTTCAGCAGCACACCGACCACGAACAACTGCGCGGTCGCGTGGAGCGAGTGGATGTCGACCACCGTCACCTGCTGCGCCGACCAGTCGATGGTGCGACCGCGCGCCTCCGAGTGTCCGCTGACCAGATGCCCCATGCGCTCCGCAGCCGAGTGCAACCGCCTGACAAACGCGTCCTGCGTACCGCCGGCCACGCGCGACGTCATCAGCAGCCCCTCGAGCCACGGCCCACTCGCCAGCTCAATCAGATCGCTGAACGAATTCAGCACGGTCCCGTCGACGACGACATTCGCCGTCCCCTGGTCGCCCTCGCGTGCCGCTTTCTCGAGCGCCTGCTCGACGCGCGTGATGACGAGGTGAATTTGGGCGCGCGCATCCTCGCCATCGACAAACGCGAACCGCAGCAAGCGCTCACGACAGAACTCCCGCATCGTCCACACATACGGACTGACGCCCCGCTGACGGCTGCCCGTATCGGGCATCGGCGTGACGCTCCCCTTCCGCGTCGGCGCGAAAAACGCCACGCTCTGGAACGGACCGGCGGGCAGACCGAGCTTCTCGTATTCCGCACGAATCTCTGGCGTGAGCTTCACGTTCGGCTTGTCGAGCCAGAGCAGGTCTTCACCCTTCACGTTGAAGATGAGCGCCTTCGCGTTCGCGGCGTCGAGGCCGAGCGCGTTCGAGTGGAACAGCGAATAGAGGATGAAGCTGGCGTACGACGTCTTCGTGGCGACGCCAGAGACGCCGCTGATCGACGCGTGCGCGCCTCGTGTGCCGTCGAGGAACTCGAGGTTGGCATGCACCGGTTCGCCCGTACGTGTCAGCCCGATCGCGACGCTGCGTTCCATGCGGTCGAAGTAGAGCGCCTTGCGGAACTCCTCGCCGTGCACCACAGACACCGCGTCACCTGGCGTCGGTGGCACGAAGTACTCCGGCTCGACCCGTGTGACCTGCACATGCGCGGCATACGAGATGTCGGCCGGCAGGGTGCCGTCGGCCACGCGGAAGGCGTCGGTATCGAACTGGCTCCCCTCGAAGCGCTTGCGGACGATGTCGACCAGGCCATAGAAGGTGACGTGTTCGCCATTGCCAATGGCGGTGTGCACCACGACCAGATCGTCGAGCTGGAGGCGTTCGCCGTCGCGAACACCGACCCAGAAGTCGAGCGGCGTCGAGTCCTGCGACCCGAGCACGAGCCCAACGACCGAGGTTGTCGAATCAGACATGCGAAAGCTCCCGAGCCAGCAGCGTGGCCAGACGGCGATGAATCAGCCTCGTATCGCCAAGGCCGCGTCGAAGATGCTGTTCGAGCGCGCCGATCGGCACGAGGTTCTGCGGGGCGCGCGGGTCGCGGCTGCGCGACGGCACGAACCGGGGAATGACGCTGGTGGTGAGCTCGGCGAGACGGATCGCCTCGTCGACACCGACCCCTTCCGACACTTCGAGGCGCACCAGCCCGGTGAGGTCCGACTCGACACGCAGCCGGTTCGCGATGCGGATGAACCACGAGTAGCGCGCAAACCGCCCGGCGCTGCGAATGAGGAAGACCGGCGTGCGTGTGCCGCAGGTGAGCGAGCGCAGCACGGGCAACTGCTCGGGGCCGAGATACATCTTGAACAGGCGCTTCACGAAGCCCACCACCCGCCCGGCCGTGTTGTCGCCGATGCTGAGCGGACCGTCGGCCAGCACCAGCACCCGTTCGTCGCCGGCAAGCCGGCGCGCCAATTGTTCCTCGACGATGCGCATTTCGCTGTGGAGGCCGCGCAGTGGTGCCTCAGGGTCGTCGGCGGCGACGCTCCGCGCCTCGTAGACAAGACCGGGCGACACCACCACTGGCGCCGGCAGACTGTGGCCCGAGCCAAGGATGAGCAGACGTCCGCGGATCTCCTCGCCAAAGGTGGCGCGCCCGTCGCGACAGTGCACCACGCCGACGCCGTAGGCGCCGAACGCCCCGTGCAACGTGCGGCCGCCGGTGGAGACCACCAGCCGCGCCTCCATGCGGCGGACGCCGTCGACGACGGCCAGCGCTGGCAGAGGTCCGGCGAACGCAGGCGTGATGGGCGCCCAGGCTTCGGCCGCATGCTCGACCGCAATGTCGAGATCGACCGCTTCCTCGTCGGTCTGGAATTCCGTTGGCGTTTCGGAGCCGTACTCGACCGCCCATGGGTCGATGCGCACGTCGAAGCCGGCGAATGGACTGCTCACCGCCAGTTCCGGACAACCGTCGAGCCAGGTGTGCGTGGGGAAATGGGGGGACGACTGTCGGGCATCGGGATGCCAACAGTATCGCTCAGCGGCGTGACAGGACAGGTCTCGCGCTATCCTGACGCGGCTGGATGATTGAGTTGTAGCCGCGACCCTTCAGGTTCGCAGCACATCGCCGACCTGCAGTTCGGCAGCGACACACATCTCGCGCCCTTAATGGGGCAGCGGCGCCAGCAACTGACGGTAACTCTCGGACAGCTCCGCGAACTGCCGCGATAGCCGCTCGCGATCGGAGGGCGTGCAACTGTTGTGGCGGTCGGGATGGATGCGCCGGGCCAGTTGGCGATACTCGCTCCGCAGGTCGTCGAAGGTGAAGTCGGGCGTGAGGCACGCGCCGAACGACGTCAGCAGGTTCAACGCGCGCTGCTGACCCACGGTGAGCGTCCGAGCCGGCTGACGGACCTCAGCCGGCTCGGCCTCGACCGCGACGGCCTGGTTCCGTATGTGCTTCCAGGGTGCGGGTGCGTAAGTGCCCCGCGTGCCGGCAGCGGCCGGCAGCGTGAAGAACAGGAACGGATGCACAGGCTGCAACGTGGGAGTCGAGGCGCCGCGGCTCGATGTCATTGCCGGCCCGGGAGTGACCCCGAGCGCGTCATCGAGCACGTCAGCAAACGTCCGGCTCCACACGCCCCCCTAATCGGCACCCCTCCAGGCAGCTTGAAGGGTCTGTGCAACCGCGGCCCGTGGCGGGACGTTCTCTCCGGTGATATGCAGCGTTACGCATCTGTCGCTACACTCACGGGAAACCCATGGCCCTGTATGCATTCGACGGCACCTGGAACGACGCCAAGAACGGCGACGACCCGTCCTATGAGAACACCAACGTCGCCCGCTTCCATGCGGCCTACCGGAAGCATTCCGGAACCACCGATTTCTATGTGCCTGGCGTCGGCACGCGCTACGACCTGCTCGGCCGTGCGCTCGGCGGCGTCTTTGGACTCGGCGAACGGCCCCGCATCCGCGAAGCCTACGACCACCTCTGTACCGCCTGGGCGAACGGCGACCACATCATCGACGTCGTCGGCTTCAGCCGCGGCGCAGCCACGACGCTCGACTTCTGCCACTACGTCCAGGAACACGGCATCCGGAAGCCGGATACCGACGAGGTCGTGGAACCGACTCCGGAGATCCGATTTCTCGGGGTCTGGGACGTCGTCGCGGCATTCGGACTGGCCAGCCTTGGCAGCGACATCCTGAACATCGGTCACCATCTCGACCTGCCCAGGAAGAACCTGAAGTTCTGCTTCCATGCGCTGGCGCTCGACGAGCGGCGGCTGTCGTTTCTCCCAACCCGCCTGCCCGGCGCCTGCGAAGTGTGGTTCCGCGGCGTGCACTCCGACATCGGTGGCGGCAACGGTAACCGCGGCCTGAACGACATCGCGCTGCGCTGGATGTTCAGGAAGGCGCAGTCGGCAGGGCTGCCGATCCTCGAGGCCGACGTGGCGGCGCTGGCCCCGGCCTCAGTCGAACCCAATCACCACAATCGGCTGCCGATTCCCGTGCGGGTCATCGACTCGGTCGACCGCGCGCACTACACGGTGACGCCGCTCGACGGCTGGACGAATCCGCCGAGCAGCTGCCCCGTCGAAACCGAAGCGCTCGAACAGACGGCCACGGAGGTGGGGGCATCGGGCGTGCTGCTGCTGCCCACGGAGGTGCGCCGGAAGATGGCCGCCATCTGGCAGGCGGCCGAGAACGTGGCCCGCGCCCACGACTTCGAGCTCGACCACGTACGCACCTGGCTGCTGACCCTCATAGAGGGGCGCATCAGCCTCGTCACGTCCGAGCCGCAGCTCACCCTCGCCCGCACCAACATGGGCACCTTCATCACGCACGCCTGCACGAACGCGAAGCGGCGCGACTTCCGCGTGCTGACGGAGTTCTTCCTGAACGAGGCCAGGTTCGAGCTGCCGCATCTCTACCCGATCACGGACTAGAGTGATGCGGCGAACCTGAAGGTTCGTCGCCGAGGCTCGCACCGCAGTCCCGTTCGGTCCGGTGACACCCTTCTGAGGAGTTCAATGTCCACCTCCCTTCGCACCATCCTGCTGCTCGCCCTGTTCGGTGGAGCCAGCTGCTCCACGGTCACCGCCATCCGCGAGAACACGAAGGCGATTGGCGGCAGCACGCAGAACATCCAGAACAACACCGGCGCCATCGAGCGCTCCACTGCCGGCACCGCCGCGCTGGTGCCCGCCCTGCAGGGCGTCCAGCGGTTGGAAGAGCCGATGCAGTC
>Ga0114974_10002900_pt1 | contig 13082 bp, 13 predicted proteins | sample S_130206_EF_Meta_FD_87318 | JGI IMG/M metagenome (GOLD analysis project Ga0114974, IMG submission 87318) | Freshwater microbial communities from Lake Simoncouche, Canada to study carbon cycling - S_130206_EF_MetaG | ecosystem: Environmental > Aquatic > Freshwater > Lake | place: Lake...
AAGCCAGAAGAAGATGCCACACAATTGTTTACCGATTTCTTAGCCAAACATAAAGTAAATGTTAGGGTGAGAAGAAGTCGCGGAAAAGACATTGATGCCGCTTGCGGACAACTTGCCAATAAAGATAAAATTTCATCAAATTAATCTATTACGGACTTTTAATCGTTTCGTAAAAAGGCACATAAAAAATGAAACTTTGTTTTAAACTATTATTCTTGTTAACTGTATTTTTTTCCAAAAATGCAGCCGCACAACATATAGGCTTTCATGGAAAAATAGATTTATCAACTTATATTGGTTTTGATAAAATAACAATTCCGGTAAGTATAAAAATCATACAGCAACATACCGAAAAAATTGAATTGTATTCCGAAAATCAAATCATGAAGGTGGATTCTGTTGGCAATTATTTTATGATGATTGGCGATGGTAAAAACAGCGAAGGAAATGTAGATTCCATCATTTGGTCGGATGGAAGTTTTTTCCTCCAAATTTCTTCTATTGAAAATAATAAATTCGAAGAAACGATACCGCTCAGAATTCCTACCAATATTAATCCCGAAAATACAGAAGGCATATTATCAGATACTGAAAATAATGGTTTTGGTAAATTTAGCATCAACAAATCTTCAAATAAAGAACCGAAAAAAATCACACTCGATTTATCCACCAATTATGTGAATCTGGATTATCCAGCAGATACATATCCGATTTATCGGCATTACGAATGGTTTGATACTGATGGTGATGGTTATGGCAACTGTTTCATGCTTACTTACAGCGACAAAACAACGCATGAGTTTTGGCAAAATTCCAAAAAAATTGGCGATGTAAAATTGTATGCAAAACCGTTTCAAGAAATCATCATCAACGATTTGCACAACAACATTGATTTCGAAATGACCAAACCCGAAAAAGTAAAAAATTTGAGCATTACTTACGCCATAAAAAGTCCATTCTCATTAATCTACCTCATTGAATGGTAAGCATTATATTTATTGAATTACTTTATCTGAGCCGCTTTTTGTAGAATCTATTATCACTGGCAATATGTTTTGCAATGAGTCGGAACTAGGCATCTGTATTGAATTTTCTACATCGTTTTTATTTTGAACAGCAGGAGCAGCATTTGTTTTTTCTTTTGATTTTTGTTTTTTCGGCTTGCTATTTTTTGTAGCTTCCTTTATCACAGGAGAAGAGGTTTGTATGGAGTCCGCGTTAGACATCTCTAATGGAATTTCTACATCGGTTTTATTTTGAGATGCAGCAACAGCATTTACTTTTTCTTTAGATTTTGATTTTTTATTATGAATCAATAATAAGCGCATTTTTTCTTGCTTGTTTTTAATAACTTCAATTGTCTTTTTAATTTCATTTATTTGATTTGATAACTTTTGTTTCTTTGCGTTTTGCTTACTCTTAAAACTAGAATAATGCTTCTTATATGTTTCATAATTGTAATCGTCGTCTGATTCTTCTTCTTCATTTACATAATCTGGGTCTTTTGGATCATCTTCTTCCGAACTTGAAGAATAATAATCTTCTTCTTCAGACTTAGTATTTTCTAATGTCATAGCGTGTTCTTTAAATGGACTAAATTGAACTTCCCAATATAATGGATCATCATAAACCATTAAGCATTTGTTATTTTCAATAGCACTATAAAAATTATGCGCACCTTGATTATCGTAATAATAATCAACATTAATTAAAGCATAACAATAATTATATTTATCTTCAACATAATATTCTGGTTCAAGGTGTTTAAAAACTTGGACGTTCTTAATTTTCGCAATATTTAAATCTTCAAAATACTTAATAATAGTAGGAATGTCTTCATAAACAACATAATCAGGAATGTAGAGCATTTTCTTTGAAAACATAGATGACATAGATGACATAGATGACATAGTTATAATAATTTAATTATTAAATATTTAATTTTTGAAATCAATTTTTTTTTATATTTTTGTAATTTTTTTGTTTAAAAAAATTGAATTCTTTTTTATTATTAATAAAAAAGATATCTTGCACATTATAAGAAAAAATAACAATGCCCTGTGTAATTACCAATTATTTGTTAAGCGAAATTTTTAATAGGCAAAATATTGAGAAGTTTTATAAAACATTAATTACTAAACATTATTATTGTGAAGATGATTTTAAATTAAAGACTAATTATGCAATTTTATTGTTTGTTGATACATTATTTTTAGATAAAATTGGCGGTTATAAAGGGTTAAATGTACTAATGCATGCCCAACAATGCGAACTGTATGAATTTATAGCAGACAATCGCTTAAAAATTTTTCATTATGTAACTTTTAAAGCATCTGCACATAATGATTTAACTGGACTACGATTGCTTGTTGATGAGTTTAAAAAAGATAACTGGATTGTGCTATTTGGTCATTATTTATATGATAAAACATTGGATTTACTAAGTAGCAAAGAGGATTGTTTTGACATAAAAAACAAAATATATGCTATTATTTGTAGTCTTAAAGAAGCACTGGTAATAAAAGAAGCAGAATCAAAAAAAGCAGAACTATTATGTGATGCTTGCGAAAATGACTGCGCAATTTGTTTATGTGCTATGGATAGTAATAGTACTATTACAACTTTATGTAAGCATAGTTTTCATATAAAATGCTTATATCCAATGTTTGATGAGGCTGTAAAAGAAAATACAAAACAACCAAAAATTAGTTGTCCGTTATGTCGTGCTGATGTTTTTATAAAGTCAAAAATAACATTTAAGGAAATAGTGAATTATTAAAAAGGTAACAAAGCAAAACAAAGCAAAACAAAGCAAAACAAAGCAAAAAATTTTTTTTTAGACAATACAATACACAATACAAGTTACTATCTAATTAACATCAGCACGACACAAAGGACACGGAATACAATCCTTGTTGTAATTTTCCTCTTGATCAAAATATGCGCGCTTGCACTTGTCTAAACATCTGCTATGGAATATATGCATACAAGCAGTTCTAACGCATATACGATCAATCGTGATATCATCCAAACAAATAGAGCAATCCCAATTTTCTTCATGCTGAAAGTCGTCGGGCAATAGCTCTAAATCTACATTATTAACCGAGTTACAAATATGAGGCAAGTTATATTGTGTCGTCCTAGTTTCGTTACAAAACCAAGAGAAATTATGATCGTAGTCACATTGCAAAACACGGTCTCCGTATTGTTGTGCCCACGAAATTGCCATGTTTGTCAAATTATCTTCAGTCTCCCAATCAATGCTCAACAACCAAATTAATGCCCGTTCTGCTGCGTCATAGAAGTGACATTCATTGAGAGCTCCATGTTCTAGTTCCTCCTGCCGTCCCTCTAAAAAGGTAATCATGAAGTCTCTCAACTCATCTGCGACAGCAGCCTCCAAACAACACTCAAACTTTGCAACATAGTTCTCATTATACCAGGAATGGTTTCTTATCCAGCAATTCATGATGGCCTCCAATTCTCTAGGAAGTTTCCGTACATCAAATCTACGTTGAATAGCCTCTACTGCTTCGTCGCCTACCGTGTTTATCCTTGTTCGTAACAGAACATCATCAATAATAAGTTCGCCAAACAAGCTCCGGATCTCGTCAAACATAGTGCTATTCTTTGCTCTTTTCTATATATATTTGTCGAGGCTATTTAGTTAGCTAAATAAAAAATAATTCAATTTTAAAAAAGTATAACAACAATATTTAAAATTTTTAAATAATAAAAATTAAAATAAAAATAATATAATAAAAATAATATAATAAAAATAATATAATAAAAATAATATAATAAAAATAATATAACAAAAATAAATAATAAAAATATATTATATATATAATATATTTTATTAATGGAGACAAATATACCTAAAATAATTTTTATTGTTCCATATCGTGATCGTAGACAAGAAAAGTGTATTTTTTCTGTATATATGAAATATATTATGGAAGATTATGACAAAAATGATTATGAAATATATTACAGTCATCAAATGGATAATAGACCATTTAATAGAGGAGCAACTAAAAATATAGGTTTTTTGGTTATGAAAAAAAAATATCCAAACAATTATCAAGACATAACTTTTGTATTTAACGATATTGATACGCTTCCTGTAAAAAAAAATACATTTGATTATGCAACCACTAAAGGAATTGTTAAACATTTTTATGGATTTAATTTTGCTTTAGGTGGAATTTTTTCAATAGTTGGTAGTGATTTTGAAAAGTGTAATGGTTTTCCTAATAATTGGGGATGGGGATTAGAAGATAATGCGATGAATGATAGAGTTTTACTAAATGAATTTATTATAAATAGACAACAATTTTATCCACGAAATACGAGAGAAGTTCTTCATTTATTTGATACTCCTAATAGAATAATTAATAATAAAGAACCAGGGAATTATGCTAGTAAAAAGTTGCATGATAATTTAAATAACATTCACGAAATAAGTTATACAATTGCTCCAAATACAACAGGCAATGAAAACAATACAAGCGAAAATATTAGCGAAAATACTAGCGAAAATACTAACGAAAATACAATCAAAAATAATAATATGAAAGTAAGTTCTATTGAACAAAAAGAATATATGATAAATATTTCTGACTTCAGAACATTAGTAAATCCAGCAAATGAAATTTTTTACACACAAAATACTTTTTATAATTCATCACTAACACCAAAATTGTATGAACGTACAATACATAAAAAAACATGGTCATTACATAATCGTTTTTTTTAATATTAAATTTAGTTATTAAATTTAGTTATTAAATTTAGTTATTAAATTTAGTTATTAAATTTAGTTATTACTTTATTTAAATAAATTAATAAAGTAATAAATTTAAAGTTAAAAAAAGCATATTATTTAGAATGCCTTATATTTTAGAAGTGCAAAAAATGGAATGGAACTCTAAAACTCGCCATATAGGATATATGAATATAGTTTTTGAAACAAAACAAGAAGCAGCCAATTATTATAATAAATTTAATTCACATATGTTACCAATAACTAATGAAAATAGATGGTGTAGTGACTGGGATCCCGAAACATATTTAATGTATATTATAAGAGAGCATTTTTATGAATATTTAAATATCACACCTTTTGAAAAAAATTTATTCGACAGTTACAACTTTGGCTAAGTTTCGCGGTTTATCTGGATTTAATCCTTTAGCAATAGAAATTTCATATGCAAGTTTTTGTAATAGCACAGTAAATATTACTTCATTATAATAATCCAATTTATACAATAATATATATTTATGTTCATCTATTTGTAATTCATCTATAACATTTTGTGAATTTGTTATCACAAATAAGTTTGTTTCTCGTCCTAGTATTTCATAATAAGTAGATTTTATATTAGCATAATTAGTAGTATCATTATAATCAATCAATAATAAAGTGAAATTAGAACTATCTAATAAAGCAAAAGGTCCGTGTTTTAATGAACCTGCGGAAAATCCTTCGCAATGAATATAAGTAACTTCTTTTATTTTTAACGCTGCTTCGCAAGCTATTGGGTATAATTTGTGTTTTCCCAATATAAATATATTATTTATATTATTATCAATAATATAAGTTATTAAAATAGTAATTTTATTCATAATTTTACTATCATTTAATAATTGTGTTGTAGAAGTTGAGAGAACCCTTAGATTGTTTAAATTTTTTATATTATTTTTCTCATTATTTACAAACCACATACTAATTAGACTCAAAACTATTAACATGCTAGTAAAGGATTTTGTTGATGCTACACTAATTTCTGATCCAGCATTTAAATATACACCGCAATCAACTTCGCGTGCTATTAGCGAATCTACTTTATTTATAATTCCCATTGTTACACATTTTTTTTGCTTACAAATTTTTAAACAATTATATAGATCAATTGTTTCTCCCGATTGAGATAAAAAAATACATAGAGTATTAGAGTTATTTATATTTCTACTATTTGGTAAAATATTTTCATTAAATTCACACGCATTAACGATTTTAACATTTACAAAATAGTTTATTTCATTAAAATAAATCTCTCCCAATATACAAGCATTAAAACTACTTCCGCAACCAATCAAATAAATAAACTCAATAGAACTAATATTATTTATTAAGTAGTCAAGTCCGCCTAATTTGATTATATTATTATTGATTCGTCCTCCATAATTATATGCTTTTTGTATTGTTTCTGGTTGCTCCATTATTTCTTTTAACATCCAATGACTATAATGTTTTTTGGCATTATGAAAATCTTCATAAATTGCCTTTTTTATACTATATTCATTGGTTTCATCCAAAAATTGATAATTATTATTATTAATTTTTACAATGATGTTATCATTCAATGGAATATAATCATATACTAATCCTATAAATCCATTTGTTTCCGAAGCACAAATTATATAATTAGTATTATATCCTAATAGTAATGGAGAACCCTTTCTTGTTATATAATACGTGTCTGGTATTTTTGTATAAATAATAACCAGAGCCCACGTTCCTTCCAGTTCTTGTAAGCTTTTCTTTAATGCATCTTCAAAATTTAAACCACTTAATATGTAATATTCAATTAAATTAGCAATAACTTCGCTATCTGTATCACTGTAAAATTTATAATCTTTTGCGAGCAAAAATTCTTTAATTACCAAAAAGTTATTAATTATACCATTATGAACTAATATAATATCTCCATTTTGTGAATAATGTGGATGCGCATTATAATCTGTTTTACCTCCATGTGTTGCCCATCTAGTATGTCCTAGCGCAAATTTAGAATAAATAGTGTTTTCTAATGTTTTTTTTTGATATATGGTTTTTAATAACTCAAAGCAATCTTTTTTTGAAGTAGATGCCTTTTTTAATATATCGTGCTTATTTGTATTTGAATTTATATAACATATTCCCATTGAATCATAACCTCTATTTTGTATTAATTCTAGACTATTAAAAATATGTTCCAAAGCATTCGTATTTTTTATAGCATATATAAATGTTATTCCACACATTTTTTAAATAATATATTAGTTAGTATGAAAGTTTTAATTATTAATATTAAATATAATAAATAAGTAATATTATTATTTTTAATTTCCCATTATTTTTAAAAATCTTCTCCAAATTCAAAAGTATTTACTTTGGAATCTTTTGTTGCGAGAGAATATTCGCTTACGCGATCTTCAAAAAAGTTTGTTTTTGTTTCAATGCTTATATTTTCCATCCATTCAAATGGATTTTTACTTTCATAAATTTTATCACCTCCTAGTTGAAGACTTAGGCGATCAGCAACAAATTCAATATAATCTTTCATTAAAACTTGATTCATACCAATTAATCTACAAGGAAGCGCTTCAGTAATAAATTCTAGTTCAATTGCTACTGCTTCGCTAATTATTTCATGAATTTTTTGTTTTTTGAGTGGTTTTAATAATTTACTATGTAATAATACAGCAAATTCAGTATGTAATGCTTCATCGCGAGATATTAATTCATTTGAAAATGTTAATCCCGGCATCAATCCGCGTTTTTTTAACCAATAAATAGCACAAAATGCTCCTGAAAAAAATATTCCTTCAATACAAGCAAAAGCAACTAAGCGCGTAGCAAAATTAGACTTTTTATCATTTATCCATTTAATAGCCCATGCGCCCTTTTTTTTAATACATTCATATTCGTCTAAAGCATTAAATAATTTAGACTTTTGCGTTTTATCTTTTATATATGTATCAATTAAAGTAGAATAGGCAATAGAATGAATATTTTCCATAGCAATTTGTAATCCGTAAAATGCTCGCGCTTCACTAAGTTGAACTTCGCCCATAAAACGAACTCCTAAATTTTCTAATACAATACCATCGCTTGCCGCAAAAAACGCCAAAATCATAGATATAAAATGTCTCTCATTATCATTCAAATTTTCCCAATCTTTATTATCTTTTGATAAATCAATTTCTTCGGCTCTCCAAAATAAATCTTCGGCTTTTTTATACATTTTCCAGATGTCTTGGTCTTTAATTGGAAACATTACATAACGGCTAAGGTCTTCTTGTAATAATGGTTCTATAATATTTTTATTCATCCTAAATAATATATGTATAGATTTTTATATTTTTTTTATATATTATTTAGGATTTTTTTAATATATTATTTAGGATTTTTTTCTATAATTAATTTATAAAACATGAATTTAAAATTACCAAAAGGGATACACTATATTTTATATTTAGTAGTTTTAGTTTTACTTTTATTATTAGTAATGAATCATTTTAAAAAATCTAATGTAACAGAATCCAATGTAATAGAAGGTTTACCCGCAGGGAGAAGGGGAGGAGGAAGCAATAGATATTATTGGCGCTGATGATATCTTATTGCCAATAACTTGTTGTCGTTACAAATAAATAGAAGATAAAGAAGAGTTTTATGTTAAATAATGTACGTATAAATTTATATTTATATTTATATTTATATAAATATGAGTTTTAATATGAATATGAAATTCAAATTACCGAGAAACATTATTTCTAATGATGTTCTAAAATATATTTTATATTTAATAACTTTAGCATTAGCAGTAAGTTATATTATTAATGAAGAAAATATAGCACTTATAAGTTTAGTGCTAATTGCTAGTGGAATATATGTAATGAATAAAAATATTGTCATTGCTTTATTAATATCAATAATTAGTACTAATTTATTAGTAGCAATGAATTATTTTAAAAATATTGATGTAGTAGAAGGTGTTCAAAGTGGTTCTAATTGTTGCTCCGGACAACCATTTTATACTTCTAATTTATTAGTTTATAATACTTTAAGTAATAATATTAGAAATAGAAGTACTTGCCTTACTATTGAAAGAGACATAAGCGCACATATTGCGACTATTGCCAACGATAGTTCACAACTAAGATCTTTTTTTACTTCATTGTATGATAATAACGATTATGTAAATGCAACACGCATATGTAATACTATGAATTTAAGTGGTTCTATGTATGATATGAAAGGATTATTATTTAAAAAATCTAATGTATCTTCAAATGTTATAGATGATCCCACTATATTACCTAAAGACATATTAGATTTAATAGCAACAAGTAATATTAAAAGTATTTTGAGTGAAAGTAATAAAGTGATTTTAGATCAAACTATAATAATACCATTAGAACGTTTGAATAGAGTTTTATTTGATAAATCAAGAGACAATAATTTACAAAGACCTATAACTATTTCAGATTTAACAACTCAAGACAGAGAAGAATTAACAAGTATAATAACTAAACTAAAACTATTATATACTTCATCTAATATAAATTTATTAACAAAAATAGATAGTACTTATACATTATATAACAATAATAATCAACCCGTAGTTAATAATGGGGTAGCATATTCATTAATTAAAGATCAATATTTTGATTGTTCTGGTGCTATTAATAATACTAATATTGGAACGTTTTCAACCGCCAATATACTAGAATTAAGCAATAATGATTATTTTGGAACATCGGGTATTCCTGCTTCAAGAGGCGGATTAGGAGATGCTAGTTATAATCCTTATGGAACAATAACGCAAGCCGATTTATATCCAAGTAATAGAGATTTAGAAATGGAACTGCGTAGATTAGAAACTATACCCTCATCCGGAAATGCTCCTGTTAATATTATAAGTACTTATTTAAGCGCCATAAATACTTTTTATGAAAAACAAATTCAAAATTTAACAAATAGTAAAAGTACTACTTTTAGCCAACCACCAATAAATGATATATATAGTATTAGAACAATGAAACCTACATTTTTTACATATGATAATTGTTATAATAATACTTATCAATGTCAAGATAGTATAACTGGAAATTCAGCATTTAAATATTGTGGTCCAGCAGCCTACTATGAAATTCCAAAATTTTAAAATAATTTTATAGTTACAATTTTATATTATATTATATTGTATTATATATAATGTATGGTTATGATCCTATATTTTTAGAAAAAAGATTATTAACAGAGTGGTTAGATGAATCGGAAGATAACATTTTAGTAATTTTTGATAAGCAAAAATTGAGATTTTCTGCGTCACCAAGTAATAGTAACGAAAATAAATCGAATGATAAAGTTTTTTGTTTAAAAAAACAATTTTTGTTCAATCCAGAAATAAAAGACATATTTATAAAGTGTATTGTAGAAAATAACCAACTTATGGTAAAAAAGACATATAGTAATAAAACTACTTATAATAATATTGGATATTACATTAATAAAAATGTGCTAATTGATATTAAAGCTATTAAACCTTCATTACATAATGAGCGCATTTTTAAAGTTTCAATAAATACAGAAAGTATAGATGAACCAGGAGAAAATATGTATATTTCAAAAGAAACTTTAGCATTATCTAAAATTGGAGTATTTAAAAACAAAGAAATAAATGTAATGGATAAAAAAATTACTAAAAAAAATATACCATATAAAGAAGACGTTTATTTTGAAAAGTTATTATCAAGAGCATTATATGATTATTCTTATAAATGGGATGGACCAATAAATTCTTATTTACGAACAGGTCTCCCTTATTTTTTGACTCCTATTTTTAATCAAACATATAAAGTTTATGGAGACACCAAAAAAGAAGCTTGTTTAGCAATTTTAGCTAAAGTAGAAGATTTAGATAGAGCATTTTTAGAAGCAGCACCAAGGCATGAAGACTCTACAAAAGCATATTTTAGAGGAATGAAACAACCTTTTGAAAATTTTACAAAAGAAGGCGACTCAATAACAGTTCCAAATTTTATGTCTATTACTACAAACTTTAAGGTAGCAGTGGGATTTTCAGGAATTAAAAAAGTAGGACAAGCATTAGTAAATAATTGCTGCGTATATAAAATTTTGATATCAAATGGTGTACCGTATGTAAATATGATAAATACAACTAAATACAAACACGAAAATGAAACATTATTACCAAGAAATTTAAAACTAACTTTTATAAAAAAGTCAACATTGCCACATCAATATTATGGTGAAATTCCAGTAATAGTTATAAGTGTTTCATTACAAAATAATGATCAATTTAAAATTTTTACTGGTTGTAGTAAATTTTATTTAGGAAAATTAATTTCTGTTAAGTCATCATATTTAGACTCAATTAATAAATCAAAAAAAGATAAAACCAAATCAAAAAAAATTATTGTAGAAAAAGTTATTGTAGAAAAAATTATTCCAGATAAAGTTATTGTAGAAAAAGTTATTGCCGAGCAAGAACACATAGCAAAGAAACGAGAACGATGTCCAAATGGCACTCGTAAAAATAAAATAACTAGTCTATGTGAGCCATTACCTATAAGTTTTAATACAACTAATTCTCCTAAAAGTGAAAATAAAACATTGAAGCAAAAAACTAAATCTAAAAGGTGTCCTAATGGTAGTCGAAGAAATAAAATATCTGGACTGTGTGAAAAAATTAATGAGGTCTAAATTAGGTCTAAATTAGGTTTAAATTATTTATTTCTTTTATTATTTCTTTTATATTATTATTTATAAATAATAATATGAGAGATTGTTGTGCTAGCGCAAAAAGAGCAAAAAAATGTAAAAGAAAAGATGGGAAACTATTTAGTCTTCCGCGAAAATTTACTAAAAAACGGTGTGCGCATATTAAGGGTTTCACTATGCGTTCATCGTGTGCGCCATATAAATATTGCTAAATTTATTTACTGTAACTATAGAATAAAAATGCTCCGGTAGCTCCTAATAACTGTGCAATTACATATACTATGAATTTGGAAACATTTATTTTTTTAGATAATAGCATCATATAACTTACTGCTGGATTGAAGTTGCCTCCAGAAACTTTGCCACCAAAATAAATAACGGATGCTAAAGTAATACCGATTGCTAAAGGATCGCCTGACATTAAAATTACTGCCAAGAAAATAAAAGTTCCAATAAATTCTGTGAAAAATTCTAACAACATTTTATATATATAAAAAATATAAAAATATAAAAATATTAAAATAAAAATTATTAAAAATTATTAAAAATAAAAATATTAAAAATAAAAATAAAAATAAAAATATTAAAAATAAAAAATAAAACCTAAATATTATGAATAAAGTCGGAGCAAAATCTACTATTTATGACCCCGATACTAATTCTGTAAAGCATGTTCAAGAAACATATGATGGGCGACCTTTTTTTAGAAAAAATTATGGCAAACCTAATATGTTCTTGGAATATTCAAAAAAAGCAGAAAGTGCTATAGTTAAAATATTAATGGAACATCCACATCCAAATATTGTTCATTATTATGACATTAATACTCAGTATGCCGACATGGAACAAGTAGATACATATAAATCAAATCCATTATTATTAGAGAAACCTGTTATGAGACGCGAAGACTTAAATGAAATAATAGAAGTAATGAGTACAGTAAAAGATTTTTTACAAGCACTAGGAATTATGTATGTAGATTGGAAATTCGATAATATGGGAAAATCTGTAGATGAAAAATATAAATTGTTCGATTTTGATGCGTCTGGACTAATTGATTTAAGAACGCAACAATGGAAACTTCAGGCCAATCCTATATATTGGAGTTATAGAGAGGCAATAAAAAATGGAGCACAAACACCAAAAGAAATAGATGATTGGTCTTTTAACCACAATATTATTGAAGAAGGGGAAAAATTGGTTACAATCATATAAATGAAAAATTTTACCATAAATAAACATGACTCAATATTTTAGCATTATAGTAACCTTTTGATTTTCTTTTTTCTAATGCTATTGCTTGTCCTCTTTTTTTTGTTCCAGAGTGCCGATTAAAATAATTTTGCATACGTTTGCGATCATTATGATTTTTATAAGCATATAATTTTAAAGGTGTTCTGTCTTTAAATTGTTCATAATCTGATGCGCCAAAATGTATTTTGCGTATTTTTTGTGTTGTTTTATTTTTTACATATGCTGTGTATTTTTTTCCACTTATTTTACTTCTCTCAAATTTAATAATTTTTTCATGCATATTATATTTTATTATATATAAAATATTTTTATT
>Ga0114974_10002901_pt1 | contig 13081 bp, 8 predicted proteins | sample S_130206_EF_Meta_FD_87318 | JGI IMG/M metagenome (GOLD analysis project Ga0114974, IMG submission 87318) | Freshwater microbial communities from Lake Simoncouche, Canada to study carbon cycling - S_130206_EF_MetaG | ecosystem: Environmental > Aquatic > Freshwater > Lake | place: Lake...
GGCGCACCGTCCCTCTGCAGTTGGCGTGAGGCGATGTCGAGCTGGTACGGTCCGAACAGCAGCAGGTCGGCAGGCAACGTGAGGCTGATCATACAGGCGGCCGCAGGGAACGATGGCAAGCTGGCCGCGCCGCCGCTCGCCCGCTTCGCCAAGCCGGAGCCTGGCAGCTAGAGCGCTTTCCATTTCGGTGTAGTACGTAGTGTCCGGCTTTAGCCGGACTTTCTGGGGTCCGCCTGAAGGCGGACACTACACCGATCTCGAAAACGCTCTAGCTAGAGCGTCTTCCATTTCGGTGCGGCGTCGCTGCGAACCTCGACGTATCAGCAGGGGTCCACCATCACGAAGGACACGAAGGACTCGCGCCTTATTGCGTGATCGCCTTGCCGTCGACGATGTCGTAGATGCGCCGCACCGCCGCCAGCGACGGCGTCACGCCCTGCCCGTAGGCGGCCGAGAAGGCGGTGAGGTCGAGCCGCTTCAGCGCGTCGTCCGGCGACACCCCCTGCTGCTTCGCCGTCGACACCTGACGCCATTCTTCACGCAGGTAGTTCTGCATGGTGGTGATTGCCGTCTCAACCGCAGGCCGCCCCTGGATGTGATCGCCGTGGCCCGGCAGCACCAGCTCGACATCTAGCTTCTTCAGGGCATCGAGCGTCGCCGGCTGATCGTTCGGGAAGGCGTCACCCTGCCAGCCGACCGTCGCCTTGAACAGGATGTCGCCCGTCGCCGCCGCCTTCTCGGACGGCACATAGACGATGAGGTCGCCGGCCGTGTGGGCGCGGCCGATCCACATGATGCGGAACTCCTTGCTGCCCGACCAGACCGACATGGTGCCGGACACGGTCAGGCCAGGCGCCTGCAGCGGGAAGTTGCCGGTGTAGACGGCGAGCGACGCCTCGGCCGCAGCCAGTTGCTGCTGCAGGGTCGCCTTCTTCGCGGCGTCGGCTTCAGCCGCCACCTGCGTCTTCAGCCCGGCGATGCGCCCCGGCATCGGGTCGGTGAAGTTCCGGAACGTCACGCCCTGGCGCGCCTCGGGGCTGAGCAGCATCTTCCTGGTGAAGTCGCTGCCGATCACCTGCACGCTGGCCGGCAGCGCCGCGTTGCCGTAGGCGTGGTCGATGTGGAAGTGCGTGTCGACGAGGTATGTCACCGGCTTGTCGGTGACCGACTTCACCCCGTCCAGCAGCGACCGCGCCGACGCCGGCGAGCCTTCGGAGTCGGTGACCAGCACGTCGGTGTCGTTCACGAACACCCAACTCGTGGAGTTGATGCCGGGGGTGCCTGGGGCGTCCGCGCGATAGATGGTGTCGGTGATCTTCGTCATCCGGTGCCGCACCGCTGCGCCCTGTGCCGACGCCGGCTGACCGGGCACGACCCACGCCGCGGTGCCGCCGCACACGACCATCGCCGCGAGCACGCCCAGGCGCACGCGCCCGTTGTCTGCCTTCACGTTCATGTCACTCCTCCTGTGAGGCCGACACGGTAGCACGGGCTCGCAGCGGACGCCCGTCGAGGAACGCCGGCCGCTCGCACCCGAGCGCCTCGAGGATGGTCGGTGCGACGTCGAGCAGCGACCCCGGTGCGCAGGCCGCGCCAGGCGTGCATCCCTCACCCGCCATCCAGACGGCGGAGTGCGGCGAGTGGTCGCCGCTTCGCCGTCCCCATCGGCTGCCGACCGGCACGTGCACACGCCCGACGCTGGCCGACTCGCACGTATCGAGCAGGCCAAGGTCCTGCCTGAAGCGCACGATGAGATCCGGCACGTCGGGATGATGCGACGGCCCGAAGGTCTCGTCTGCCGTCACCACCTCGCTGACGATCGGCTGTCCGCTGGCGGGCTGCCTGAGTGCCAGCAGTTCAGCACGAAGCCGACCCACGAGTTGATCGGCGTCCGCACCTGGCTCGACGCAGCCGAACGGCTCACGCCCCTTCAGGTTCAATCGGATCGCGCCGATGGTGTTGTTCGGGACATACACCGCGCGGGTGGCTGGCGACTCGAGCGGGAAGAACATGGCGCCGCTGCCGCGCTGCAGCGGCCGCAGCAGCGCCCGCATCACGGGCTGCTCCACCACGAGCCGGCCGAGACGCTCCCAGTAGCGCCGAGGCACCCAGTGCTTGGCGCGGGTCTGCAGGTCGCGAATCACGGAGCCGCGCCCCGCGGGCCCTGAGCTGACGCCCAGTCGAGCCAGCACCTCCGGCAGCAGTTGATACCCCGCCACGTACGGCGCCATGCCGTGGCTGGCCAGCACGATGGTGCATGTGGCGTTCGCCGCCGCCATCAGCCGGCCGGCAGCCGCATCGAGCCTGGCGTAGACCGTGTTCACCGCATCCACGAGCGCCTGCGGCGCGTCGGGTTCGAAGCCCCAGTGCGCCGGGTCGCTGTAGTGCCAGCACCAGTGCCCGACGCAGTGTGACTCGGAGAATGCGCACGCGAAGAGATCCCAGTCGTCGCGCTGCAACAGATCGAGCAGCAGGTTGGTCTTGCGCTCGAGGCCGTCGAGCAGGTCGGTCAGCAACCGCAGGTTGCTGCCGGCCGTGCCACCGTAGTGGTCGCACGACGGCACGGTGTAGGCGCCGTAGGTCGCGGTGAGTGCGTCGATGAGTGGCGCCGGATAGCTGGCGGTGCCGAAGTGCGGGTCGTGCAGACCGTACTCCGCCACCTGCACGCCGTTCAGCGAGGTCGCCAGCGGCGCATGCGGGATGTCGACTACTGCGACGCGGCGTCCCTGCGCACTCGCCACCCCCCAGAACGTCGGATCGCCCGCCACGTCGGCGGCGGTCAGCGCCCGCGGTGCGGCGCTGCCGGTGATGACCTGCCGTGGGTGGAAGAACCGCGGCAGCGTGCCGCAACTCACCCCGGAGGCAATCTCTGGCCACACGGCGCCGGGCAGCGTCAGCATGCCGTTGGCCAGCGAGCCGCTGACGCCGCGTTCGGCCAGTGCGCGCAGGTGGGGCAGGCGTCCGGCAGCTATCCCTTCGCGGAGCAGGCCGGGTTCGGCCGCGTCGAGCCCGATGAAGAGCACCCTGGCACTCACGGGTCAGTCGACCGTTCCGGCGAACCGCTTCATCGTCAGGCGCAGCCACACCGGGACCGCGAGCAGTGCCACCGACCGGCCGATGCCGAGCCAGCAGTCGACACGCCGCCACGTGAAGTGCTGGCCCTGCAGGCGGAGCCGCGACCAGGCCATGGCCAGCCGGTTGGCAGTCGTGAGCGAGCGGGCGGCTTCGACGCGCGTCACGACCACCTGCGGCAGGTTGGCGCAGGGGAAGCGCAACGCCAGGCGCCAGAACAGCTCGTAGTCTTCGCCGAGCGAATAGTCTTCGCGATAGGCGCCAGCGGTGCGGAGCGCCGACGCGCGCAGCATGCAGGTGCCGTGGCTGAACGCCGTCCGGTAATGCAGGCGTTTGCGGATCGCCTCCCATCCTTCGGGATAGCGCGTGGTGTAGAGCGGTCGCATCCGCTCGTCGACGTGATGCGTCCAGCCGCCCACCAGCGCCACGTCCGGGTGCTGCGTGAGGTAGGTGGTCTGCCTGGCGAATCGGTCCGGGAGGTTCAGGTCGCCGGCGTCGAGTCGCGCGACCACGTCGTAGCCCCGCGCCAGCATCCACTCGACACCGGCGTTGAGCGCGCGGGCGATGCCGCCGTTCACGTCGAGGCGCAGCGTCACCACCTGGTGCGCGCCGGCCGCGGCGGGGACGTCGAGCGGCGGCACGCTGCCGTCGTCCACGACCAGGACGTCGAACGCCTGCCGGTCCTCCGCGAGCGATGCCAGCGTCCGGTCGAGAGCCAACCGGTCATTGAAGGCAGGAATCAGGACGACGAGGCGCACGCCCCTATCTTACGAAAAATACGGCCGAGTTCGGGGGTGACGCCGCCGCGTATCATGGGGCGCGTGCACATCCACCGACTTCGCCGCGTAGCTGCGGCCCTGCTCGCCGCGGTGATGGTTGCGGGGCTTGCGGTCGCCCCGGTCAGCCGTCTCGCCGCGGCCGGTCCGGCCTTCACCTACACGGACGTCACGGCGCGGGCCGGCATCACCTTCACCCACGAGAACGGCGCGGCCGGGGCGTTCTGGTATCCCGAGCTGTTCGGCGGCGGCGTGGCGGTGCTGGACGTCGACGGCGATGCGGCGCCCGACCTGCTCTTCGTGAACGGACGATCGTGGACGCCCGGAGCGAAGTCCGGGCATGCGTTGTATCGCAACAATCGCAACGGCACCTTCACCGACATCACCCGCGGCAGCGGGTTCGACACACTCGATGCCTACGCGCTCGGTGCCACGGTTGGCGACTACGACAACGATGGCCGCGACGATGTGTTCGTGACGACGACCGAGGGTGGACGCCTGCTGCGCAATGCCGGCGCGAACCGCTTCACCGACGTCACCGCCAGGGCAGGCATCCGGAACAGCACGTTTGCGGTCAGCGCAGCATGGCTGGACTACGACAAGGACGGCCGTCTCGACCTGTTCGTCGGGAACTACGTGCAGTGGTCGCCAGCGGCTGAAGCGGGCGTGCGCTGCACGCAGGGCGGTGTCCGTGGCTACTGCGGACCCGACGCCTACAAACCGGTGGCGCCGAAGCTGTATCGCAACCTCGGTGACGGCCGCTTCGACGATGTGTCCGTGCGTGCGGGCCTGGGCGATCCGAGCGACAAGGTGATGGGCGTTGCGGTGCTCGACTACAACGGCGACGGCTGGCCCGACCTGTTCGTCGGCAGCGATCGTGTACCGGCCAAGCTGTATCGCAACGACGGCAAGGGACGGTTCGTCGACGAGGCGGTGCGCGCCGGTGTGGCCCTCAGCGAGAACGGGGTGGCCCGCGCCAACATGGGCACCGATGCCGCCGACTACGACCGCTCCGGCCGCCCGCACATCGTCGTCGGCAACTTCATGAACGAGATGCTCGGCCTGTATCACAACGAGAACGGCACGCTGTTCCGCGACGTGGCGCCGCGCTCGGAGGTGGGGCGCGCGTCCTTGCTCGCCGTGACGTGGGCCACCTTCTTCTTCGACGCCGATCTGGATGGCTGGCTCGACATCTTCGCGGCGAACGGCGGCACCGACGAGTCGCAGGGGCGCGATGCCCGCGCGCGCATCAGCCAGGCGCCACTGCTGCTGCGCAACCGCGGCACCGGCAGCTTCGAGAACATCACCGCCTCGCTCGGCCCCGGCTTCACGAAGCCGGTGATGGGCCGCGGCGGCGCCTACGTCGACATCGATGCCGACGGCGATCTCGACCTGGTGATGACCACGCTCGATGGACCGGCGGTGCTGCTGCGAAACGACGGCGCCAACGCCAACCGGTGGCTGCGCGTCCAGGCGACCGGCCGCACGTCGAACCGCAGCGGCATCGGCGCGGTGGTACGGGTCACCAGCGCGGCAGGCACGCAGACGCAGGTGGTACGCAGCGGTTCGAGCTACGCCTCGCAGAGCGAACTGGTGCTGACGTTCGGGCTGGCGAGCGATGCCACGGCGACGAAGGTGGAGGTCACGTGGCCGTCCGGCAAGACGAAGACGGTGAGCGGCATCGCTGCGAACCAGCGGATCACGATCGTGGAGCCGTAATCGGCGACGGTCCGGCTAAAGCCGGACACTACGCGGAACCGTTGCGCTGTCTCCTGGCGTGTCCGGCTGCAGCCGGGCCGCATCGTTCTACCGCGCGGCGCGCGCCTGGCGCGCCAGTTCCTCTTCCACCAGCCGCTTGAAGAACTCGAACGGCGGCAGGAACGACGGCGGCTCCGGTGCGAGCCGCCCGTTCACCAGCAGGCTGCCCGCTGCGGGGATGGCATAGCGGCGCGTCTCCTCGAGCGCCTGGCCGAGGCGTTCGCGCATCTGTTCGCCGTCGAGGCACGCGTCGAACACCGGCCGGTTCAGTCCCACTTCCGACGCCACGCTCTTGAAGCGGCTGGCGTCGAGCGCGCCGGCTTTGCCGAGCAGCGTGTCGTGGAACAGCCAGAACTTCCCCTGCAGGTTGGCGCACGCCGCCGCTTCGGCCGCATGAATGGACGCCGGATCGTTGGCCGGGAAGTGCTTGAACACGAAGCGGACCCGCGCACCGAACAGATCGCGGACGCGTGGCACCGTGAGTGCGTAGCGCGCGTAGGCCGCGTCCTGGAAGTCGCCGAACATCACCACTTCGACCGGTGCCGTCGCAGGTCCGATCGCCGGGTCGTCGGCAGGATGCTCCACGGTGACACTCGGCGCATCGAGCACGATGTCCGCACGGGTCGAGACCTTGGTGAGTTCCTCGAGATAACTCATCTTCGCGAGCTCGGGCTCCACCTTGCGCGCGAGCCACTCGCGCAGGGCTGGACGTAACTGCTCGATACTGGCGCCGCGCGCGCGGTCGCCGAGGCTCTGGTAGAGGCTCGTCACCGCCGTGTCGGGCAGCGGCACCGTGCGCGTCGGCAGTTCCTCGGCCAGCAACGCGTCCACAGTGAGCTGGCGCGACGCGGCTTCGCGCGCCAGCAGTTCCGCATGCACCAGGTCGTTCACGATGCGGCGGCGGGCGTCGAAGAGCTGCCGGCTGGCCGCGAGGTAGCCGACCGGATCGGTACGCTGCCACTCGCGATCGACGTCGGCCAGCGTGATAGTGCGGTCGCCGACACGCGCGGCAGCGTCGCCAGGTGCCGGCAACGACGCCGGCGAGCCCGGCGCCTGTGCGGGCGCCGACGCACCGGCACCGAGCTGCAGCTGCACCGACGCCGTGTCGCCCGGCTGCGGGCCGCGCGTGATGGTCAGCAGGTAGGTGCCAGGCGGCATCATCCCCAGTGGCGCCACAGCGATCACGCGCGGGTCCATCGCCAGCTGGATGTTCAGCGGCACGAGATCGAGCGTGACGAACGGGCGCTGGCCGAAGCCGCTGCCGGCGACGGTGACCGTCCCGGCCGTCACGTCCGGCACGGCACTCTGGATGGTGAGCGGGGCGAGTTGTGCGAACGTCACCGCCGGCGCCAGCGCCGCCAGGGCACACAGGATCGTCGCCCGCAACGCGGACCTCATGGCATCTCCTCGTCAGTCCACGGTGTACGGCACGGTTCGGCCCGGTCGTACAGGGCGAGCCGCGAGGTGAGGCGGGCCTTCACGGCCGGCAACTGCGCCCGCGCCGCGGCGGCAATCAGGTCGCGCTGCAGGGCTTGCGCCTCGCGATACTGCCCGAGTTCGGCCAGCGTCATCGCATAGGTTTCGCCGAGTTCGAGCGTGCGGCCGCGCTGCAGCATCTGCTGCACCAGCGCCATCGCACGACGACCATCGCGCACCGACGCGTCAGGCGCCGTGGCCAGCAGCCGCGCCAGCGCATGAGTGAAGACCAGGTCGCCGCTCGCCAACGCCTCGGTGAGCGTCTGCTTCGCTTCGGTGTAGCGGCGCAGCGTCGTCAGCATCATCGCCAGGCCGAGGCGCGCCTCCGCATTGTCGGGCGCATTGGCGATGGCGAGCTGATAGCTCTCCAGCGCATCGTTCAGCTTCCCCGAGCGCCGAAGGCTCGACGCCAGCCGCAACCGCGCCTCGGTGTAGGAGGGACGCACCTTCACGGCAGCGGTGAAACGGTCGATCGCCTCGGCATGACGACCCTCGGCCTGCGCGAGCACGCCGAGGCTGAACTGCGCGGGAAAGTATTCCGGCTGGGTCTGCACGGCGACCTCGAATTCTCGCCGCGCCCCAGCCGCATCGTTCTGCATGCTCAAGGCGGTTCCAAGACGATGGTGGAGGGCGGCGCTGTCGGGTGCGAGCATCAGCCCCTTGCGGAACTGCTCGGCTGCGCCGGCCCAGTCTTCTTCATCGAGCTTGCGGAGTCCGGCGGTCTCGTACGACTGCGGACTCTGGAGCAGCGACTCCAGTTCCACCATCAAGCTGTCGCGCGGCGCGATCTTGCTGTCGCGGCGCAGCCGCAGGTGCTCGGCCGACTTCACCGTGTCGCCCAGCGCCGCGTACGCCTGCGATAGCGGGTAGTGCGCGGCAGTGGCCTTGGGGTTCAGGCGCAGGACCGCTTCCAGGAACTCCGCGGCCTTGCGGTGGTCGCCCCTTGCGAGCGCCGTGCGGCCGGCGCCGAACTTCGCCGACACCGAGTTCGAATCGAGCTGCAGCGCGTGCGCGAACGCCGGTTCAGCCGCCTCGGGCTTGCCGGACGTGAGGCTGACGTCGCCCAGCCACACGAGCGCGTCCATGTCGTCGGGGCGGAGCTGCAGCACGTGCTGGAGCAGTTCGACGGCCTGTGGCAGGTTGCCCTTCGCCCGCGCGAGGTGCGCCAGGTAATACGGCCACCGGTAGTCGGAGCCGTCGAGCGACTGCGCCGCGAGGAACTCGGATTCGGCGGCGTCGGGCAACTGCGCGGCCATGAACAGCTTGGCCAGTTCGCCGTGCGCGTTTGCCCGGTCGATCAGGGTGGCATCGCTGCGAGCCTGCGTCTTCACCAGCCAGTCGTGCTGGTCGGCGATCTGCTTCTGCACCGACGGCACGAGCTTCGAGATATCGGGCAGGCCGGCGACGACCGTCGCGCCCTGCGGGGCCACTGCGGTCGACGCGGCGGGCGCGCCCGCCGGTGCGCACGCAGACGCACCCACGCACAGCGCCACCATCAGCACGCACCCAGCAGCGGCTCGCGTCACTGGCCCTCACCCTGCGTCAACGTGGTCCAGCGATCGACCGGCACGCGGCTCCACTCCTCGCGGCTCCCGTCCGGCCAGTTCACCTGCACGCGCGTCACCGCGGTGGCGGCGCCGAGGCCGACGAGCACACGCGGGTCGTTGGCAGAGGCGTAGCTGCCGTCGGCGCGCACCCGGCGCCAGCGCGTCTTCCCGTCGCCGGCGGTCACGCCGACGCGAGCGCCCAGCATGTCGCGCCCGCCCGTGCCGGTCACCTTCAGGCCGACCCAGTGCTGCTGGTTGCCGACGTTGTTGATGAGCAACCGGGCGCGTCCCGCATCGTTGCCGACGAGGATGTCGACGTCGCCGTCGTTGTCGACGTCGCCGAACGCCGCTCCCCGTCCCGATTCGGACAGCGCGAACGACGCGCCAGCCTTCGACGTGACGTCTTCGAAGCGGCCGTTGCCGAGATTCCTGAACAGCAACCGGTGCTGATCGTAGGGGAACGCCACGGACTGGTGCCCTTCGAGGGTGATGATGGTGCCGTTCGCACTGAAGGCGTCGAGCCAGCCGTCGTTGTCGTAGTCGAACAGGGCGGTGCCCCAACCGGTGAACGGCGTGCTGGCCGGGCCGAGCCCGGACACCGCGCCCTGATCGCGGAAGCGCGCCTCGCCGTCGTTCACGTAGAGGTTGAACCCCTGGCTCGTCAGCTCGGTCATCATCAGGTCGTCGTCGCCATCATTGTCGATGTCGCCCGCGTCGACGCCCATGCTGGCCTCGGCCTTTCCTTCGGCCGTGATGGCGGCGCCGCTCTGCAGCGCCATCTCCTTGAACGTACCGTTCTTCTGGTTCACCCAGAGCAGGTTGTCCTCGCCGTCGTTCGCCACGTAGATGTCCACCCAGCCGTCGTTGTTGAAGTCGGCTGTGGTGACACCGAGCGCGGGGCGGGGACGCAACCCTGGCAGCGCCTTCGCCGACACGTCGGTGAAGACGCCCTTGCCGTCATTGTGGAACAGGCGGTCCGGGAAGCCGCCGTAGATCTGCGGCGGGCAGTAGTCGGGGGCGCCGGCCGGGTTCGGGCAGACCTTCTCCTTGTCGAGGCCGCGGTAGTTCACGTTGTTGCCGACATAGAGGTCGAGTGCGCCGTCGCGGTCGTAGTCGACGAACGCCGCGGAGACCGCAAACCCGGGCTGGTTGGCCGTGCCGCTCGCCTTCGTCACGTCGGCGAACCTGCCGTTCCCCAGATTGCGATAGAGCGTGTTGCCGCCGAAGCTGGTGAGGTAGAGGTCGGTGAGGCCGTCGTTGTCGATGTCGCCGGCGGCGACGCCGAAGCCGAAGCCGCGCGCCTCGATCCCGCTCTGGGCCGTCACATCGGTGAACCGCAGCGACCTGGTGCCGTCAGCCGCAACGGCGAGATCGTTGCGATACAGACGACCGCGCAACTCGGGGTTCGTGTTGGGGGCACCGAGCGGGTAGCCCTGCACCAGGTAGACATCGAGGTCGCCGTCGTTGTCCATGTCGAACAGCGCGACGCCGGGCGGCAGAATCTCCGGGTAGTAGAACTTCCCGGTGGCGCCGTTCACGTGCGTGAAGTCGATGCCGGAAGCCTGAGCGACGTCCGTGAACCACTCCGCAGCGGGAGCAGGGGTGGTGGCAGCCGGCGCCGATGTGGACGGGGCCTGACCACACGCGGTGGCGAACACGAGCGCGATGCCGACAAGGCTCGTGATTCCGTAGGGTCCGGCTTTAGCCGGACGGAGTCCGCTCTCGTAGTGTCCGGCTTTAGCCGGACTGGCATGGTCCGGCTGAAGCCGGACACTACAGCTGCCCGCCTCACGAACACCACACCTGCACGCCACTTCAGGCCCCATCACACGGTCCGGCTGAAGCCGGACACTACGACTGCTTACCACGACCACTCCTCTGCTCGAACGCGCGCTTCGCCTCGGTGATGCGGGCGTGGTTCTCGTCGTACGACAGCGGCGCGGCCGCGTTGGCGCGCGGCCCATAGCCACCCTCCCGGTAGACCGGGTACGCCTCGGTCCGCAGGTGCGACAGCATGTGATGTCCGATGCGCGACGCCCGCTCGTGGCGCAGCGCGGAAATGTCGATCGGCGCCACGACGATGCGCTCGCCTGGTCCGGGGGAGGCGTCGGCGAGCAGACGGCCGTCGAAGTCGACCACCTGCGATCCACCGGGCCACGAGTACGGCGGATAGTGCTTCAGGCTCGCCCCCTGGTTCGCCGCCACGACATACGCCATGTTCTCGATGGCCCGGGTGCGGTTGATGAGCGTCCACCAGTTCATCGGCTCGGTGGCGCCCCACGGGTCCATGTAGGCCGACACGCGAATCAGCACTTCGGCGCCGTTGGCCGCGAGCTGCCGGATGGCTTCCGGGAACAGCCAGTCGTAGCAGATGGCGCAGCCGAGCCGGCCGATCGGTGTATCCGCCACGGGAAACAGCGGCTCGTCGTAGCCAGGGATGTCGTGCGGGCTGCTGTGCACCTCGAACGGAATCCACGGGTTTACCTTCCGGTATTTGGAGAGGATCCCCTCCGGGCCGATCAGGCACGTGGTATTGAACACCACGCCCGGATACTTCGGATCCTCCTCCAGCATCGACCCGCTCTGGATGTAGATGCCGTGCTCGCGCGCCTTCGCGTGCAGGCGGTCGGTGTGCTCGTTCGGGATCGGCACCGTCAGGTGCGTCAGCAGTTCACCCACCGTCGCATACACCGGGGCGGCGTGGGCGAACTCGGGAAAGACCACCAGGCGCACGGGGAGGAACGGCGCGGCGCCACCGACCGCCGCGTCGATCATCGCAACCATGCGGTCCGTGCTGGCGCGCATGCCGGCGCGTGAGGCCGGGTTCGGCAGGTCGGTCTGACAAGCGGCAACGGCGTAGCGCAGATGCGTCATGGCAAGGGAACCGAGCGCACGACGCGGCGCGTGTTGTAAGCCTCGCGATAGCGGGCCTGTTCCGGCGTGTCCGGATAGCGTTCGGTGGCCGGATACGGGTAGCCCGACATCCCGTGGAACGGCAGCGGTTCGACGGCATCGGGGCTGGCCGAGTTGACGTCCATCTCCTTGCTGTAACCGTCGCCGTGCAACAGGTAGGTGCGGCTCCAACCGGCGGGCAGCGAGCTGGCAGCCGCGTCGAACTCGAGCGCCACCTCGTCGCCTGCCTTGCCAATGACGAACTGATCGTCGGCCTTCGTCAGTAGCGGCAGCACGTCGCCGACGCGGGTGTAACTGCCGGCGAGCGTCTTCCACGGCGACTGCGCCGACACGCGCGTGTAGTCGTAGCCGGGTGGGTCTTCCCCGTCAGGCCGCACCTCGGCGGAGAAGCCGCGCTCGCGCAGCACGGCACGGCGCGGGTCGGCCACCTGCTGCGCGAAGCCGTCGGTCTTCACCGTCGCGCCCACCTGAATCTGGTCCCAGTAGATGCGCATGTTCGTGGTGAGCCGCAGCTCGTGCTCGCCGGCGCGCAGGACGCCGGTGAGATCGATCGGGATGGTCTGCGGCCGCCCTACGGGAATGCCGATGCCGACATCGAGCGGGCGCCAGCGTCCCGACAGGTCGCGCACCTCGAGCGTCGGCTCGGCGGCGGTCAGCCCAGCCTGAGAGGCCGCGACGTTGTCGCTCGAAAAGGCGTAATCGGTCCACGCCGTCAGCAGCAGTGTCTGCGGTTCGGCGATGGCACCCAGGTCGATGACCAGCGTGTGCGGTTCAGCGTAGCCGCGAATCCGCGTCGACGCGAAGTCGTCGGGCCAGATCCGATCGAGCTGCGCGATGCGCGCCGTGACGTCGTGCCCGTGCTCGTCGGTGACGCGCAGTGGCGTGTGCGGTGTCCGGACCCCGTGCAGCCGGAACGGCTTGGCCTCGATCGTCATCCCCTCGTTCGGGAACACCTGCACGTCGGATGGGTGCGTGACCGTCATCAGGCGCAGGCGATCGAGGAAGAGTACTTCTTCGAGTTCGTTGGTCACGCGGAGTTGGAGCATGCCGTTGACCGGCTTCAGCTGATCGCCGCGGATGCGGACGTACTCGACCGGGTCGGGATGATTCCAGGCGCCGGGACCTTCCCAGTAGCCCATTTCGCCGCCACCGAGGAAGTCGGTGACGAACTCGAAGCGCTCGCCGTTCCAGACAAACAGGAACGGGCACGACGAGGGTTTGCGATCGAGCTCCTCGACAACGAACGGCGACGCAAGCAGCGTCGGCGCCTGCCCCTCGGCGGCCGCGGCGGTTTCGGCCTGGAGGATGCCCGACGGCCAGAGCACACGCGCCACATCGGCGCCGGGCCTGATACCGAGCCCGAAGAGCGGCTCGGCGGCAGCCACCGCCGGTGTGGTCGCCGTCGTCTCGAAGCGGGCGCTGAGGCTGCCGGCGCGAATCTGCACCTTGGCACCGACGCCGGAGCGATTGGTGACACGTCCGCGCAGTTGCAACCGCAACGACCTGTTGCGCTGGTCGCCGCTGTTCATCCAGACCCAC
>Ga0114974_10002905_pt1 | contig 13070 bp, 10 predicted proteins | sample S_130206_EF_Meta_FD_87318 | JGI IMG/M metagenome (GOLD analysis project Ga0114974, IMG submission 87318) | Freshwater microbial communities from Lake Simoncouche, Canada to study carbon cycling - S_130206_EF_MetaG | ecosystem: Environmental > Aquatic > Freshwater > Lake | place: Lake...
AGCGGCGAAGTGCTCCAAGCATAGGCGGGCACACCAATGCCAGCATGCGGTAGCGCTTTGGTGCCCATGCGCACTTTAACGCCGGGCGCCATACTGGCTTGACTGCGGTAAATGGCGGGCACCCCCAAGCTGGCGAGCCATTGTCCCCATGTACTGTTGGCCAAAATCATGGCCTCTGCAACGATCAAATCAAGGGGTGCGCCGCGTTGGCGCACACTGATCTGCACTGTCTCATGGCCTGTGGGTGCTGCGTCATTTTGGACGCCTTGCAAGCGGAAGTTGTAGTCGGGACGGTTGAAGGTTTCGGGTTTGCCGCGCACCACTTCGCGCCCCGCTTTGAGGTGCTGCGCTAAGCGCCAGAAAAATGCCAAGCTTTGATGTGCAATCGGTAACTGAGGTTCGCCACTGCGTGGTGCGGGCGCGTTGTCTTCGAGCCAAGCTTGAGTGACCCACGCATCGAGTTGATCATGGCGCAAATTGGCCGCAATAGGGACGCGTTCTAACTTGGTTTCACTGTGTTGAATGCTGAGCGTGGCTTCATCAAAGGTGACATAAAGCGACACCGCAGGACAGGCCTGGCCTTCTGCCAAGGTGTATTGCTGAACCACTTCATCGGGCAACATGGTAATTTTGTAGCCTGGCATGTAAACCGTCGACAAGCGTGAGCGACCTAATTGATCAACAGCGCTGTTGGGCTCAATGGCCAAACCTGGTGCGGCAATGTGGATGCCGACCACCACGGTGCCAGAGCCGAGTCCTTGCACAGACAAGGCATCGTCAATCTCCGTGGTTTGAGAATCGTCAATTGAGTAGGCCTGTACCGTGGCCAATGGCAGCGCGTCAACCATGCGCGGTGCTTCTAATTTTGGAAAGCCTGTGCCCTTTGGAAAATTATCAAACAAGAAACGTTGCCAATGGAAATCGTAGGCACTGGCAATCGCCCCTGCATTTTGTAAAAGTGTGAGAGGTGCAATTTGACTGCTGCGACTGGCCTCCACCACGGCCTTGTACTCTGGCGCATTTTTGTCGGGCCTGAATAATATTTTGTAGAGCTGATCTTTAATAGGTGCAGGGCATTCGCCTGCGATCAGTTCATGTGACCAGCGTTCAATTTGCGCCACTATTTGTTTTTTCTTTTCAATGCCTGCCAAGGCCAACTGAACCGTTTCCGAGGCGGCTTTTTTGAATCGACCTTTGCCAGCTCGGCGGAAATAATGAGGAGCTTCGTAAAGACGAATGAGTGCGCCCACTTGATGAGTGAGGCTTGCATCGGCACTGAAATATTCGCGGGCGATGTCGGCAAAACCAAATTCGGTTTCAGGCGCAAACTCCCAGGCCAAATCAAGCTCAATGCTTTGGCTCATGACGGAGGCTTCGGCCAGCAGTTGCGCAGGAGCAGGCTTGTCAAATTTCAAAAGTACGTTGGCACCTTTGACCTTGACTCTTTTGCCACTGTCCAACTCCACCTGAACAGAGGCCTCAGCCTCTGACAGGATGCGTCCGGCTAGAAATTTACCAGCTTCTTCAAACAATAAAAACATGGGCTAGATTGTCCCATGAGGAACCCCCCTGAGGAGGTGGGGCTGGGTAAATCTAGAATTTGTGACATGGAAAGGGAAGCGAAGGATAATCAGACCATGCCACGCGTGATTGAAAAGCCCAGTTTGTTGTCTCGAATCCTTTATTTATTTGAAGGATTCGATGGCCCTTTGGCGTTTGCGGTCTTTGTGCTGGCCTGCGCCGGCATGCTGATCATGTATTCCTCCGGGTTCGATCATGGCACCCGCTTTGTCGATCATGGCCGAAACATGCTCATTGCCGCTGTCATCATGTTTGGCATGGCCCAAATTCCTCCCCAAAGATTGATGTCGCTGGCGGTGCCCATTTACACAGTGGGCGTCATGCTTTTGATTGCGGTGGCCATTTTTGGCATCACCAAAAAAGGTGCCAAGCGCTGGCTCAATGTGGGGGTGGTGATTCAACCCAGTGAAATTTTAAAAATTGCCATGCCCTTGATGTTGGCATGGTGGTTCCAAAAGCGAGAGGGCCAACTTCGACCCCTCGATTTTTTGGTGGCGGGCCTTTTGCTTTTGGTGCCCGTGGGTTTGATCATGCGTCAACCCGATCTGGGCACCGCATTGTTGGTTCTAAGTACGGGCATTGCCGTTTTGTTTTTTGCTGGACTTAGCTGGCGTCTCATTTTGCCGCCTGTCTTTCTGGGCGTGGTTGGGATTGTTTTGTTGGTGGCTTTCGAAACTCAATTGTGCGCAGACGGGGTTGATTGGAAAGTCCTCCACGAGTACCAACGGCAAAGGGTTTGCACGCTTCTTGACCCCGCCCGTGACCCCTTGGGCAAAGGCTTTCACATCATCCAGGGAATGATTGCCATTGGTTCGGGAGGGTTTTGGGGTAAAGGATTCATGCAAGGAACGCAAACGCATCTGGAGTTCATCCCAGAAAGAACCACAGATTTTATTTTTGCTGCGTTTTCGGAAGAGTTTGGTTTGGTCGGCACGCTTTTGCTGATTGCGGGCTTTTTCTTTTTGGTCTTCAGGGGCTTGGTCATCGCCCGTGAGGCACCTACGCTTTTTACCCGATTGCTGGCGGGCAGCGTAAGCATGATTTTCTTTACCTATGCCTTCGTTAACATGGGCATGGTCAGCGGCATCTTGCCGGTGGTCGGCGTACCCTTGCCCTTTATCAGCTATGGCGGTACGGCCATGGTGACCTTGGGCCTTGGCTTGGGCATTCTGATGTCCATTGCCAAAGCCAAACGCTTGGTTCAGACCTGATCAAGCCATGTTCAAGGCGCTGCTTGTGCCTTTCCCATCCCTCAGTGTGCAGGGGCTTCAGAGCGTGCCTACAATGGGCACATGATTTCACGCGAACCCACCATTGAACGCCTGGCCACGGCCAGATCTTTGTTGCTCGAACCTTTTGGTTTGGACGAAACGCATTTGGCCAAAGCTTTGAGCGCCATCAAGGCGCACAAAGTGGACGATGCCGATTTGTATTTCCAATACACCCGCTCAGAGGGCTGGAGTCTGGAAGAGGGCATTGTGAAAACGGGTAGTTTCAGCATTGACCAAGGCGTAGGGGTGCGCGCTGTGGCCGGCGAAAAAACGGCTTTTGCTTATTCAGACGACATTTCTGAAGCGTCCCTGATGGATGCGGCCGTCACCGTCAGAGCCATTGCACAAGCCAGTCAAAATCGCAAAGCCAAAGTACCTGCGCGCAAGGTCGCTGGCATTCGGTCTTTGTATCCCTCGCTGGACCCCATGGGCACTTTGAACAGCACCGATAAAGTGAAGTTGCTGGAAAAGGTCGAGCAATTGGCCCGTGCCAAAGATGCGCGCGTGGTGCAAGTCATGGCTGGCTTGGCCAGTGAGTATGACGTGGTCATGGTGGCGCGAGCTGATGGCACTTTGGCAGCCGATGTGCGTCCCTTGGTGCGTCTTTCTGTCACCGTCATCGCTGAAAAAAATGGTCGCCGTGAGGTCGGCAGCGGTGGTGGTGGTGGTCGATTTGGTTTGGCCTATTTTGACGATGCCATGATCAACACTTATGTGAATGACGCAGTGCATGCGGCTTTGACCAATTTGGACGCGCGCCCAGCCCCTGCGGGTGTCATGACCGTGGTGCTTGGGCCTGGCTGGCCGGGCGTGCTGTTGCATGAAGCCATTGGCCATGGTTTGGAAGGCGATTTCAATCGCAAAGGCTCTAGCGCCTTCAGCGGCATGATTGGCAAGCGCGTGGCCGCAAAGGGCGTGACGGTGTTGGACGATGGCACTATTTCTGATCGACGTGGTTCTTTGAATGTGGACGATGAAGGTTGCCCCAGTCAGCGCAATGTGCTCATCGAAGACGGCATTTTGAAAGGCTACATCCAAGACGCCATGAACGCACGACTGATGGGCGTGAAGCCCACAGGCAATGGTCGCCGCGAAAGCTATGCGCACATTCCGATGCCGCGCATGACCAATACGTACATGTTGGGTGGCGACAAATCGCCCGAAGAAATTGTCGCCAGCATCAAGAAAGGTTTGTACGCCAGCAACTTCGGCGGTGGCCAAGTGGACATCACCAGTGGCAAGTTTGTTTTCTCAGCCAGCGAAGCTTACTGGGTAGAAAACGGCAAGATTCAATACCCTGTGAAAGGGGCAACTTTGGTCGGCAGTGGGCCAGAATGTCTGAAGCAAGTCAGCATGATTGGCAATGACATGCGCCTTGATTCTGGTGTCGGAGTTTGCGGCAAAGAAGGTCAAAGCGTGCCTGTGGGTGTGGGCCAACCCACCCTGCGCATTGAGGGTCTCACCGTGGGCGGCACCGCTTAAACTCTGGCTTTGTTGATCTGTTTTCAGAAAACTCAGCAAAACTTGTGCTACATTCATTTCCAATGACCCAGCGCTTCAGCTCTTTTAGCTTTTATTTTGCATTCTCAGTCCCAGGCGGACGAGAGGCCAGCGCATAAGTCACTGAACCCCTCTACCAACCGCCGGACTCAACCCCCGGCGGTTTTTTTTTGATACCCATTTTTTATTTTTCAGACAGGAGTACACGATGAACACCAAAGCCAAAGCCAGTTCGGAGCCTCGTTATGTCAACCCCTTGGACCGCATGGGGCAGACCGACGACGAACGCATCAAGGACATCACCGTGCTGCCGCCTCCCGAACATTTAATGCGCTTTTTCCCCATCACGGGAACGGCTGTGGAAACTTTGATTTCGCAGACCCGCCGCAAAATTCACAACATCATCGCGGGCAAGGACGATCGCTTGTTGGTGGTCATTGGCCCCTGCTCCATTCACGACCCTGCGGCAGCCCTGGATTACGCAAGACGCTTAAAGCCCTTGCGCGACAAGTACCAAGGCAGCTTGGAAATTGTGATGCGTGTCTACTTCGAAAAACCACGAACCACGGTGGGTTGGAAAGGCTTGATCAACGATCCTTACCTGGACGAAAGCTACAGAATTGATGAAGGCTTGCGCATTGCTCGCCAATTGCTGATTGAAATTAACCGCCAAGGACTACCGGCTGGCAGCGAATTTTTGGATGTGATTTCACCCCAATACATTGGCGACTTGATCAGTTGGGGGGCCATCGGTGCACGAACCACTGAAAGCCAAGTTCACCGTGAACTGGCGTCGGGCCTTTCAGCGCCCATCGGTTTCAAAAATGGCACCGATGGCAACATCAAAATTGCCACGGATGCAATACAAGCTGCAGCCCGCGGTCACCACTTTTTGTCTGTGCACAAGAACGGCCAAGTGGCCGTTGTACAAACCCAAGGTAACCCCGATTGCCACGTAATTTTGCGGGGTGGCAAAGCGCCCAATTACGACGAAGCCAGCGTGAACGCGGCGTGCAAAGATCTAGAAGCCGCCAAATTGCCACCGACATTGATGGTCGATTGCAGCCATGCCAACAGCAGCAAGCAGCATGAACGTCAGGTGAATGTGACGCAAGACATTGCGGCGCAAGTCAGCAAAGGCTCACGTCAAATATTTGGTGTGATGGTGGAAAGCCACATTGAGTCTGGCGCTCAAAAATTCACACCCGGCAAAGACGATGTGACCGGGTTGAAATATGCGCAGAGCATTACCGATGCTTGCATTGGTTGGGCTGACAGCGAGAAAGTATTGGAGATTTTGGCCAAAGCGGTTGAAGCAAGGCGCAAAAAATAAATTATTTTTTCTGCTTCAAGGCGTTCAATAATTTGTCGTGGATCCCGCCAAAGCCACCGTTGCTCATGCACAGCAAGTGGTCCCCCGCTTGAGCGTGTTTCATGACGGCATTGACCAACTCATCGATGTTTGCAGCCACTTGCGCTTTCTTGCCCATTTCAGCCAAGGTGGCGTTGGCATCCCAATCTAGGCCGCCGCTGTGGCAAAAAGACAGGTCGGCCTGCGCCAGGCTCCAAGGAAGTTGAGACTTCATGGTGCCCAGTTTCATGGTGTTGCTGCGAGGCTCAAAGATGGCCAAGATGCGCTGCGAAGCACCAATTTGCCTTCTGAGTCCGTCCAGTGTGGTCCGAATGGCGGTGGGATGGTGCGCGAAATCGTCGTACACCGTGACACCGTCCACCGTGCCGCGAACTTCCATGCGGCGCTTCACGTTTTGAAAACTCGACAAGGCTTGCGCTGCAACTTCGGGTGACACGCCCACATGCTCGGCAGCTGCAATGGCAGCCAATGCATTCAGTTGATTGTGAACGCCCCCCAATGACCAATTGACATGCGCCACTTTGTGGCCTTGCAGCATGACATCGAAATCACTGGGATCTCCGTGGGCTGTGAAGTCACTCACGGCTTCGCCAAAGCTTCTGACCTCGCTCCAACAACCTTGTGATACCACACGCGCCAAACTCTCTTCCAAACCATTGACCACCAATCGCCCTTGGCCAGGCACCGTTCTAACCAGATGGTGAAATTGTTTTTCGATGGCCTGGAGGTCATCAAAAATATCGGCGTGATCAAACTCCAAATTGTTCAGCAACGCCGTGCGTGGTCGGTAATGTACAAACTTGCTGCGCTTGTCAAAAAATGCCGTGTCGTATTCGTCGGCTTCAATGACAAAGTAATTGCGTGAATGACCCGGTGCAACATCGCCCAGCCTGGCGGAGACGCCAAAGTTCAGAGGAACGCCGCCAACCAAGAAACCTGGTTTGAGGCCAGCCGCTTCTAAGATCCAAGCGAGCATCGAGGTGGTGGAGGTTTTGCCATGGGTGCCCGCCACAGCCATCACGTGCCGCCCTTGAAGGACATGTTCAGACAACCACTGAGGCCCACTGGTGTAGGGCGCGCCAGACTCCAAAATTGCTTCCATCAGGGGAAATTTGGGCTCACCTGTTGCAAGTCGGCTTCGGCTGACGACATTGCCAATGACATACAAATCGGGTTTGAGCTTCATTTGGTCGACGCCAAAACCCTCAATCAACTCAATGCCCAAAGCTGCCAGTTGGTGGCTCATGGGGGGATAAACGCCAGCATCACAGCCAGTGACCCGGTGGCCGGCTTCCCTGGCCAATGCGGCCAAGCCGCCCATGAAGGTTCCGCAGATGCCCAATATATGAATATGCATAAGGGGATTTTAGGCGGTGCACAATGGTGAAATGGCAGATTTGACAGATGAAATTGCAGCTTCGGCTGCCCAATGGGTCGTAGAGGAGGGCTTGGAATATGGCCCTGCCAAAAAACGCGCCTTGAAAGTCTTGGGCCTTCCGCCGCGAACCCCATTGCCCCATAACGATCAAGTTGAAGCGCAGGTTCGGGAATACATTGAAATTTTTTGTGCGGAGACTCAGCCGAAAGAACTGCTGGCGTTACGAAGGCATGCCTTGATGTGGATGACCCGTTTGGCGGAATTTAGACCTTATCTGGGAGGCGCTGTGTGGCACGGAACGGCAACGCGCTTGTCTGACATTTACTTGCAGTTGTTTTGCGATGACACCAAAGCTACGGAAATTGAATTGATCAATAAAGGGGTTGATTTTGAGGCTCGTTCAGTCAATGGGCTTCAAGGGGAGCCAGTCGATGCCTTGAGTGTGCACAGCCATTGTGAAGAACTCGGTGAGGAAATTGGTGTGCACTTGCTGATCAATGATTTTGATGGGATTCGAGGTGCATTGAAAGCAGACGCACAAGGTCGCTCACCCAGAGGTGACTTGAATGCGCTTAGGCGATTAATTGAGGCATGATATCGGCATGAAGAACGAAGTTAATGAAAATAAAGCACCAGTTCCGGAAGTGACGCAGCTTCGTGGCAACGAGCACCTTGGCGCTTCTGCCTCATTGATGGGTCGGCGGCACTGGTTAATGGCGGGTCTTGGCGTGGCGGCTGGACTGACGGGCGCCTTTGCGGCCTGGCAAAAATTCCAACCTCATGGGGAGATGGACGACGCTGTGGTCAATTTTTGGGCGCAAGAATTTGAAAAACCCGAAGGAGGCACCTTGTCGATGCGTGAGTTGCGCGGCAAGCCTTTGTTGGTTAATTTTTGGGCCACTTGGTGTCCGCCATGCATAGAAGAACTGCCGCTAATTGACGCCTTCTTTCAACAAAATAAGGCTAAATCTCTTCAAGTTGTGGGTTTGGCAGTAGATCAACCCAGCATGGTCAGGCGCTATTTAGGGCAGAAACCATTGAGCTTTTCCGTTGGCTTGGCTGGATTTAATGGCACTGAGTTGGGTAAAACACTTGGAAATGTTCAAAGTGTTTTGCCATTTAGCGTTATTTTTGATGCAAAAGGGATGCTTTTAGCAAAAAAAGCAGGCAAATTAGATCAAAAAGATCTTGATGCTTGGTTGAAAAAAGTGGTTTAAAGTCTTTCGCGGCATCATTTGCCCCATGAAAGCATTTCTAAATATGAGAATTGAGAGCATTTGTAGCTATTTAGATGTGTTTTTAGTGTAAATTCAGCCTTTCCGCAGGCAAACACAGGGGGTAACATGGATTTGCGCAAACTTAAAACCTTGATTGACTTGGTTTCTGACTCCAATGTCACTGAACTAGAAATCACAGAGGCAGAAGGCAAGGTTCGGATTGTCAAAGGAGCGAGTGCTTCTGGCGTACCCATCTCCACCCAGCAGGTCATGGTTCCAGCATCAGCACCGCTGGTTGCTGCACCCGCCCTTGCACCCACGGCTGCCGAAATTGCCGATGCCGCCGCAGTCACCGCTGCTGCTGTGGCAGCCGAGGCCTTGGCCGCCGGCCACTCAGTCAAGTCTCCCATGGTGGGCACTTTCTACCGCTCCTCTAGCCCGGGAGCCGCGCCATTTGTTCAAGTTGGCGACACAGTGAAAGAAGGCCAAACCCTTTGCATCATTGAGGCGATGAAAATTTTGAATGAAATTGAATCCGACAAAGCCGGCACTGTGAAACAAGTGCTGTGTGAAAACGGTCAAGCTGTTGAATACGGCCAAGCCCTCTACACCATCGAATAATCAACCGGGCTTCTAATGTTCAAGAAAATTCTGGTTGCGAATCGCGGGGAAATTGCACTGCGAATTCAGCGTGCATGCCGTGAACTCGGTATCAAAGCCGTGATGGTTTACTCCGAAGCCGACCGAGAGGCTAAATATGTCAAATTGGCTGAAGAAGCTGTTTGCATTGGGCCTGCCGCCTCCAATTTAAGTTATCTCAATATGCCGGCCATTATTTCGGCAGCAGAAGTCACAGATGCCGAAGCCATTCACCCAGGCTACGGATTCTTGAGTGAAAACGCTGACTTCGCCGAACGTGTCGAAAAAAGCGGTTTCCAATTCATTGGCCCGGCACCAGAATCCATTCGCATCATGGGCGACAAGGTGTCGGCCAAGCAAGCCATGATCAAAGCAGGTGTGCCTTGCGTGCCAGGTTCTGAAGGTGAATTGCCCGACGATTCTGTGGTCGTGCGTCGCATTGCCAAAAGCATTGGCTACCCCGTCATCATCAAAGCCGCGGGCGGTGGGGGTGGCCGTGGCATGCGTGTGGTCCACACCGAAGCAGCGCTGATCAACGCCGTGCAGATGACCAAGGCAGAAGCAGGTGCGGCCTTTGGCAATCCTTCGGTCTACATGGAAAAATACTTACAAAATCCACGGCACATTGAAATTCAAATCCTGGCCGATAAACACAAAAATGCCGTTTATTTGGGTGAACGTGATTGCTCCATACAACGCCGTCACCAAAAAGTCATTGAAGAAGCGCCCGCTCCCGGTATTCCCCGCAAGCTGATCGATAAAATCGGCGAGCGCTGTGTGGCAGCGTGCAAAAAAATTGGCTACCGGGGCGCTGGCACATTCGAGTTCCTTTACGAAAATGGTGAGTTCTATTTCATCGAAATGAACACACGCGTGCAAGTGGAACACCCCGTGACGGAGTGGGTGACGGGCATTGACATCGTGAAAACGCAAATCATGGTGGCCGCCGGTGAAAAGCTTCCTTTTACCCAGCGCCAAATTGAAATTCGCGGTCACGCCATTGAATGTCGTGTCAATGCGGAAGATCCATTCAAGTTCACACCTTCACCAGGCCGCATCACAACCTGGCACGCACCCGGGGGCCCTGGTATTCGCGTTGACTCGCACATTTACAACAATTACTTTGTCCCCCCCAATTACGACTCCATGATTGGCAAAATCATTGCCCATGGCGACACGCGTGCGCAAGCCATTGCGCGCATGCAAACTGCGCTGTCAGAAACTGTGCTGGAAGGCATCAGCACCAACATTCCACTTCATCGTGAAGTTTTACGTGACTCAAAATTTGTGGCCGGTGGCACCAATATTCATTACCTCGAAGAGTGGTTGCGTCAACGCAAAAACTAATCAATGTTTGAATTGAACTTGATGTGCCCAGAGGCACGCGTTGAAGTTTTGAGCGATGCGCTTGAGGCGCTGGACGCCTTGAGTGTTTCGGTTGAAGATGCAGACGCACAAACAGATCTCGAACAGGCCTTGTTTGGCGAGCCAGGGATGCCACCGCCCAAAGACGGTTGGCACAGGTCCAAAATCCTGGCTCTTTTTTCCCATGAGAGTGCCGCCAAAGAAGCTGCTGTTTTGTTGGCAGCACAAGATTTCTTCGTGGATTGCCAGGTTCTTTCCATTGCAGCTGTCCCCGATCAAGATTGGGTACGCCTCACACAGTCGCAGTTTGCGCCTGTCGAAATTACCCCTAAGTTTTGGATTGTGCCCACTTGGCACGAGCCCCCCTCGCAAGCTCGCGAGATCATTCGACTCGATCCTGGATTGGCGTTCGGTACCGGCACCCATCCCACCACGCGCATGTGTTTGCGCTGGATTGCCACGCACAATGTGAAGGGTCAGCGCATTCTCGACTATGGTTGTGGTTCAGGTATTTTGGCCATTGGCGCTGCCAAATTCGGTGCCCAAGAAATTGACGCCGTTGACATCGATGCGTCAGCCGTCACTGCCACTGAGCTCAATGCAAAAGCCAATCAGGTGAGCTTGAACACGGGCCTTCCTGAGTTGGTCAATGGCACTTATCAAACGGTGTTGGCCAATATTCTCGCCACCCCTTTGAAGGTTCTGGCCCCCTTGCTTAGCAACCATGTGGAAGTCAATGGGCATCTGGTTTTAGCGGGCATCTTGGCGCGCCAAGAGGAAGAATTGATTCAGGCCTACGCACCTTTTCTTCCCTTGAAGGTGGTCGATCGCGAAGACGGCTGGATCTTAATGACCGCCGAGAGAACAAGCACTCCCTGAATTGCCTTGGTCCTGCAGCTTTTGGCACAGCTTCAACGTTGAGCCTTGGCGCAATGATTGAGCTTGATTCGGTTCTCAGCTTGAAACTGAGCGACCCGCCATTCGTCGGTGATCGCTTGCTCACTTTTTATCCCTAGGCGCCTCGCATGAAAAAAGCCCGACGCTTTTCAGCATCGGGCTTTGCTTTGCTTTCGCTCAGCGCTTTAACGTTGAATCAAGGCTTCGCGGCCGAAGGAAACGGCCATGCAGCTTGAGGGTTCAATGTCGTGTGCGCAGCGGCAGCAGGGGCAGCGGGCGCTTTCGCTGCTTTCTTAGCAGCTTTTTTCGCAGGCTTTTTAGCAGCTTTTCTAGGAGCAGCTTTTTTGGCAGCTTTCTTAGCTACAGCTTTTTTAGCGGCTTTTCTAGGAGCTGCTTTTTTAGCGGCGGCCTTTTTAGGAGCTGCTTTTTTCGCTGCGGCTCTTTTTGGAGCTGCTTTTTTAGCGGCGGCCTTTTTAGGAGCTGCTTTTTTAGGAGCGGCTTTCTTTGGGGCTGCCTTCTTTGCTACGGCCTTTTTAGGAGCTGCTTTTTTAGGAGCGGCTTTCTTTGGGGCTGCTTTTTTAGCAGGTGCTTTTCTCACAACGGCCTTTTTGGGAGCCGATTTCTTAGCTGCAGCTTTTTTGGGTGCTGCTTTTTTTGCAGTTGCCATGGTTTTTCTCCTTGATCAATTAGAAAAATCAACAGAGGGAAACACTTTGCGAATGTTGGAGTCGCAAAGCGATTCAAGGTGCTGAAGACTGGCCTCAACACCTTGAACACGGGAAAACCTCACCCCAGCGCCGCTGAGGGCGGGCTTGGCATGAGGTTTAAACTGGATCGTCATGTTTGAATGTTTAATCCCAAGAAAGGGCACCGCCCGATTGGTATTCAATGACGCGGGTTTCGAAGAAATTGCGCTCTTTCTTCAAGTCAATCATCTCGCTCATCCATGGGAAGGGATTCTCTTCGTTGGGGAAGAGAGCTTCCAAGCCGATTTGGGTGGCACGGCGGTTGGCGATGTAGCGCAGGTAGCCTTTGAACATGGAGGCGTTCAAGCCGAGCACGCCGCGGGGCATGGTGTCTTCGGCATAACGGTACTCCAATTCAACAGCTTTCAAGAACAACTCATTGATTTCGGCTTTGAATTCAGCGGTCCACAACTGGGGATTCTCGAGTTTGATCTGATTGATCAAGTCAATACCGAAGTTGCAGTGCATGGACTCGTCGCGCAGAATGTATTGGTACTGCTCGGCAGCGCCTGTCATCTTGTTTTGACGGCCCAAGGCCAGAATTTGCGTGAAGCCCACGTAGAAGAACAAGCCTTCCATGAGGCAGGCAAAGACGATGAGTGACTTCAGAAGCGTTTGGTCAGTTTCCTGGGTGCCCGTTTTGAAGTGCGGGTCCATGATGGCGTGAATGAACGGAATCAGGAACTCATCTTTGTCACGGATGGACTGAACTTCGTTGTAAGCGTTGAAGATCTCGCTTTCGTCCAGGCCCAAAGACTCAGTGATGTATTGGTAGGCGTGGGTGTGAATGGCTTCTTCAAAGGCTTGGCGCAGCAAGAACTGGCGGCATTCAGGCGCCGTGATGTGGCGATAGGTGCCCAAGGTGATGTTGTTGGCCGCCAAAGAATCGGCAGTGACAAAGAAACCCAAGTTGCGCTTGACCAAGCGGCGCTCGTCTTCGGTCAAACCGTTGGGGTCTTTCCAAAGCGCGATGTCGCGGGTCATATTGACTTCTTGCGGCATCCAGTGGTTGGCGCAAGTGGCGAGGTATTTTTCCCAGGCCCATTTGTATTTGAAGGGCACCAACTGATTGACGTCGGTTTGACCATTGATGATGCGCTTGTC
>Ga0114974_10002907_pt1 | contig 13067 bp, 13 predicted proteins | sample S_130206_EF_Meta_FD_87318 | JGI IMG/M metagenome (GOLD analysis project Ga0114974, IMG submission 87318) | Freshwater microbial communities from Lake Simoncouche, Canada to study carbon cycling - S_130206_EF_MetaG | ecosystem: Environmental > Aquatic > Freshwater > Lake | place: Lake...
AATGGAGGTTCTTGCAAAAGTCGACCTAACCCCTGAGCAACTTAAACAGTGTGTGGCGCAGACCAATGCCTGCATCGCCTGGAACGGCAAGCTAAATCATTCGGTCATTGATGACGTGATGAACGCAATCACTCGCCCCTTGGCACTCGATACGCGACGCTGGTCGGTGGCTTCGATTTTGTCAAAAAAATATTCCGCTGGTGCGACTCACGTTGTCATTGATATTCCGTATTCAAGTGGCGGTAAGGTCAAAACCCTACCTGCGGCAGAAGAACTTGCTCGACTCTTTGAAATGGTGGGTGCGGCCTTAGGACTCGTCGTCAAGGCTTTTGCCACAGATGGCCACGCACCGATCGGACGTGGGATCGGCCCCGCGCTCGAGGCGCGCGATGTGTTGCAGGTGCTTGACCGCGACCCGCTAGCGCCTAGCGATTTACTAGAGAAGTCACTGTTTTTTGCTAGCCAGATCCTAGCACTTGACCCAGCGGTCGGCAGCGTTGCCAACGGCCGGGCCCGCGCACTCGAACTGCTGAACAGTGGTGCTGCAAGCACCACCATGCAAGCAATCATTGCAGCTCAAGGTGCTCAGCCACGACTCGCTTGGTCAGGCGTGCTGAAACACGAAGTTCGTGCACAATACAGTGGTCGCGTACAGGCCATTGATGGTTTTGTCATTTCAGGGCTTGGGCGTTGCGCCGGTGCCCCTGCAGACCAACTCGCTGGCGTTGATCTGGCGTGTGGTTTGTATGCAGAAGTCAGTGCCGGAGATTTACTCTATGTCTTGCAAGCGAGTGATCAAGAAAAACTCGCGCAAGCGGTTGCGCTTGCGCAGAGTGACTGCGGCTACCGTCTGAGCTGATAAGAAAACATAGCCTCAATCGGCTGATCAGACAATGCTGAACTCGCCGACTAATGCGATGACGCTGACATCGGCCGATTTACTCGCCAAATCCCTTAGACACAATCACTTCAACCAAATTCGGCACACCACTGGCCATTGCTGCCTTCAACACCGCCGATAACTGCGCTGGATCTGTCACGGTTTGCGATGACATCCCCATGTTTTTTGCTAAGCCCGCAAAATCGATCGGTGGATCATTCATATCCATCGCCACGAACGCATCTGTGCCACGCATCGCAAGCAGTCGTTCTTTAATAATGCGATAGCTGCGATTATTGATAATGACGTACGTGATGGGCAAACGTAGGTGAGCAGCTGTCCAGAGCGACTGAATACTGTACATGGCGCTGCCGTCACCGATGGTAGCCACAATCGGGCGACCAGGTTGCGCCAAGCTCACGCCCACCGCACCTGCCATGCCAAACCCCAAGCCACCGCTCGCCAGGCCGTAATACGCTTTGGGATTATCCATGGGTAGCATCGCGGCAATCGCGGGCGAGGCTGTCAGGGTTTCATCCACAACGATCGCATCTTTTGGCAAAACATTGACTAACTGACTAACCAGATAGCGTTGGTCGATAGGGTTAGATTTTGCCGCAGCTGAAAATTCTTCGCGGGTCTTGTCGCGCTTGGCTGACCAGTTATTGGCACTCAAGGCTTTCACGCGTGCGCTTGCCGCCTTCGCGTAGTCGGCGCTGCGCGCTGCGCGCAACACCGGCAACAAGGCCAGTAATGTTTCTTTGACATCTGCACGCACGGCAGTTTCTGTTGAATAGTTTTTACCAAGTTCCCACTCGCGCTCGGTGATGTGCATCACGGGCATTTCGGGTGGCAAGGGCTCGACCGTGCTCATGGGCGACATGCGCAGCAGATCGGCACCGAGGCACAGCAAGAAGTCGTACTGTTCAAGAATCGAACGCACTTTTTTCTGGTTGCGCGACAGATCACCCATACAGGTTGGGTGCGAGGTCGGGTAACGCGCGTTATAGCCAACAGACTCTTGGTACACAGCAGCACCGAGCAACTCAGCAAGCTCGCAAGCCTCGTTAAAAATACCAGCGTTTGCGATTTCACGACCAGCAACAATCACAGGATTTTTTGCAGCTAGCAAACGTTCGGCCAGCGCCTTAAGCGAGGCATCGCCCGGACGCACCGCTGCATCAATCACCGTTGGAAAACCAAATTCAATTTCAGTCTCTTCGTCGAGCACCGAGCCTGGCAAACTAATAAACACCGGGCCCATCGGCGGCGTGCGAGCAATCTTGGCAGCGCGACGCACAATGCGCGGCAAGTCTTCAAGTCGGGTTACTTCAAAGGCCCACTTCACCAACGGCGCGACCATCGGCACCAAAGGCTCGTACAACAAAGGCTCTTGCAGGCCATAGCCCACTTCATACTGCCCCGCTGTAATAATGATGGGCGAGCCGGAAAACTTAGCCGAATAGATCGCCCCCATCGCGTGCCCTAAGCCAGGCGCGCAATGCAAATTACAGGCCACCAGTTTGTTCGACGCACGCGCAAACCCATCGGCCATGCCAACCACAATTGACTCTTGCAACCCCAACACGTACTTCAGCTCTGGAAACTGTGGCACCGCCTCCATGATGGCAAGCTCGGTTGTACCGGGGTTGCCAAACATATGGGTGACGCCCTCATCGAGCAACAATTTGATGAAAGCCTGACGGCCAGTAAGTTTTTGCATTGCCATGGATCAATCTCTGTATATGTTGGTTGAAAACTTCACAAGCAACCAGCGCGACTGGGCGCTAGATGCTGGATACAACATGAGCTCAGGGCTTTAAACGACCCGTTTGAATATAAAAATCTCGCTCTTTCATCGCTGCGGCATGAATGTCAGCTGCAACATTGGTCGACTTGGCAAAACTGGCATCCGTATAGGCCCCTAAGCGTCGAAACTCAGCCATCATCTCAGGATTTTGTAAGGCGGCCTGAATCATGGCGGCCAAGTATGCCTTGCGGTCAGCGGGAGTGGCTTTAGGCACCACTGCAAAACGCATAATGTTCCAGACGAATTGCTTCGCGCCATAGATCTCGTTGAACGTCGGAACGTCTTTCATGTTGAAGACACGCTCGGCGCTTGCAACCGCGATCGGTGTCAGCTGCTTGGCCTGTAAATAACTTTCAAATTCGCCGTAAAACCCTTGCGCAACATCAACGTTACCGCCGATCAAGGCGACGATTCCAGGCTTACCGCCCTGAAAGGGTACGCGCAAGAATTTGGCCCCAGTGTGCGCCTCAAGCTGATCCAAGAGATATTCCCACATCGACCCAGGCACCACCGCTGCGCGTACAGTCCCTGGTTTATCTTTTGCTGCCTGCAGAATCTCTTTGGCAGTCTTGCCTTTAAAAGGACCCTCTGTTGAAGCCACCCAGGTGAGTGCGTCGCTATTAATGTACGCAATTGACTCAACATCAGTGAGCGACCATTTGCCTGGTGCACGCAAAATCGCATCACCCCAAAAATTACTCGCTAAGATCCCAACCGTATAGCCATCAGGCTTAGCCTGTGTTGCCAAGTACGCGTGCCCCACCATTCCAGCACCACCAACACGGTTATTGACCAAGACCTTATCGCCGCTGGCTCTTTCAACAAACTTCGCCAAGATACGTGCTGTCAAATCCATACCACCGCCAGCCGGATAGACCACGGTGTATTCGATCGGCTGATCAGGAAATCCTTTGGGCTTGAGTTTTGCCAGTGCTGGATCGGTTTGCGCGAAAGCACTAAAGCTGAGTGCTGCCAATAAGCTTGCGAGAACTGTTGAGATTTTTTTCATTTATAGGTCTCCAGTGGGTTGTATCGACTTACGTTTCAAAAATACTAAGACTGCCAAAATTAAACTGCCAACAATCAGCACTGCTGCGATCGGTCGGTGAGCAAAAATCATCAAGCCATCGGGTGACATCACCATCGACTGACGTAATGATTGCTCAAGCATCGGCGCTAGTACAAAGGCGATTAAGAACGGCGCAAACTCGTAGTGCAACTTGCGCAAAACATAGCCTGCAATACCAAAGCCAATCATCACCCATAAATCAAAGATATTTTTATTGGCCGAGTAGGTGCCAACAATCGACAATAACAAAATCAACGGAAACAACACCCGGTAAGGGATGCGTAGACACTGCACCCACAACCCTACCAGCGGTAAGTTTAGTAGCAACAAGAATACATTGCCCACATACAGACTGGCGACCACGCCCCAAAATAAGTCGGGGCGTTGGGTAATAAACATGGGGCCCGGCTGCACGCCCTGCATCACCAAGGCGCCTAGCAATAAGGCCGTGACGGCATTGCCAGGGATACCGAGCGTAAACAGGGGAATCATGCCTCCGGATACTGCAGCATTGTTGGCCGCCTCGGGGCCCGCCACGCCTTCGATTGCCCCTTTGCCAAAACGCTCAGGGTCTTTGGCGATTCGGCGCTCAAGCGTGTACGACACAAACGAGGCGGTTACGGGCCCACCACCTGGCACGAGCCCCAGAAAAAATCCTAAGAAACTACCACGCATCATGGGTTTCCAAGAGGCCCTCCAATCCGCGAACGTGGGCCAAAGGCCTTTAATTTTTTCAGCGAGCACCTGATTTTTTGCGATTTTCTCGCAGTTCATCAGGATTTCAGACACGCCATATAAACCGATCACCACAGACAAAATCTCGATGCCCGCTGACAGATTGATCGTGCCCAAGGTAAAGCGATCTTGGCCATTGACGATATCCATACCGACCGTTGCGGCCAAAAACCCGAGCGCGATCATCAGCACGCCTTTGACGGTTGAGCCACCAATCATGTAAAGCGTGCACACCAGGCCCAACACCATCAGTGCAAAATTTTCAGGCGGGCCAAATTTGAGTGCGACGGTTGCCAGCAAGGGCGAAAAAAATGTCAACGCCACCAAAGATAAGGTGCCAGCCACAAACGAGCTAATGGCCGCCATCCCCAGCGCCGCGCCGGCGCGCCCCTGCTTAGCCATCGCGTGCCCGTCTAAGGCCGTCACCACCGACGCCGCCTCGCCTGGGATATTCACCAAAATCGAAGTGGTCGAGCCGCCGTACATCGCGCCATAAAAAATAGCGGCCAGCATGCCAAGCCCTGCCACGGCTGACAGCTGAAACGTCACGGGCAGTAACAAGGCCAAGGCGGCCAATGGGCCAATTCCGGGCAAGACGCCAACCAGCGTGCCAACAATGCTGCCTAGCAAACAGAAATAAAGATTTTCAGCGGTAAACAATACCGAAAACCCCATCATCAAACCATTGATTGCGTCCATCACCACCCCCAAGGGCCGCGCGGCAAATTCATGCCGAGCAGACGCCCAAACACTAGCATGACGACCGCAACCGACACCACGGTAATGATCAACGACTCAACCAGACGCGAGCGCTCGACGGTTTGCAATAAAACAAAGGTGGTCAGCGCGCTTGCCACCGCAAAACCTAAATAAGGTAGGGAAGCTGCCATGGCGACCAACCCTGCAACAACGCCGCAAATTCGGCCAAGCGCCGCCGCGCGTGGCCAGTCTGGGTTGGGCACAGACGTGCTTGAGGCCTTGAACATCAGCACGAGCCCGCAAACAGTGATGAGCGCGCCACAGATAAACGGAAAGAATCCGCTTTCAGGGCCGAACGATCCGGTTAACCGTAGCGACCACGAGCTCACCATGGTCGCCAGGCCGAGCAGGCACCAAAGCACATTTAAGATGCGTTCAAACATCAGCGGAACCACCGAACATCTTGTCCCCAAATTATTCTTTGCTACGCCAGCTTTTTAGATGCTGGCTTGTGTGACGCAAGCGGTGCCTGTACCTACCCGTTAACGATTAGCAGCCTCTGTTTACAAAGCTGCTCGCCGCGAGCGGTGTCGGTTTACATACCCGCTAACTTGTTAAACGTTGCGGCATCGAGGCCGAGTTTACTGCAAGCGGCAACCATTTCTTGCCAAGTATTATCGTCCACTGGCACGCCGTTGGCCATACGCTCAGCGCGTGTCAAACGCTCGGGTTCACCGGCGATACGCACGCCATCGGTACCGGCTTGGGCAGGCGAAGCCTTGACCCACTCAATAAAGGCTTTCATTTCGTGTTCAAAAACCGAGCCGTCTGAAAGTTTCTTAGGATCAAAAATAATCGTCAACATGCCGTTGAGCACCCGGCGCTTGCCGTCGCCCTGATCATGGGTTGTCATGCCTGCAGCAAGCGCACCACCAAGCAACTCACAGACCAGTGCTAAGCCGAAACCCTTGTGCTGGCCAAAGGTGCATAGCGCGCCCGAGGGAGGTTTCACTGCATAAACCGGATCGGTGGTTGGATTGCCCTGATCATCGATCAAGTAACCCGCAGGTAACTGTTCGCCTTTGTTATAGGCGACGCGCGCCTTACCCTGCGCAATCACACTGGTCGCAAAGTCGAGCAATACGGGCGGTTGACCCGCAACTGGGATCCCAACACAAAAGGGGTTTGTACCGAAGCGCGCGTCAGCGCCATTTGAGGGTGCAACGATCGGACGCGAAATCACGTTCACGAAGTGAACCGAGATCAGATTTTCAGCAACCGCCATCTCGGCCCAGGCGCCAATGCGGCACAAATGATGCGAATTGCCCAAGGCCACAATGCAGCTGCCGTGCTGCTTGGCGCGCGCAATGCCAAGCTCCATCGCCTCATGGCCTATCACCTGACCAAAACCAGCCTGCCCGTCGACGCTGACCATCGCGCCACCATCCATCTTGCTCACGATATGCGCGTTTGGTTTTAAGCCACCCTCAAGATACGCCTCAGCGTAACGCGGCAACATACCAACGCCATGTGAGTCGTGGCCGGTTAGGTTCGCTTGCACCAGATTTTCAGTCACAAGTTCGATTTCTTTGGGTTCACTGCCGAAACCCTTGACCAGGTACCTGACGGCCTCGCGCAGGCGGTCAACGGGGATGCGGTGGATTTGGGTCATGAGGGTTTCCTTTGGTATCAAGTCGCGCTTAATGCGATTATTTGTCAATGAGGTGCCTGAGAGGCCCAAGCCCTGCTTGACGCAATCATACCGAAGTCTTTAAAGGATGCTTGGCCGACTTACTCTGGCAAAGGAATCGAAATAATGCCTTTTACAGTCAAAGAGTCGGTATTTTGGGTCAAACCCTTATCGGCACCAAACTGAAAACTAGAAGGGCTCGCCGTCCCAATACCTCATCCAAAGCTAAACCGCATGGTCACGCGAGCACTGCGAAAATCTTTTTAGCCTCTCCTACCGCTTGGATTGCCTCGGACTGCGTCACCACCGAATCTAACTGATAGTCAGCCTTCACGCGCTCTGATTTGAGCTCTCTTAGCCGATACGCTGCACTGGTCCATCGCGCAGTTTTAGCCATTAACATTTTGGTAATGAGCTGCTCGTGCGAACCGCCAGCACCCTGAACACTTAACGCGTTAATCAGTGGCAACTCGTTTTGAACTGCGACGCTGCCAAAGTGATAAGCCGAATAATACGCCCGACTGACTGCAGCCCTAAGTAAAGGCTCGGCGGATGTAGCCGCCAGGCCCTCAGCCGCGTCCAGAAGCTCTTGCGGGCTAGATGGCATGGACCATTTCTCTTGGCGGAGAGACGCCAAATGTAATCAAATCGCCCAGATCATCCTCGTACCGCCCGGTGATAGCGTCCGCGATGTCCCACCCCAGGTTCGCGCGTTGTTGGGCCGTACCCGCAACAACAAAACGTAAGGATGCACTCGAGTCCCACTCGTCTAAGTTCAACTGGCTTGTCAGCGGAGTGAAACCTTGCTGCTGAACGACACCTAAAGCAGTATCGAAGCGCTGAGCAATATGTGCTGAGCTAACTTTACGTTGCTGAGCTTTTTTTGCGAAATTGACTGAGACATCAATACGCGGGAAATTTGCGAGGCCCTCAAGCCGATTCAAGGTTTGTAGTTGCCCACGTACTGCATGCACTGAGATGAGATCGCCAACGGCGGCGAAACCATAAACCAATTCATTCAAAAGCGGGATGTCATTTGGATACGCTTTGAACAAAAACTGTGCAAGTTCACGCACCCTTTTGAACGAGGACACCTGACTGAGATCAATGGTATGAGTTTGATTGGTTACCGCAGGGGTAAACAAAAGGGGCGTGCGAATAATTGTGCTCATAACAATTATTTTAGTCGATCGACTCGCATGAGAATGTAACCAAGTGCGCTCAATTGTCACACTTGGATAGTGCACGGCTATTTAAACTTAGGCCGCAAGCTTCAATGGCAAAACCGACTCAATCGTTAGCGCGGGATCTCGCGACCACTCGTTTCAAGAGCCTAAGTACCCCAGAGCGCCCGGGGTCGCTTAGTAGGCTGGCGGTACTAGCTTGCCGCTTGAATCTTGTCTTGGGTTTTGGTGTCAAAGTCGCTGGCATCATGACGCTCACGCAGCTGCTCTGATGGCTCGCCTTGCATGCGGTTAACCATGCGACCACGCTTAACAGCGGGCCGACTATAAATAGTCTCGGCCCAGCGCTGAACGTGTTTGTAGTCTTGCACGCTCAAAAATTCGGCCGCAGTGCCATACAGCCAACCCTTTACAAGCCCGCCGTACCACGGAAACACCGCAATATCAGCGATCGTGTAGTGATCGCCGCCTAAGTATTCGCTGACCGCCAAGCGGCGCTCAAGCACATCAAGCTGGCGTTTGGTTTCCATCGCAAAACGATCGATGGCGTACTCAAACTTAGCCGGCGCGTACGCGTAAAAGTGACCAAACCCACCGCCCAGATAGGGCGCACTACCCATTTGCCAAAAAAGCCAGTTCAAAACCTCAGTACGAGCCGCGCCGTCTTTAGGAATAAAGGCTTGAAATTTTTCGGCAAGGTGAAGCAAGATCGCGCCAGATTCAAACACACGCACAGGCTGAGCGCCACTGCGGTCAAACAACGCTGGAATTTTAGAGTTTGGGTTGACATCCACAAAGCCTGAACCAAACTGATCACCGTCACGGATGTTGATCAACCACGCATCGTATTCAGCGCCCTTGTGCCCAAGCGCCAGCAGCTCTTCGAGCAAGATCGTGACCTTGACGCCGTTCGGTGTGCCCAACGAGTAAAGTTGCAAGGGGTGCTTACCGATCGGCAGTTCTTTGTCGTGCGTCGCACCGGCGATCGGACGGTTGATGCTCGCAAAAGCGCCGCCACTGGGCTGATCCCAGGTCCAGACTTTTGGGGGGACGTAATCTTTAGAATCTGTCATGGTGTTTTTCTCTTTTTTGATGGCCGTTGCAGATAGGCTTGAATTTGATTGAAAAAAATAGATTAACCTGTAATTCGAGCTTGAGTAGCAATACGCTTCGCTATTTGCGCTTGAGACAACCCCGCTTGCTTTCTGGCAGCAAGAATCTCGTCAAGAATTGCTAACTCTTCGCGATTGAGCTTATCTACCTCAGCCTTCACGGCTGGATTCTTAAGCATCTTTTTGACCATCTGCGCATGCGTCAATGGTTGGGTCAATTTTGTTGTCATTGCTTTGTTTACTCAAATAATCTACCGCTAAAGCATCACGCGGGGGTAAAACAGCTTCACAGAAATAGCAAAGCCGCCCGAAAGCGGCCTGCTGCCCGAAGAGCGCCGAGGCTAACCAAGCGGTCAAAGGGTGAGTTGTGTTGAAACTATACACACGTCCTAAAAAATGTCCAAATCAGTTTTTATCAGCGGGGGTTCTAAGGGCAATTGACGACTCAACATACAACTTGAGTTCTACCGCGTTCAAAAAAAATCTTTGATTTCGGGTATGAGTTTCAAAGCGGCTAAAAAGAAATCACCCCCCCTGGATAAGTTACACATTGACACAGACTTGACGGCCACTTTGGCGCACAATGCTGCCGTTGTCATTTGGAGTAAAAAAATGTCGCTGAAGAAATCCTTGCACACTCATTCGCTGAAGTTAAACGAACCATCACCGTCTGCGCTTAACCCGGAAATGCAATGGCTCAGAGATCAATTGCTCGAAGGCGCTGCCTCCGAGCCAGGCGAACCCTTTAGCAAAGAATACTTTCTTAAATTAATCAACCGTCGATCAACTTCCTAGCCCATTACCTAGAAAAAGCAAGGGCCTCCGAAGAGACCCTGCGCCTGACGGCCGAAACCATCAGGGGGGGTAATTTAACCAGCGTGTTTAGACGTTAAACAAAAAGTTCATCACATCCCCATCTTGCACGACATACTCTTTACCTTCAGCTCGCATCTTGCCGGCTTCTTTGGCGCCTTGCTCGCCCTTAAAGGTAATGAAATCTTCATAGGCAATCGTTTGTGCGCGAATAAAGCCACGCTCAAAGTCGGTATGAATTACGCCAGCGGCTTGTGGGCCGGTGGCGCCGATCGGCACTGTCCAGGCACGTACCTCTTTCACGCCTGCGGTGAAGTAGGTTTGCAAACCCAACAAGGTAAACGCGCCGCGAATCAGGCGGTTTAAGCCTGGCTCTTGCATGCCCATGTCTTCAAGAAACACGGCCTTATCTTCGTCAGGCAGTTCTGCGATTTCGGATTCGATCGAGGCGCAAATCGCCACGACGGGTGCGTTGCGGGCGGCGGCGTACTCAGTCAAGCGATCGAGCATTGGGTTGTCTTTAAAGCCGTGATCACTCACGTTGCCGACGTACATGGCGGGCTTTGCGGTGATGAAACACAAAGGCGCAATCAAGGCCATGTCTTCGTCTGACAAGCCAAGCGCCCGAATCGGTTGGGCATCGTCTAATTGTTTGATTACAACTTCAAGAATCGCCACAACTTTTTGTGCGTCTTTATCGCCCGAGCGTGCGGTTTTTTGATTGCGATGCAAAGCTTTTTCAGCGGTTTGCATGTCGGCCAAGGCAAGCTCGGTTTCAATCACTTGAATATCAGAGATGGGGTCGACACGGCCAGCAACGTGGATGACGTTGTCGTCTTCAAAACAGCGCACCACGTTGATGATGGCGTTGGTTTCGCGGATGTGTGACAAAAACTGATTGCCCAAGCCTTCGCCTTGGCTGGCGCCAGCCACTAAGCCCGCGATATCCACAAATTCAACCGTGGCGTGCAAGATGCGCTCTGGTTTGACGATTTCGGCGAGCTTGCCTAGACGTGCGTCAGGCACTTCGACCACGCCCACATTGGGCTCGATCGTGCAAAACGGATAGTTTTCGGCGGCGATGCCGGCCTTGGTGAGGGCATTAAAAAGGGTTGATTTGCCGACGTTGGGCAAACCAACGATGCCACATTGCAGAGCCATGAGAATCCCGAAAATCTAGTAAGTGAAGACTGCTTATAGAATATGAGTTTAACCGCTCTAACTAGGGGTGTTGTCGGCATAGCCACCTCTGTCATGGTTATCCCTGCAAAAGTTCTGGCACAACGGATTCTTTTGCTCGCTGACCCATGACTTTCGCTTGTTTGCCCATGACTTTTGCTCACTCTTTCTGATGAAATTACCTGACCTGTTAGCCCAGACATTTGGCTCACTGCCCGAATGTCTCAGCGCCGCGGCGCAACTGCGCCCCGAGCACCCGGCGCTGATCCTAAATGGGGTCACGCTGAGCTATCACGAGCTTGACCAGTTAGTGTCGCGTGCGGCAGCTAGTCTGCAGCGTGACGGGGTGCAGCCTGGGGATGTCATTGCGGCCTGCGCGGGCACCTCGCTTGAGTATGTTGCCTTGTATTTTGGCGTGCTAAGGGCTGGCGGCGTGATGACACCCTTGCCGCCTTCGGCAACCGCTCAGAATCTGACGGGGATGCTGGCGAACTCTGAGGCGCGGTGGTTATTTTTGGATCAACCTGTCGCCAACGCTTGGGATCTTGAAGGCTTTATGCCTGCGGCCAAGGCCGGCCACGCGCCCGTTGCGCTCAAAAAGGTCTGGTTTGATCTGACGACCGGCCCCGACAGTTGGTCGCAGTGGTTAGGTACGCAAGCCAACCCCACGCCTGTTGCCAACGACCCTGATCGGGCGTTCAATCTAATCTACTCGTCGGGCACGACGGGTGTGCCCAAAGGCATCGTGCAGCCGTGTTCGATGCGTTGGTCGCAAACCCAGCGCGCTGCAGCCAACGGTATCGGCTTTACGTCAGTTTTGCTGCTTTCTACCCCGCTTTACTCAAATACAACGCTGGTACCTCTTTTGCCGGGTCTGGCGCTCGGTGCCACAGCCATTCTGATGAGCAAGTTCGACACGCGCCAATATCTTGCCTTGGCCGCGCGCCACCGCGCCACGCACACCGTAATGGTGCCGGTGCAGTATCAGCGTTTGCTAGACGACCCAACCTTTGATGCGCATGATTTATCTTCACTGCGCATCAAGGGCTCAACCAGCGCCCCCTTCAGTGCCGCGCTTAAGGCCGAGGTCTTACTGCGTTGGCCAGGCGAACTCAATGATGTGTACGGCATGACCGAGGGCGGCGTGCGCTGCGAGCTGAAGGCGCATCTGCACCCAAACAAACTGCATACGATCGGCCAGCCGTCTGCCGGTCATGAGATTCGCATGATTGACGACAACGGTATTGAACTTGAGCGCGGACAAACCGGCGAGATCGTCGGGCACTCAGCCGTGATGATGAAGGGCTATCACGGCCTACCTGAAAAAACCCGCGAAATTGAATGGTTTGATTCAACTGGCAAACGCTTTATCCGCACCGGTGATATTGGTCGCTTTGATGAAGACGGCTTTGTGATTTTGTCAGACCGAAAAAAAGATATGGTGATTTCGGGTGGCTTTAATATTTATCCAAGTGACCTTGAAGCAGAGCTTGAGCAACACCCTGAGGTTGCCGAAGCGGCTGTAGTGGGCGTGTCCTCACGTGCTTGGGGCGAAACCCCTGTGGGATACGTGGTGTTGCGCCCAAACGCAAGCATTACCAAAGAGGCGCTACTGACTTGGGTGAATGGGCGTTTGGGCAAAACGCAACGCTTGGCTGACCTGCTGTTGATTGCTGACTTGCCACGCAACGAAATTGGCAAAACACTGAAGCGACAGTTGCGCGAACAGTACGTGCAAGAGCATCAATAGCCACCGCCATCGCCCAACAACTGCAAAGCCACCCAGGCCACGCATAAAGGCCCTGCATTAAAAATGCCATGTAACAACATGGTGGCACCGATCCCTCGTTGCACCCGCATCCAACTCAACACCAACCCTGTCACCCATTGCGGTGC
>Ga0114974_10002914_pt1 | contig 13058 bp, 16 predicted proteins | sample S_130206_EF_Meta_FD_87318 | JGI IMG/M metagenome (GOLD analysis project Ga0114974, IMG submission 87318) | Freshwater microbial communities from Lake Simoncouche, Canada to study carbon cycling - S_130206_EF_MetaG | ecosystem: Environmental > Aquatic > Freshwater > Lake | place: Lake...
CTCATTTGAAACCGGGAAACCGCACCCGGAGACAAATTGAAATGTGGCGGGATGGGACGCTTCCCAATAAAGAGAGCGAGCCGACCGGGAACGTGTTGCACAGCGCCCTGACCGATTATGGTACGGACCTCGCAGGGCAGCGGGCGCTTTCCAAAAAAATGCAAGATGCTGGTATCCCCGGCATTAAATACTTAGATCAAAGTTCTCGCGGCAAGGGCGAAGGAACGCGCAACTATGTTGTTTTCGACCCAAGCCATGTAGACATCAAGAACCGCTACGCTAAGGGCGGCATTGCCAAGGCAGAAGGCGGGGAAGTTGATAATCAGCCAGAAAATGACTTACTGCAACCAATAGGAAAGTCAAAAACGGCTGGCGCTGAAAAACCATTATTTGATGACGGGATTTATAAAGCTGCTGTTGCTGAAACTCCTTGGTCTAATAGGAAATCAATTAGATACATTCATCATGACGATGAAGGAAACCCAATTGGTGCTATGCAAATTATGACTCATGGCCCAAAAACAAAAACTGCCACAATCCAAAATGTCTACGTTGCAGAAAAATATAGGCGTCAAAAAATAGCGTCTGGGCTTCTTGCTCGCGCAAGACAGGATTTTGACGTAAGGCACAGCAAAGATTTAACTTTGCAAGGCAAAAATTTTGCAAAGGCTGTAAAAAACACTGGAGGCTATGTCCACAAGGCCGAAAGCGGTCCTATTGCTGCCCCTGTAGGCGGCTTCCCCGGCATGAAGGCCATGCCTACCCTGTCAGCGCCGCAGAACACACAGGCCACGCAAGCCATGATGGCTGCTATCCCCCGGATGCAGGAGTCCGGCCCGGTAAGCAACACTGGCTACGCCCCGTACACACCTACCGCGCTCCCTCAGAGGCTGGCGGCTGTTGGGGTTCAGCCCAAGGTGGTCCCCATGTCCCCGGAGGCTACTGCGCTCATGAAGCAGTATCCTACAGCTACACGGGATCAGGTCAGCGAACTGGATAGGATGATACAGGCTGGCGGCGACCGAGGCGCTAGTCTGTCCGCCATGCAGGCATACGGCCCCACAAGTGGCATGAAAGAACTCCAGCCTTGGTCCCCGGAATACAAGGGCGATAGTTATAAGGCGTCCCGTCCCGTAGATGCGTTTGGTAACCCAGTAGGCTGGACTGCCCCGGCTAAAGCTGCCCCGACTACGGGTGCTGACGGTGTTCCTTCTGGCTGGGACCCAAAGGACTGGGCAAACTTTCAGGAAAACTATAATCCCGGTATGCCAGACCCGGAGTACATTATTAACAACCCGTGGCAAGATGGGAAGATTGGTGGCCCAGCGTTTGTTGGCAGTCTTAATCTTGACAGGCTCAAGCCCTCGCCAGCCAAAGACTCTATGTTTAACCGTGTTGCTGGTTACACGGGGGCAGGTAACGAAGGCTTTGCCTATAACAAAGCTCTGGACAAATTTAACGAGGGTCGTGTTGCCGCTAATAACGCTGTAACCTCCCAAATGGAGAACATGTACAGCCCGGATAATATCGGGTCGCTTACTCCGGTAGACGCAAATCAGGCCCGTATGGACGCAGTTACGCAAGCGGCTCAAACGCAAGGCATGGGCGCGGCACAGACGCTTGGGGGCGCTCCATTGCCCGGTCAGCAAAGTTCTTATTTCTCTGCCCCAACCAATTTATCCGCTGGCAATGCGCTCCAATTAGGCTTTTCCGCTGTAGGGGCAACCCCTCTCGCCCCCTTGGGGTATCTGGCAAACGCCATCCTAACCGGAACCAACGCCATCCCGCAGGCTGGGGACACAGGCAACAGAGCGTTAAATGCTATCGCCCAGCAGGGCCGCATGACTGATTGGGGAGCAGATGCTGTGAACTGGGGTTGGAGACAATTAGGCGGCGAAGCCATGCCTGCACGCGCCACAGGAGGCCGCGCTCAGGCCTGCAAGGAGTCCCGCAAGGCCATCATGATTGCTAGGGCTATGGGTGGGCGTATCGGCAAGGCTGGTGGAGGAGAACTCCCGCTGGTCGGTCCCACTCCTGATATGGCAACAGACTTACCTAGCCTTAGAAGCCAAGTACCCTTGGAAACTGTGTATCAGGGGGAAGATGAGCAGCCTAGCCGCTCTTGGGGCAACATAGCCACGCCACCGGCAAATCAAGAAAATGTCTTGAATGCAGAAGCCGTCGCCCCTGTCTACACCAGCAGGGTGCATGAACTTCTGACTAACCCCAGTGCGCTAAACCGCATGAAGATGGGCAGGCCGCAGCAGTGGGTTAAGTATCTGCAAAAAGGCGGTGCCAAGCCCGAAGAAATTAACATGTACGGCATTGGCGAGGGTGACCCAAATACGAAGATCAGCCGCGATGAGGTCCACGGTCGTATTGCCGGTAAGATACCCCAGTTGCGCGAAAAGCTGCTTGGAGAAGGCGGGACTGGCGGAGGTGATTTAGAACTCAACCATTCTGACTGGGAAACAGACGAGCCGGATGATGACTGGCTGTATGAAAACGCAAAAGATCGCAGGCTTGAAGATATTCGGGAAAACAGGAATGATCCTGATTTTATGTTACCTTACGTTGAAGACGCTGCTAATAATTTCTCCAGAACTTGGTTAACTCGTTTTGACAAAGATACTTTTAAAAATCCTAACGAACACGATCCAGAAAAGCTTAACGCTTTTGTTAAAACCGCGCGCAAGGGCGACTTGCTGTCTAAAGACACGGCAGAGCAATTGCATAATGCCGCTCAGAACAAGCAGATTACCAGAGAGCAATGGCATAATGCCGTTGACGAAATGAACAACAATCTTGTCGCCAAATTTGAGCGCGGCGACAAAGGTGAAGTTGAAGATCATACGCATCATTATGAGAGGGCTGTGCATGCTTTGCATGGTACGACGCGGCCTGATTTTTCAGAGCATTTAGAAAAAGCGGCTCTTGATGATGATAAAGCATTAGATAAACATGTAGATCAGGAACGCGAGTGGTATTATCAGGATTCCGAGTCTCCAAGGTCTAAAAGTATTAGCGTTTCAAACCCTAAAGGTCGGGATTTAAATTACGACATTCGTGATAATGGTGGTTATGGCGGTGACATATATGTTTCAGACCATCGTGGTAATTCTGTCGGAAATGTTGATTCAGAAGACGAAGCGGAAGAACTAATCCGCAGCCATGCCGCCAAACAGCTTGGACTCAGCGGAACCGACAACGGTCAGAAAAACATAGATAAGCCCAACGTCCATGATGTTGGGGTATACGGGGAGGGAAGCCAATACTCACTTCCCGGCGTAACGGATTTCCGCGAGCATACGCTTCACTTTGATCCGGATAATTACAGAGGGTTTACAGAAGGTCACTACGACCCCAATGCGGTCGTCCACATGCGCTACGGTACTGTCAATGACGACAAGGGTAAGCGCCTCCTGTATTTGGATGAGTTGCAGAGCGACTGGCACCAAAAGGGGATGTCTCGCGGGTACGACAACCCGGAAGGCCGGGAGGCGCAAAAGACAGCGCAAGTTAGGTATGACGCTGCGGAAAAAGAATTAGAAGGTCATAGAAACCATATAGCGTCGGGGCTTGGCTTTGCTGGCACCGGTATGGGTGCAGATGAATATGCAGCCATGATGGTAATGACCCCGGAAGATGCCGATGTACACAAACACACAGTCTTTAGAAAATATAACGGTTTAGTGAACCGTGACCCCGATCTGGCCCGCGCTATGTTTGGTAAACCTTCAGATAATCTGACAGCCCCAGAATTGGTTAAAAGCTTTCAAGATTATTCTAAATCTGCGTTTGGTGATGATTACAAGAATCATGCCACCGCTCTTAGTTCTGCATTGGGAAAAGCTAATAATCTTAGACAAGCAGTTCAGGGAAATTTACTGCCGGACGCACCTTGGAAAAACACCAGCGAGTGGTCCAAACTGGCAATGAAGCGGGCGCTCCGTATAGCTGCTGACTATGGCTATGACGGCGTAGCGTTAAGCCCCGGCTGGGTGCAAAAGGAGCGGTGGGGCAATGAAGACCATCAAAAGACATATGATGATCTTATGGGCGGCTCCATGAGAAGCCTTGCCAAGCAGGAGGGCCTGAATTTTGGCACCGCAAGCATTCCTCTGTTGCGTAAACACGCACAAAACACCCGTGTTTCTGGCGTTGATAACCCTGATCAGGCCCACGCCATTTATCTAGAGGACGAACACAAGGACAAAATCCGTAAGAAGGGCTTTAAGCTGTTTAAGCAGGGCGGATACGTCCCCATGAAGAACAGTTCTGCCGTCGAGCAGGCTCTTAAACTGACATCCAAATCCGGCGCGACGTTGCCCGCTGCCGTGTTTCTTGCAAGGCAACATCAACGTCGGGATTAACCCCTCTAAGGAGAACTGTAATGTCTGAGATGGCAAAGGCCGCACGGGCCGCAATGAAGCAGAAGGCCAAGCGCCTTACGACTGACCCCCACAAGAAGGTTGACGCCTCTAGCTGGGAGCCTGAAGAACCCATGAACACGGGGGCCAAGACCGGCCTGCGTCCGATTTCTCCCCGCGCTTTTAAGCGTGGCGGCAAGGTCGGAATGAAGGCCGGTGGTAGCGCGAGCGCCCCGAATGCCGGTCGCAAGGCCCGTAAGGGCGGTGGCGAAGTCAAGAAGTGGGTTGACGCTAAGGTCAATCGCAACGTCAAGGAAGCCAACGCCTCTGAGTTTGGCAGGCCCCATATTGGCGGTCTGAATAAGGGTGGCCGCGCTGGCAAGATGGACGGCGGCTCCATGAACGCCCCGGTTGGCGATCCCCGTCTGGGCATCGTTCCCCGCGCTCGCCTGAACATGACCAACCAGCCTAACCCCTACAAGCGTGGCGGTAAGGCCTGCGGCGGTTATCAGGAAGGCGGCACTGTTGCTGCTGACTTTGCCCGCATTGAGCAGATGATGAAGGCCCGCAAGGCGGCACAGGCTGAGAACGCTCTTGAGTCGGTCCGCCGTGGCAATGCTACGTCGCGCCCTCTGGATCGTTTGCCTGTGAGCAGCGAGGATATGGTTGGCCGTCGCCCTCTGGTTACCGGTCCCCGTGGCGAAGAGTATGTTCCGCCCGCTCGCATGGGCCGCAAGACCGGTGGCCGCACCGGTAAGATGAATGGCGGCATTGAAGACGATACCGTGTTCCCGGACGAGCGTCTGGCTGCTGCCAAGGTCATGGGTCGCCGCAATGACAAGACTGGTATGCGCCCCAAGACAACCAAGTCTGATGAGGACATGTTTGACGAAGCCCGTTCGCGGATCATGGCTGACAAGTACAACAAGTTTAAGGCCAAGAAGGATTTGCCTGAGCAGTTCCGCAAGGCTGGCGGCAAGGTTGACGAAGCGCAGGACAAGAAGCTGGTTAAGAAGGCGTTCCGTCAGCATGAGAATGCCGAACACGGCGGCAAGCATTCTGAACTGAAGCTGAAGAAGGGCGGCATGGCTGGCAATTACACTGGCGGCACCCGTCCGACCGGTGGCCGTGTTGCTAAGGCCGGTGGTGGCCTGTTGAATGCGATGAATGATGACGCTCCCAAGTCCAAGAAGAGCGGCAAGACCAACATCAACATCATCATCAACCCGCACAAGATGGACAATCAGCCTCCGGCTCCGGGCGCTCCGATGCCCCCGCCGCCCCGTCCGATGCCGCCCCCGATGCCCCCGATGCCTCCGCAGGGCGTCGCTCCGGGTGGTATGCCTCCGGGAATGCCCCCGGTCGGTGGTCCGCCTCCGGGCATGCTTCCGATGCCGCGTAAGTCCGGCGGCAAGGTCGGTCACCGCAGCTATAGTTCCTACGAGGATATGGACGCTGGTTCTGGCGGCGGGCTTGGTCGCCTTGAGAAGATCGAGATCGCCAAGAAGAAGTATGTCAAGCCGGTCTAAGTTGCCAATCTGGTAATTAGTAACTATATGTAGTGGGCCGGGGGAAACCTCGGCCCATTTTTTTGCTTGATAAAGGGGTTTCATGCAAACAATTGATACGGTTTTTCAGCGCGAATTAAAGCGTCTGATTGCTCATAGGATATTGGATTTAAAGGATAATTTGTCAGTTAACTCTTACGAAAACGTAGCTGATTTTAAGTATCTGATGGGGAAGATTGCAGCCCTAAACGACATGGAAGACATGATCGAAATAGCCCAAGACGCAGCCGACCAACGCAACCGCTAGAGTATTAAAGGGATACCTATGCCTCCTAGAATGATGGAACACGACGAAGACCCGAAGGTAGTTTTGAAAGAACAAATCGGGAACATTGATAGCTTTGAAATCTATAACAATCAGATTTTGATCGCTATCTATATCAGGCCTGAAAAGACCAAGAGCGGCATCTACCTGACCGATGGTCAACGCTCTGAAGACCAATATCAGTCAAAGATTGGCCTAGTCCTGAAGAAGGGTCCGGCTGCTTTTGAAGGTGATGACAGCCTGTGGTTCAAGGACATGAACATTGAACTGGACGACTGGATCGTGTTCCGGCCTTCAGATGGCTGGCCGATTACCGTCAATGGCGTCCTGTGCCGGATGCTGGATGACACCTCCGTGCGCGGGAAGATCGACGTACCCGACAAGATTTGGTGAAAGGACCAATTAAAATGGCAAAAAAGCAAAAGGAAGAAGAGGTTGAGGTTGTTTTGGAGGCCCCGGAAGCCACGGAGACCCAGCCCGAACTTGAACTTGAGATCACAGAGAGGCCTGAGCCGGTAGAAGCTAAGGCTTCGGATAACGATAAGGCTATTTCAGACCTGAAAAAGCAACTTGAGACCGAGCGTACTGCCCGGTATGAGGCCGAAAATCGGGCTAGGCAGAGCAGCAATACCGCTGCAAAGGCCGAAACCGACGTTCATCAGGCCAATTTGCACCTTGTGAACGGTGCAATTGAGTCAATGACCCGCGAAACGGAAATCCTGAAGGCCAATTATGCTAACGCGACGGCTAACGGGGATAATGAACAGGCGGCAAACATCGCTTATGCCATGTCGGAGACGGCTGCGAAGCTAAACCAGCTTCGTTTGGGCAAGGAAAGCCTCGAAAGCCAGACCCCGCAGCGAGTTCAGCCTATGGAAAGGCGTATGGACCCCGTTGAGGAGTTCGCAAGCCAGCTTTCCCCGCGCTCTGCGGACTGGGTTCGCGCCCACCCCCAGTGTGTGACCGATCCCCGGCTGATGCAGAAGATGATTGCGGCCCATAATATCGCCACGGCAGACGGAATCCCGGCTGACAGCGACGAATACTTTGAGTTCGTCGAAGATACGCTGAAAATGAACCCCAGAAGGGCAGAGCCGGTCTATGACGCCGAACCTGTTATGTCTGCGGCTTCTGCACCCACCCAGAGACGGGCCTCTCCTGCTGCCACTCCTGTGAGCCGCAGTGGGAACGGAACGGGAACACCTACCAACCGGGCCACTTTGACCCGCGAACAGGCCGACATGGCTAAAATGATGGGAATGACCCCTGCCGAGTACCACAAAAACATGATGGACCTGAAAAAAGAAGGGAAAATGAACTAATGGAACCTGTAGCAAAGCGCCGTGGGCGTCCCCGGAAGATTGACCCTGAGATTGTTGAGACTGCTTCCACTCGCCAGCCTATGAGGGCGGAAATGCGCGAACCCGATCCCCGTAGTGCTGCGGCGAAAAGGGCGCAGGAAATTATGGGCAATATTGGTCAGGCTGATGAGGGACAGGACGAATTCCGCACCCCCAAGGCCCCGGACGGCTGGACCTACGAATGGAAGCGCAACACGCTTTTCAATCAGGAAGACCCGGCCTACATGACCTCTCTGCACCGTACCGGCTGGGAGCCTGTACCGGCCAAGCGTCACCCGGAAATGATGCCTATCGGGGCCGCTAAATCAATCGAGCGTAAAGGGATGATCCTGATGGAGCGTCCTGAAGAGGTTACTCGTCAGTTTAAGGAAGCCGACAAGCGCCGCGCCCGTTTGCAGATGCGGGCCAAGGAAGAACAGCTTGGTTCGGCTCCGCAGGGTCAGTTTGGGCGAGACCATGCTCAGGCCGCTCCGAAGATCAACAAGTCCTACGCGCCGCTGCCTGTTCCGAAAGACTGATAGAAAATTTATTATCAGCAGAGAAACCCGGCAGTAATGCTGGGTTTTTTTGTGTCTGATCGGTAGAACTCGGCCATCTAATGCCCGGTTTACCTATGTCAAGTTTACCGATTTGCCCAACAAGCCCCAATGAAACGGGCCCTTTGGGCCTATATAATGGGCCAAACCCAAAAACCGGAAAACCCGTTTGCTACAATGTCCTTGTCAGTAGGGATTGTCCTGCTGATGCCCAGACCACCGGGCTGCTATTTGAAATCGTGAGGAATGAAACATCATGGTAACCATGAGCAAAGGTTATTGGGTCGCCAACGTCCGTTCACCGTCCCCGCTCTACGGGCAAAACGGCAGACGAGTAAAAAAGCAAGCGATCACAAAGCAAGATCAGCAAGCGACTTTTGAGGTTCTTGAAAAGCTGGGCCTCTGTGGCAAGTCTACCAAGTATCGCTATCTCAGCGACAGGCGCTTTAAGACGGAGGCCGAAGCAAGGGCTTTCTATCTCCAGCACACATCTAGTATTGGCCTGCTGGACAAGATGCTAACCATCCACGAACAGTTCGACCTGATCTTCTGACACTCACCCCCGCTGGGAAACTGGCGGGGGTTTCTTTTCGTACATTTGGTAGCCGAATTATGTTGGGCCACAATCGTTTACAGATGGTTCTATATTTAGTATATACTGTCCTCAAGCGCATACGCGCCCGCCTTCCCACGATGAGGAGGGTTATAATTAACCCCGGCCCTATCTTCGCCACGATGAGCGATGATGGCCTCCTGAAGAGGAGTCCCGTCATGGCGAATGTGAACGCGCCTTTCGGTTTTCTAGAATACTACGGTGGCGCTGGTGGCGCTCCGACTTTCTCCCAGTCTGCTCGCCGCGCTGCTTATAACGCTGCCGCCATTTATTTTGGCGACCCCGTTCAGCAGGATGGCACGACTGGTTACATTGTGCAGGGCGATCCTTCCGATCCGCAGGCCCTTGCTGGCATCTTTGTTGGTTGCCAGTACTTGTCTACCTCCCAGAAGCGCACCGTGTGGTCGCGTTACTGGCCGGGTACGGACTCGACCACCGATGTCATTGTCTATGTTGTTGATGATCCGAATGCTCGTTGGCTTGTTATGGGCAACAGCACGACGTTCAACATCAGCGGTACTCTGTCGTCGTATGGCACCTCACCTGTCGGTCAGTATGCTCAGTACGCTATCGGTTCTGGCAATACCAGCACTGGTGCGTCCGGCGCGTATCTGAATGCCCTCGGCACTACGGTCACTTATCCGTTTATCGTAGTTGATCTTATTACGTTCCCGCCGGGAGCGAATGGCGCGGACCCAGAGTCTGCTTACAATCATGTCGTTGTTGGGTTCAACAACCAGATCATGCGCACCAATGGCGCTGGTCCGACCGGCATCAGCTAAAGGAGATTTGACCAATGGCTGTTAATCTTAGTGCGATTAAAGACCTTCTGCTCCCCGGCCTCCGTGGCGTAGAAGGCAAGTACGAGATGATCCCGTCTCAGTACGATAAAATCTTCACCCGGCATAACTCGAACATGGCCCTCGAACGTACTGCCGAAATGCAGTACCTCGGTCTGGCTCAGTTGAAGACCGAAGGTGGTCAGACTGCGTTCGATAATAACGCTGGTGAGCGTTTTATCTACAATCAGGAACATACGGAAATCGGCCTCGGCTACGCGATCACTCGCAAGGCTGTTGACGACAACCTGTATAAGACCCAGTTCCACCCGTCCAACCTCGGCCTGATCGAATCCTTTCAGCAGACCAAGGAAATTTACGGCGCGAACATCCTGAATACTGCTGAAACCTACAATGCTTCCATTGGCGGTGACGGGGTGGCTCTTTGCTCACTCAACCATCCGATCACTGGCGGCACTGTGGCGAATACGCCAACAACTCAGGTTGATCTTAACGAAGCTACGCTGCTGAATGCGATGATCGCAATCCGCACGAACTTCAAGGATCAGGCTGGCCTGAAGGTCTTCGCCCGTGGTCGTAAGCTGGTTGTTCCTCCCCAGTTGGAGCCGGTTGCTATCCGTCTGTGCAAGACGGAACTGCGTCCGGGTAGTGCGGACAATGATGTCAACGCGATTCTCATGACCGCAGGCGGTCTGCCGGAATCGTACATGGTCAACGACTTCCTGACCTCGCCCTATGCGTGGTTCTTGCTGACCAACATTGACGGTCTGTCGTATATGGAACGTGTAAAGTTTGAAACCGACATGCAGGTCGATTTTGTTACCGACAACCTGCTTGTGAAGGGTTACGAGCGTTATTCGTTCGGCTACTACAACTTCCGGTCAATCTTCGGTTCGTTCCCAACCCCGTAATCGGTAAGCCTCCCCTTAACCGGGGAGGCCCCATTTTTCAGGAGAGACCTCATGAAAGGTCGTAAAGGTAAGGCCAACGGCGGAGAGATGGACTCTCCCAAGTCTGGCACTAAAGAGTATGAGCAGGATCTGAAGCGCAAGAATCTGCGCTACACCTACCAGAGCAATGTCAACGACGAAGCTGAAGAGCGTAAGTCGGGTGGCCGTGCGAAGAAGGCCCACGCCGGTCGTAAGGCCCGCAAGGCTGGTGGTCGCGCTGGTTCAGATAAGTCGCCGCTGTCTTCGGCCCATGCGGGTACAGCCCCCAAGGGTCACAAGACTTTGGACATCGACTAATTCAAACTAAATTATCCCTCCACTGGGAAACTGGTGGGGGGGTTTTTCCGGGGTATCCCGGTGCATCTGACAGCCCCGGCTGACGACATGCAGACAGATGTGCCTAACTCGCATGTGAGGATATTTTAATGGCTAACACGCATTTTACGGGTCCGGTCCTGTCGGAAAATGGTTTTATTGTTGGCACGGATAGCCAGCCGTATGTGACTGTAACCGGCACCAATACGGCGACCCCGTTCGCTGGCGTTCTCAGCACAATCAACCCAGTTTCTCCTTTTGGCAGCAGCACCAATACGGCTCCTTCGAGCGCCCAAGGCGTAAAGGGTCAGGTTTATGGTTCTAATTTGACTGCTACCGCCAATTATTACATTGGCGTGATGGGCCGTTACCTCGTCACAGGCAGCAATGCTTCGACGTACCCTAAAGTGGGTGTTTTAGGCGTTGTTGGTAACACGACGACGACTGCCAACGCGGCGGTTATGGCGTTCCTCGACGGCGACGGTGGCTTGACGACAGCTACTGCTGGTTTTGGCATCTCGATGACCAACAGCACTGGCGGCAGCGGCTTTAGCTTCGGCTTGGACTTGAACATGCTGGATACGGGCGCTCCGTCCGGCCTGCAACCTTACGGGATTGCTCAAATCCGTTTGGCTAAAGATGCTTCCAACGGCAATGTCGTGATTAAAGTTGTCACCTCAGTTGTTGACGGCACTGCTTCTGGCCTTGGCATTGGTTCGCTTGGCATCGACTCAACGGCTGGTAAGCTGTTCGTCGTGGACGCTTCAGGCAACTGGCAAATCGTCACTAGCTAATGATTACGCATCCCGATCCAGAGATTGAGTTTCTGGTTCATATGTTGGCCGGTCAGAGAGACGTTGCTATGGGACAAGCAGCTAAACTTTTCAAAGAGAACAAATCTTTGAAAGATCAAGTTGAAGAACTCAAAGCAAGGCTTCCTGCCGATCTGGAATAATTAGTGGGGTGTGGGGGCTTCGGCCCCCCACTTTCTTGAGGTAATTATGTCTGGTGCTTGGACGAGAAAAGAAGGCAAAAGCCCTTCTGGTGGCCTTAACGAAAAGGGCCGTCAATCTCTCCGTGCTGAAGGCCATAACATAAAACGCCCTGTGACGGCTTCTGAGGCTAGTAAAAGCCCAGCAGCCTCACAGAGGCGGGACAACTTCAGGACTCGCATGTGTGGAATGAAGGAGAAGCTGACTTCTGCCAAGACCGCGCATGACCCTAATAGTCGTATTAATCTTGCCCTAAAACGCTGGGACGTTAAGTGCTGATATGGCTGACCGGAAAAAACCCCGTGAGAAGAACTTCTGGGATAAACCCGTTCCAGATAATGTTCGGCACAAAGATTTGAGCGTTAAGGGCGTTAAGACTGCTAAGGCAAAGGCCCGCGCCGCCGGGAGGCCATATCCCAATATGGTAGACAACATTACCGCTGCTCGCGCAGGGCTTACGAAAGGCAAGCGTTGATATGCAATATCGTACAGCTATAACTACTGCGGATGGCGCGTATAGCATCATCGTAGTGGATGATTTTCAGGCCCCGTTTAACCTTGGCATATCGGTTGAGAACCTGTCCGATGTGGCGGACGGTACGGCGCTGTATACTTTGGATGATCCAAACACCTTTGATCCGGCACTTCCCGGAAATATTAATTGGTTTGCGGTTCCAAATCTTACAAGCGTTACAACTATAGCATCGGCTCAGTTTACCACCCCTTGCAGGGCAATTGCACTTCTACAAAATGGTGCCGGAAGTATGCAAATGCGGATTGTGCAAGCCGGTCCGGCTTAAAGGTGAAATATGCAGTACCGCACAATCGTATCAACGCCCGCCGATAATTATAAAATAGTAATCTTAGACGATTTTCAGGCTTTTTTTCAAATTGGCCTGCAATGCAAAGTGCTGGATGGCGGGAATTATACCGTTAACTATTTTTTCGATGACCCAAATGCTCCGGGATTTGACCCCGGCAACGGCAACTTTTACCCGGTTCCGGGCCTTGATAGCTTGAGCGGGGATGAGGCAGTCGAGTTTAATATCCCGTGCAGGGGTGTTTTTCTGTATGTCTACAATGGTGCGACGGTTGAACTAAAGATCGTTCAGGCTGGACCTGTATAAAGGATAGCCATGACCACTAGCGGTACATATGCCTTCAACCCTAGCCTCGGTGAACTGACTCTCTACGCCTATAATATGGCGGGGGTGCGGAATACCGCGCTGCTACAGGAGCATATGCAGGCCGCTAAGATGGCGACCAATATGATGCTGGCGTCTTGGGC
>Ga0114974_10002916_pt1 | contig 13057 bp, 13 predicted proteins | sample S_130206_EF_Meta_FD_87318 | JGI IMG/M metagenome (GOLD analysis project Ga0114974, IMG submission 87318) | Freshwater microbial communities from Lake Simoncouche, Canada to study carbon cycling - S_130206_EF_MetaG | ecosystem: Environmental > Aquatic > Freshwater > Lake | place: Lake...
ACTTCAACCGGTGGAATCCTGGTCACGACGATGCATGGGACGACCCGCCATGATGCCTGGCTACTTTGGCGTGGTGCTGGAATGGCAGGAATGGTAATAGGCCCAGTGATTGGACCAATTATTTCTACACAAACGGAGTGGCGCTTGCCCTTTTTATTTGATGCGTCACTGATGGTGGTCGCTCTTGCACTCGGGGCGTATGCCATGAAGGAAAGTCGTGACACTGACAGCACCTTCGCCCTCGGTCTTCTCTTTCCCACGATGCTTTTAGGTCTTGGAATATTGAGTCCATATCTTGCGATTTTAGCCGCAAAGAATCAAGTAGCGAACTGGTCGTTCATCTGTGCAGTATTGATTGCTGGTGCGGCATGCATAGCTGGTTTTTTTATTTTCAACAGAAAAGCATCTAACAAACTCTTTGATACCAATATTGTTTTGCACAACCGCCGAATGTGGCTCACGGATATGTTCGGAGCCATACACGTTGGCGCGCTTTTCGTCGTTGTAGCTGCATTCACTGTCATTCTTGACGCGGATACCACTCTAAGTTCAGTGTGGATCGGCATCGGCTTACTGCCACTAGTCATCCCATTAATTGCACTGCATCTATCCGCACACCGATTTCGCGAAAAGCAGGGGCTCACAAGGCAGAAAGAAACGATCATTGGATGTGTTCTTTTGGGGCTAAGCATGACTTGGTGGTTCTTGGTTGGAGTGCAGTCATCGTCATATCTCATCTTGTTGCCCTCCCTCATTTTGGCAGGCGCTGGATTTGGTCTGATTCGACTGTATGGACATATGGGCGTAATCAAGGTGACAGGCCAACGATGGGCCTCGACACTTTTTGGAACACGTACATTCAGCAACCACATGGGCGCTGGATTCGGAGCCGTGGTGGTTGGATTTGTTCTTGCTTCAGCATCGATGGGAGCCAACACTTTAGAGCCAGAAGTCGGTCAACAGGCTGGCGTGGTTGCTGGGGTAGCTATCTTGCTGGTGATCCTCAGCTCTGCTGTCTTCGCTTGGCTTAAAAGTGAACTACTGGGTCTTGAAGACCCACATTGGAATGCGGCTGCTCATGCCATCGAGGAGTCTCCGCCAATTATTGCCTCGCCATAGCCGCAGCTCTTGCCGTAATTCGCTGAGCAGAAGCCTTACCGGACCCACAACATCACTTGCTTACTAGCTGTGTGCAGGCGACCTTGATTCACGTACCACCATTTCTTGGCCTAAGCCCGCAACAACGCGGCCCTGCTGATCGTAGATGTGACCGATGTAATGGCCTCGGCCGTAGGCCATGGATTGCGGATGCCAATCCATCAGGTTCCACTCGTTCATATTTACTGGTCGATAAAACCACATCGCGTGATCCAAGCTGGCAGTGCGTGGGTTCTTTGGAAACTCATCGAACTCGACAAGTCCGGTATAAAAATCTGAGACATAGGTCAGCACGCAAGCGTGTAAATGGGGGTCGTCAGGAAGGGGGGTTACTGATCTGGTCCAAGTGCAATGCGGCATGTCTTGGTCGGAGTTAGGTGCCGCATCGCGCAACTGGATGTCTTGCGAACCACGTGGCACACCTTGCACGATTGATTCTTCGGGGCTTAGCACTAAAGGCATTGAGACAGCCTGAACGTCTGGCCCATCTTCGAGTTGATGGAAAGAAACCGACATGTTGAAAATCACCTCCCCGTTTTGAACAGCTACGATGCGGCGGGCGGCATATGAACGCCCATCGCGGTCGCGAAAGACCTGTAATTCGATTGGCAGTGAACTGCGTCCTGCACGCAAAAAATATGCATGAAGTGAGTGCGGGACTTGATTTGGCTGCACAGTTTTGCAGGAGGCGAGTAATGATTGCGCTGCGACTTGGCCACCATATAAGCCAGGAAATCCTGAATCGATAGCTCGCGTGATGAAGTTATCTTCATCGACGCGATCGATTGTGAGGATGTCTAGGATGCTGTCCATTTACACAACCTTACGCGCGTGGGTTTGAACTCAACAAACTCGCAGGTGTCAACATTGCAGAAGTTTGCGTGTGAAATATTGAAACGGCCGGTGAAAAACCACCGGCCGTTTCAATATTTTCCTAGAAGCGCTGAGCACCATCAAGACGGATGGTGTAGCCGTTAAGGAAGTCGTTTTCACAGATCTGGAGTGCGAGCTGTGCATACTCATCAGGGCGACCCATGCGCTTTGGGTTTGGGATAAGTGCGCCGAAACGCTCATTGAGTGCTTCGGCTGATGCGTCTCCATAGGCATATGTGTGGAAGGTTCCTGGTGCGATGGTCATCACGCGAATACCGGCAGGTCCAAGATCGCGAGCTGCAGTAAGGGTCATACCGATGACTCCGCCCTTGGCTGCTGAGTAAGCAACCTGACCGACCTGGCCTTCAAAACCAGCGATTGAAGCGGTGCCAATGCAAACTCCGCGCTGGTTGTCCGCAAGAGGCTCGTTTTTGCTCATGACTGCTGCTGCACGTGAAAGCACAGTGAAGTGACCGATGAGGTAGATCTCAACCGTGAACCGGAATGACTCGAGTGCAATCGGAACACCATGGCGGTCCACCATGCGCACGGCGCCTCCGCCTGGGCCACCCATGCCACCGTGCACTGCAACCGCGACACGAAGAGGGGCCATGTCTTGGGCCGCGTTGACAGCTTCAATTACAGCTTGTTCATCGGTGATGTCAGTGCGTACATATTGCACTGCTGAGCCGAGTTCCTTGGCCAGTGCAGTTGCGCGCTCGTCGTGAAGATCAGCGATGACGACCTTTGTTCCGGCAGCTACTAAACGTCGAACTGTTGCCTCGCCAAAGCCGCCGGCTCCGCCTGTGACGATGGCTGATGCGCCTTTGAGTTCCATAGTTCCTCCTGTTGATCTTTATGAGTCATGTATTGAATGGGCAAATTATGGCTGGAGTTTGGGTGTGCTGGGGGTGGAACATCACAAAAGTGACCGACCCAATATCAGCACCGGTCACTTTTGTGTTGCTCAGGCTTAGAAGCGCTGGGCTCCATCAAGACGGATCGTGTAGCCGTTGAGGAAGTCGTTTTCACAGATCTGGAGTGCGAGCTGTGCATACTCATCGGCGCGACCCATGCGCTTTGGGTTTGGAATGAGCTGAGCAAAGCGCTCGTTGAGCTGCTCAAGGGGAACATCGCCGTATGCGTAGGTGTGGAAGGTGCCTGGAGCAATAGTCATCATGCGGATGCCGGCTGGGCCAAGGTCACGAGCTGCGGTCAAGGTCATGCCGATAATTCCGCCCTTGGCCGCTGAGTAGTCAGACTGACCAACTTGGCCTTCAAAACCAGCGATTGATGCGGTACCGATGCAAACTCCGCGCTGGTTGTCAGCAAGGGGCTCGTTTTGGCTCATGACTGCTGCTGCGCGAGAAAGCACAGTGAAGTTACCCACAAGGAAAACTTCGACTGTGCGGCGAAAAGTCTCGACTGGGTAGGTCTCGCCATTACGGCCCACGAAGCGCTTACCTGCAGCAGGGCCACCATGAACGGCCACTGCTACGCGAAGCGGTGCCATCTCTTGAGCCGCATTGATAGCTTCGATCACGTTCTGCTCATCGGTGACGTCGGTCCGGACATATTGAATGCTGGAACCAAGTTCTTTGACCAAGGCGGTTGCCCGTTCGTCATGTAAGTCAGCGATAACAACTTTGACTCCTTTGGCGACGAGGCGACGAACGGTTGCTTCACCGAAACCGCCGGCGCCCCCTGTCACGATGGCTGATGAATCCGTGAGCTCCATATTTCCTCCTGAAAAGTTTCATTTTGGTCCGTGAATTAAGAACTGGATTGTGGCCCGACGACTGAGTCGCTGACGCCGGAGGTGAACTTTAGCCAATTGTCTACCGCAGTTACATCTATGCCCTTATTATTACTACAGTTAGAGGTCCTAAGAGAGCCCGCCGTTCGACGGGAAGCTCGTGGAACCGGTCCGTTGGCGTTAATTTTGACGCCTATTCATAGTGAGGTAATTATGACTGAAGCTGTCATCGTCAGCGCCGTTCGTACCCCGATTGGTACCGCTCGTAAAGGCACCTTGAGCGAGACCTCAGCTGAGGATCTGGCCACATTCATCATCGGCGCGGCAATCAGCGCTGCCGGCATCAACGGCGGTGACGTTGATGACGTCATTCTTGGCGAAGCTGGCTACGGAGGCGGAGATTTGGCGCGTTATGCAGCCGTTGCCAATGGGCTCCAAGGAGTCGCGGGCCAGGCCGTCAACCGTCATTGTGCTTCAAGTTTGGCAGCAGTTGGCAGCGCCGCCGCATCCATCATCGCCGGAATGGAAGACGTCGTCATTGCAGGTGGAGTGCAGGCTTCATCAGCAGGCCCGCGCACGGTTTTTCGGGTACTTGGCACCGAAGATGAGTTTGAAACACGTATGGCTCCGACATTTCCGCACCGAGAAGATGCCAATGACGATGTGACACTTTCAGTGGGATGGAATGTTGCCCAACAAGCTGGCTTGAGCCGTGAAGACATGGATAAGTGGGCTTGGCGTTCACACATGCGCGCGGCTAAAGCAATCGAAGACGGCAAGTTCCTTGATGAGATTCGCCCGATTACCGTAAAGACAAAAGAAGGTTCGACAGTTGAATTCTCAGTTGATGAACACCCGCGCGGCAGCTCAACTATGGAGAAGATGTCAACACTGAAGCCACTTCACCCGGAAATTGAGAATTTTTCAATCACAGCTGGTAATTCATCAGGTGTTAATGATGCAGCTTCCGCTGTAGTAGTTGTAAGTGACAAGTATGCAAAAGAGCACAAGCTCGTTCCACTTGCCACAGTCAAGGCGTGGGCTGCTGCAGGAGTTGACCCTAAATACACCGGAATGGGCGCGCTAGCGGCAGCTGAAAAGGTATTGGAGCGCGCTGGCCTCAAGGTTGCAGACATTGATCTCTGGGAGATCAACGAAGCCTTCGCTTCAGTTCCCGTCGCCGCATGTAAGTTGATGGGCATCGACGAAGAAATTGTCAATGTTTATGGCAGTGGCTGTTCGTTGGGTCACCCGGTAGCAGCTTCTGGTACTCGCCAGATCGCAACGTTGATTCATGAACTGCGTCGTCGCGGCGGCGGCATTGGTCTTTCAACGATGTGCGCCGGTGGCGGCCAAGGTGGAGCAGTCATCATCGAGGTTCCAGCGCCGTAGTTCTTTAGCCGAATGGCCCCGTTGGTTGTGGAATTGTGCAACCAATTGAACGGGGCCATTCAGCTGCACTAGCGTCAATAAAGTTATGAGTAAACCAAAGGACAAGGCGCGGCCGTAGTTCGCGCAGTCAAGGAGACAGGTTCGTGGCAGTGAACAAAATGGCGGTTGTTGGTTGCGGCACCATGGGTAGCGGAATCATCCAGGTAGCAGCTCAAACCGGAATTGAAGTTGTCGGTATTGAAACTAATGAAGCCGCCGCGGAGCGCGCACTTAATCGCATCAATGCTGGACTTGATGCAACGCTCAAACGAGGAAAGATCACTGAAGAACAAGCAGCTAAGGCACGTGAGGTGTTCAGCATCACCACCGATCTTGGCGCAGTGGCAAGTGCGGACATTGTGGTCGAAGCGGTGTTCGAAGATGTCGCATTAAAAAACGACATTCTTGGCCGCATTGACAAACTCGTTGGTCCGAATACTTTCATCGCGTCAAACACATCAACAATTCCGTTGGTGATCTTGGCTGCTGCTACTTCTCGCCCAGAGCGCGTCGTTGGATTGCATTTCTTCAATCCAGTTCCAGCGATGAAATTGGTTGAGGTTATTAAAACTCCGGTCACCTCAGAAACTGACGTTACCGCGATGGTTGAGCTAGCTCAGCGCATGGGTAAGAGTCCAGTAGTAGTCAATGATGTGCCAGGATTCGTTGGCAACCTACTGATCACGCCCTACCTCAATGACGCAATTCGTGCACTTGAGCGCGGTGTTGCACCGATGGAGTCAATCGACGAAGTCATGATGCTTGGGTTCAACCACCCAATGGGCCCATTCCGGCTCGCAGATCTCATTGGCTTGGACATTGTGCACGATATGGGTGCATCTATTTACCAAGAAACCCGAGATCCAAAGTACTTCCCACCGATCATGCTGAAGCAGTATGTGCGTTTGGGATGGCTCGGTCGCAAGACTGGGCGCGGTTTTTATCACTACGACGTTTAATCATCACTCACCCGGAGGTTACTCATGGCAAACACACTGCTCATCGCGTACTCAAGCCCTACGTCAAAAGAAGATGCTGCGGCTTTTTCAAAATGGTACACCGAAACGCATATCCCTGAAGTCCGCGCCGCGATTCCATCAATCAGCAAGGTCACCCGCTGGGAACTCACAGATCCAGCAACGGGTGCCAAACTCAATCGATTCGCAGCAATTTACGAAATTGAGGAAGCAGACGTTGCTGTTGCTGCGGCAGGGCTTTTCTCAGCGGCAGCTGGATTTACCCAAACGGAATCTATGGATCGTGAGATCGATCCGCCAGTCTTGTATTGGGTGAGCAAGACCGGACCCGACGCCTGACACCTGTAATTCAATAATTCGTATCGCTAAAGCTAAAGTTAAATAAAAGAGAGTAGTAATGAAGCGCCAATATAAGACCACCGGTGATTTCGGCATCGGAAATATGATTCACGTGATTCACATGTCTGACGATGTCAACAAACTCAACGAGTTTTACCACCGTGTGTTTGGTGCGTATGGCTTCATGACTGTTGACGTTCCTAGTTATTTGCCACCAGAAGACCGCTGGGCATCTTTGCTCATGGTTGGCGACGTGTGTATTGAAACGATGGCACCGAACTTCCCAGTTGATGTGAATAAGCCAGTAGGTAAGTTCTATTCAAAGTTTGGTCAGCATCTGCACTCAGTTGGTTACAAGGTCGAAGACCTTTCAGGGCTTGCTGACCGCTTGCTTGAAAAGGGTGTGTACATCGGCAAGCCAGGCGGCGGTAAAATTGATAAGCTGGATGATGAAACCGTCTACTTCTACCCTAGCCCGCGTGATACCGCTGGGTTGATGGTTGAACTGTGCAAGACGGATATGCCAAATGATCCAAAGGATCATGACGAATACACCGAACTTATGCGGTTGTACGCACAGCACCCGATGACGATTGATCGCTTCTCTTACGTCACTCTTGGTGTAAAGGATCTTGATTCAGCTGTCGCAACCTATGTCGACATCATGCAAGCAGTGCCAATTCAAGACGGCATTGATGACGATATGCAGTGCAAGTACATGACAGTTCAGCTCGGTGATTGCCTGCTTCAGCTAACTCAGCCGCTCGAAATGGATTCCGATCTTGGACGCCATGTTGAGAAGTGGGGAAACTGCATCTACTCACTTCGTTGGAAGGTCCTCGATCTAGATTCAGCGGAATCGTGGTTAAACAAGCAAGGCGTGCGCACAACTCGCCCACGCGCGAACCTCATCGCCTGCAATGTTGAAGACACCCTCAACGCACCGATGTTTTTCACTAATGAAGAAATTCCAGGAGATCCGTTCTCAAAGAACGCATAATTTTCTGATCTTTTTTATTGTTTCGGCCCCGCGCCATTGCGTGGGGCCTTAACTTTGGACCATCCCTTTCGCCAATTAGGCGTAAGCCTTATGAAGGAGAGAAATGAGAAGGCAATACAAGACCACCGGTGACTACGGCATCGGAAACATGATCCATTTTGTTCATATGACAGACGATGTAAATAAGTTAAACGATTTCTATGCCAGAGTTTTCGGTGGGTACCGTTACATGGGCATTGATGAACTCAATTACCTTCCACCCGAGGATCGCTGGGCATCTTTGGTCATGGTTGCTGACACCTGTATTGAGACGATGGCACCAAATTTTCCCATTGACGTAAACAAGCCAGTTGGCAAATTTTACTCAAAGTTTGGTCAGCACTTGCACTCAGTTGGTTACAAAGTTGATGACCTCGCTGGGCTAGCAGATCGCCTCCTTTCAAAAGGAATCTACATCGGCGCACCGGGCGGTGGTAAAATCGACAAGCTTGATGATGAGACTGTCTACTTCTACCCAAGCCCGCGTGATACCGCTGGGTTGATGGTTGAACTGTGCAAGATTGATATGCGTAATGATCCAAAGGATCAAGACACGTACACCGAATTGATGCGCCTATACGAACAGCATCCAATGACGTTTGATCGTTTCTCTTACGTCACTCTTGGCGTGAAGGATCTTGATTCTGCAGTGGCTACCTACGTAGATGTCATGCAGGCCGTGCCAATTCAAGACGGCATTGACGACGATCTGCAGTGCAAGTACATGACTTTGCAGCTCGGTGATTGCTTACTGCAGCTTGCACAGCCACTCGAAATGGATTCCGATCTTGGACGCCACGTCGAGAAGTGGGGAAACTGCATCTACTCATTGCGCTGGAAGGTTCTTGACCTTGATTCAGCAGAAGCATGGTTAAACAAGCAAGGCGTGCGCACAACTCGCCTTCGCGAAAACCTCGTGTACTGCAATGTTGACGACACCCATGGTGCTCCGATGTTCTTTACAACGGAAGAAATACCAGGCGATCCATTCGCTAAGTAATTCTGTGCTCACGATGAGCAACGAGAGTAATAAGAAGAAGGGCCAACAATTTTGTTGGCCCTTCTTCTTATTACTTTGAGAATCGTCAGTAACTGATTCCAGTGTTGATTGTGCGTTTCACTTCTTCACCACGTTGATTAGTCCATACGCTAACATGACGAGTCATCAGCATCAAGCCATTCTTCCCCGGGCGTTCACTCCATTGCCCCACACTCTTGACGTCCGTGATGACATCTCCAACGTGCATGCGCACGCCGTACTGACAGTCCATGCCACCGTTGAGTCCGACGATAAAATCCCATTTTGGGATTCCCAGCGCATCCTCATTGATGCCATGCCGGTAGATCACGCTGCCGTCATCTTCAGGCAGAAGCGATTCGTACTTCTGTGGCCCCCAAGCAAATGGGTCAAAATCTTCACTGGCGTATTCCGCATCAATAAATTTCTGAGGGGGCATTTCTGGCCAGTACACGGCGAGTGCCCACTTGCGGATGTCTGATGCAGTGATGGGATAACTCGTGGTTCGCGAACATTCACGACCAATTGCTGCGAGAACTTCGGGAACCATATAGGTATCAGGCATTGCTTCCCTCCTTGTTGGGAATACTTGTAAGGAACTCGAATGGGTTACCGACCAAAAGTAGGTAACCCATTCGGATAACTGTCAATTGAGTTATTTGCCCATTCGTACGGTTGCAGTGCCAGGAGCAAGCTTGATTCCATCTTGCTGATCAGTCCAGACCTCGAGAGAAACAACGTCACCCTCAACAGCAGTGACAACACCATGAGCAGTGATGGTTTGGCCCTTCACATTTGGGCTGCGGAACTGCACTTCCATGGCCAGAATCTCACCGGTCTCACCAATCCAACTGCGCAGCATGTTGTGCAGGTAGGCCCACTGAAGGTTCCCCATTCCGAAGGCTCCACCATTGCCGGCTGCCTCGCCTGCGGCATCATCCATGTGAATGGGAACGAATTCGTCGTTCACTGCCGCGTAGCGGTTCCAGTTTGCAAATCCTGTTTCGCGGGTAAAGGTTGGCACTACATCGCCAATGTTTACAGTCATATTCATTCCTCCTAGTACCGAATTAAAATGCCGGCGGTGCGCTTGACCATCTCACCGTTTTGATTTGTCCATGTTGAGATGCTGCGGCTAAAGAGCATGAGACCTAATCGGCCTTTACGCTCTGAATACTCACCGACTGCGCTCTCGCTTGTGATGACATCACCTTCGCGCATGCGAACCCCGTATTGGACTGAAAGTCCACCATTGAGCTGAAACTTTAGGCCTGGACCAGCGATGCCTAATCCGATCTCGGGATTATCCGGATTGTTGGTTTCCAACTTGCCGGCGTTCTTTATCAAGGACTCATGGCTTGCCGCGAGCCAAGCGAATGGGTTCAGATCTTCCGGGGCCACGAAGCCACCGTAAATCGACTTCTCCGCAACTGCGCGGTCGGTAAATAATGCAGGTGGCTGTCCTGGCCAGTACACAGCTAAGGCCCACCGACGAATGTCTGATTCGGTGATCGGATAACTTGTTGTACGACCTGTGACAGTTCCTACAGCGGCCTGCATGGCCTCTGAGATGTTGCTCATGTTGTCCTTTCTTAAGTTCTTGCTTGGGTAATCTATCGTCAGTCGAGTTCTTCGATGAAGGCCTTCAATTGGCGAACGTTTCGACATTCGAAAACTGCGCTGCAATGTTCTGCGTACTTGTTGATGACGGAGTCGCCTTCACCCCAGCTCACTTCACGTTCTGGGTTTAACCAGAACACGCGATGAGCTCTTTTGGCCATAAATTCGACCATGTCCTCTGATGGTTGACGGTAGTTAGAGCGCCCGTCACCAAGAATGAGCACGATGCTTCGACCGGTGATTTGCATTCCCCAGCGCTTGACGAAGTCGCGAAAAGCTGAACCGTAATCAGAGCGACCATCAAGTGAGAAGCCCTTCTTCTCATCATCGATACGTCCGGCTGCTTCGGCAATATTTTCTGAAGTCTGCATGATGTCGGTCACTTCATCAATTCCATCAATGAAGACGAAACTTCTCACGCTGCGAAACTGCGACCGAATTGCAAACGTTAATTGCAGGGTGAAGGTTGCAAATGATGCAACAGAACCAGATATATCGGCGAGAACTATAAGTTCCGGCTTTGGTGGGTGTGGTTTTTTAAATGCGATATCTACTGGTACGCCACCAGTTGACATCGAGTGACGAACGGTTCCACGAAAATCAATTGGTCCCTGGCGACCGTGTGATCTCTTGGCCGCAAGCTTTTGTGCGAGTTGCACAGGTAAGGGCGCTAGAGTCCATTCGAGCGCTTCAATTTCAGCAGTTGAACCGGTGAGAAAGTCAATGTCTTCAGGCAGTTTTGAGCGTAATGAGCGCGCAACAGCGCTCGCTCCACGATCAGCTACGAGTTGCACACGAACGGCCGCTTCCACTTTTTGTTGGAGTAACTCAATCTTGTGATCGGCGTCTGTTTCGGCAAGGCGCTGATGTAAATCAGCGCCGATCGCTTCTGGGTCGAGTTTTTCCCGTGCAATGAGTTGCTCTTTTACATCAGGAAGGTCAAGTGCGCGAAGGACTCTGAAGACATACAGATTTCCGGCGACCTGGGCGCCTTGTTGAATTTTTGCTTTCCGGTCCACGAATGCTTGCACGAGTGCATTCATCATCAGCTCATCGTTGTTAGCTGTGGCATCGATCAACATGTCTCGTAATTCATCATCGTCTAATGCGTTGAGCATGTCGGCGATGGTGTTGGGTGCACCTTCTTGGCCCTCTTCGAACGCAACGTCAAAGGCCACAAGGCCCGAAAAAAATAAATCAAAGACAGTGTCAAATGCAGCGAGGTGTTCAATTCGCTTCACCAAGGTGGCGCACAGGGCCGCTTTGACCTGTGATCTATCCCCGATATCAATCACTTTGAGCGCTTTGGCAGCATCGATGTGTTCGGTAGTGGAAACGGGAATGCCGATCGTGCGAAGTTCGCGAACGAGGCCCTCAACTGTCAGAAGCATGCTGCGCTCCCCACTGATTTCGCTTTATGCTCCACGCATGTCGATTCCGGTAGTACTTGTTCATGGCCTTGGTTCGTCCTTCGCACACAACTGGGGGGTGAGCGGCTGGGATGACATTTTGATGTCGGAGGGCTTCGCCGTGATTGGCCATGAGCTGCCCGGCCATGGGGCAGCGGCGGAGGCCCCCGGGGGTGAAACCGAAGCGGTGCAACGACTTATCGACCTGGCTAGCGAGGTCGGTCCCGTTGATGCGATTGGATTTAGTGCCGGCGCTCGCTTGGTTTTGCGAGCCGCGCTGGCCAAGCCAAGTGCCTTTCACAAGATTGTTTTGCTTGGGATTGGCGATGGCATGTGGGCTCACACGCTCAACACTGACACCTTCGAGTTGGCGGATCTGGTTGTTCAACTTCTTGAAACTGCAGGTAATGATCGTGCCCGAGTTGAGCGCTATGTGAAGGGATTCACCGAGATGCCGCCGTTGAGCGAATTGTCGAAGGCAAACATGCCCGCCTTGGTTGTTATTGGTGATCGAGACATGGTCGGTCCGGCCGATGCGATGACAACGGCTCTTCCCGATGCTCGAATGGTGGTGTTGAAGGGCGTCGATCATTACGCCACCACTGCGAACTTTACATGCCAAGACGAAGTTCTCCGATTTTTGTCCCAAGAGTGATCGCCGAGCTTGAGAGTAGCTCATGCTCCAGTGAATTCCTCAGTCGCTTTTTCGATATCTGACTGATGCTTGAGCAACACAGACAGATGTTCGATAACGGTGTCAGTGGTGACGTCGGTCTTGCCTTGAAGTAGCAAAACCCTTGCCCAGTCAATGGTTTCTGAGACTGAAGGGCTCTTCTTCAAGTTCAAATCACGAAGCGTGCGAACGATACGAGCAATTTGTTCAGCAAGATTCTCAGAGATGCCAGGCACTGCGGTCAAAATGATTTCGCGTTCGCGTTCAACTGTTGGATAACCAATATGCATGAACAAGCAACGACGCTTGAGTGCCTCGGAGAGGTCTCGACTGTTGTTTGAAGTGAGCACCACGAGGGGGTGCTGACGAGCATGAACGGTGCCAAGTTCAGGAATCGACACCTGGAAGTCAGACAGAATTTCGAGTAGTAGCGCTTCTGTTTCGATATCGAGGCGATCGACTTCGTCGATAAGAAGTACGACATCGTCTTCGGCTTGTATTGCTTCCAGGAGCGGCCGGTGAAGAAGGTATTCCTCCCCAAAGATGTCGTCTTCAATCGCATTCCAGTCGCCGGACTCCTCTTGACGCACGGCCTGAATGCGGAGCAGCTGCTTGCGGTAGTCCCACTCGTAGAGCGCGCGAGACTCATCTAGTCCTTCGTAGCACTGCAGGCGGATAAGGCGGGCATTCAAGGAGCGAGCAATTGCCTTGGCCAATTCGGTCTTACCGGTGCCTGCAGGCCCCTCAGCAAGCAAAGGCTTGCC
>Ga0114974_10002920_pt1 | contig 13049 bp, 6 predicted proteins | sample S_130206_EF_Meta_FD_87318 | JGI IMG/M metagenome (GOLD analysis project Ga0114974, IMG submission 87318) | Freshwater microbial communities from Lake Simoncouche, Canada to study carbon cycling - S_130206_EF_MetaG | ecosystem: Environmental > Aquatic > Freshwater > Lake | place: Lake...
CCGACTCGTCTCGGCACTGCCCTCGAGGGTGCGAACGACCTCGGAGAGGGCCGACTGCTGCTCGATCGTCGGCTCGTCAACGGTGATTCTCCAGGTGCCGCCGGCAGGGGAACGCTGCTCCCTCGGCAAGGGCACGTCGACTTGGCGCGTATCCATGTACTGCGAATAGTCAAAGAGGAGGGTGTCGCTGCCGATCGGCTCCCAGGCGCCGGCCTCGTCGAGGCGGTGCACTTGAACGCGCTGCTCAAAATTGCGAAGCGGTGTCTCGATCCGGAACCCATTGATCGAATGGGGGTGCTTTTCGGGGTCGATCGTCAGCTCGATCTCGAGGCCGCCGCCAGGGAGCGGCTTGAGCCGCGGCTGATGAACAGGGAACGATCGCCTCACGCTCCGCATCTTCACAACGCTGGCTCGACGGAGGATCCGCGACACCTCCTGCCCGGCGCCGTCGATGACGCGGAGGTCGGGAAATCCGCTTTCTGTCGCTGCCGCCACCTCCGCATCGACGCGGACGGCGACGAGATCCTCCCCCCCGGAGGCATCGACGGCGACCGGGCGGCGATAGCGGAGCTGATCGACGGGGGCGGCGTGGGCCTGGTGCAGGCCGACGGCGGAGAGGATCGCGACGAGGAGGCGAAAGTGGGGTGATCGGCGGGTCATGTGTCGTTCTCCATGGTGTGGCGATCTTCGGTGGCCTGATCGGGCCCGTCTCCCGTCACCGGCGGCGGCTCGACCGAAAACGTCTCGCGGAAGCGGAGGTAGAGGAACGAGCCGACGAGGAGGAGAACACCGAGAATCAGGAAGGCGACGATCCGGTAGAAGGAATCGAGGCTATCGAGGTCACTGGTGAAGACCTTCACGGCGACTATTCCAAACAGGGCGAGGCCGCAGTAACGGAGGGCCGGGATTCGGCGGCTGATGCCGCCGATGAGAAAGGCCAAGGCGAACAAGGCCCAGGTGATCGACACGCCGCCGGCGCGGAGACCGGGGGCAAAGGTGGCCAGGTACGAATTGACCTCGAGCGTGCTCCAGGTGAGGAGCGTGGCGATGGCGGCGACCGCAGACGCCTGCTGGAGCGTGGCGAGCGGCTTGCGGGTGGTGGCCAGGGCCGTGATCGCCACGAGGAACCCGGTCACCGCCCCGAAATCGACCAGCCGCATCAGGGCCGCGTGGCCCGACCAAGCACCGGCGTAGACGAAATCCTGCTGCAGCCCCCACGACGGCAGATCCCACAGGCAGAGCTTGAGAAGGACGGCAGCGACCGTGGCGACGAACAGGGGCACCCCGATCGACTCCCCCCAGACGCGGATGCGGCTGAAGAGGAACATCGCCCCGCCGATCCAGAGGATCGTGAGCATCGGGAGCCGCAGCGGCCTGTGGAGGAAGCCGACGGTGCGGTCGACCTCGAGGTGGAGGTAGACGATCACCATGGCGACGATCGCGGCCACCGCGACCTCGGCGAACGACGGGAGCGGACCAGCCCCGATGTCGTTGTCCGCGACGATCGGGAGATCGCCCTCGGCCGAGCCGGCCGCCTCGGCGGCAGCAGCTCGCCGGAAGAACCAGGCGGCGAGTCCGAGACTGGCGATTGGAATCCCGAAGGAGACGATCCGGCCGACGAGGAGGACGGCGAACTCGTCCATCGGCATGTCGTCGACGACGCTGCCGGGCCCGAACGTGCGACCGAGGTCGAGGACAAAGAACCGGCAGAGGACGAGCCCGAGGACGGCAGTGGCAGCGAGCCGCAGGAACCGGCTCCCGAGGCGCTCGGCCATCCACAGCATGATCACCGCCTGGATCGCCCAACTCGCGGTCACCCACTGGCGGGAGAGGACCAGCGGCATCGTGATCGTGACGAAGAACGACGCCAGGCCGAGGAAGGAGACGACGAGTTCGCGGTCGACGATCCTGCGGGCAAGGACGATCCAGACGTGAGCTGCATAGAAAGCGGCCATCGCCACGGCGAGGAGGGCAACCGGCTGCCGGCCGTACGTCGCGGCGTACGCCTGATCGATCATCCGGCCTCCGACGGTGAAGAACACGGCGGCGTTGAGGAACAGGGCGAGGAGATCGAAGAGATCCGCCTTCACCCCACGGACGATCTTGAAGAGGAACGTAGCGGTCGAGAAGAGAACGAAGTACCCGACGAGAAACGGGAACACGTCCCAGAACTGCTCCTGACGGTAGAGGCCCGTTCGTTGGATCGCCGGGATGACGAGCCCCCAGGTGCCAACGAAGGCGAGCATGTTGACCAGCGGCCAGTTCTTCCGGAAGCAGAGCCCGAGGACACCGCAGCCGAGAATGAGCAGGTAGGTGAACAGCGGCGTGAGGCTCGTCGGGGCCGATTCGAGCATGAACGGCGTCGCGTAGCCGCCGATGATCCCGAGAATGGCGACGAGCATCGAGTCGAAGACGATCGCGATCCCGCCAGCCAGGACCGTGACGAGCACCATCAGGGCGAAGGCGGGAACGGCATCGACGAGATCGAACATCTGATGGGCGGCAAAGACGGCGAAGTAGAGCGCGGCCAGCCCCCCTCCGAGCAGACCCTGGCCGAGGGCGTGGTAGCGGCGGCCGAGGAGCCGGGTGCCGCCGACGAGCATCCCGAGGCCTGTGATCACCGTCAGGCCGACGCGGGCGGCGGGCCCCAGATAGCCGTTGTCGATCGAATACTTCAGAAAGAAGCCGATGCCGAAGAGGAGCGTGATCACGCCGATCCGCAGCAGCCACTGGCTGGCGACGGCAAACTCCGGCGACACCCCCTTCGGCACATGCTCCTCGCCGACGATGATCCAGTTCCAGATTTTCCCGAGCGTCTCCTCGGCGGCCTTTTCAAATGGGCTCTGTTGCCGCGGTGGCGGCGGGGTCCATGTCGTGCGGGAAGGGGGGGCGGGACGCCCGGCATCGGCCGACCGTTCGTTGGCGGCAAGCCGTTCGGCCGCCGTCGTCTCCCTCGCCTTTTCCAAGGGGAGCGTCGGTGGCTGCCGCGGGAGGTCAGCGGAGATCTCGTTGATTGGCCGGGGCACCGGAAGCGGGGGGGGCGTCCAGCGGGATCGCTCCTCGATGTCGGCCGGGGCATCGGGCACGGCCGCCGGCAACGGCCCCAAGCCATCGAGCCGTTTTGAAAACCTCTGGAAGGCAGCTTTCTGTTCCCTTTCGAGCCGCCACACCGCCAGCAGAGCCAGAAACGGCGCGAGGGCCCAGCAGAGCACGAGGAAGCCACCGAAAAATACCAAGAGTTCCATGCCAACCTCCCCGCACCGGGACGCTCACGACACTGTCACCGTGGAAGAGGGCGACGCCCTCGATGGAATGTCACGCGGACCTTTTTTTTCGCTTCCGCCGCGCTCCCCCCCAACCGAAGTCACCCGCCGCACCTGCCGGCCCCCCTCCCAGGATGCTACGCTTGAAGGCCCCTTCCAGCACGGAAAATCACCGCTGCCACCGGGAGCCTGGCTCCCCGACAGAGTATTCCCCCGCCATGAGCCTCCCCCTCCTCCGCGCCTCCGAGCACCTCCACGACGTCAAGTACGAGATCCGCGGTGCGCTGGCGCGCCGGGCCGAGCAGCTCGAACGGGCCGGACACGAGATCGTCAAGCTGAACATCGGCAATCCCGGCGCCTTCGGCTTCCGGATGCCCGAATCGATGCGCCGGGCAATCGTGGAGAACCTCCACCAGGCCGATCCCTACTCGCACCAGAAGGGGATCTTCCCGGCCCGCGAGGCGGTCGTCATGCAGCAGCAGACCCGGGGGGTGATGGATGTCACCGCCGACGAGGTGTTCATCGGCAACGGCGTCTCCGAGATGATCATGATCGCCATGCGGGCGCTCCTGAATCCCGGCGACGAGGTCCTCGTTCCCAGCCCCGATTATCCCCTTTGGACGGCGTCGGTCGTGATCCATGGTGCGAAGGCGGTCCACTACCCCTGCCGGCCGGAGAACGGCTTCGTGCCCGATCCCGCCGAGGTGGCGAAGCTCGTCACCGAGCGGACGCGGGCGATCGTCATCATCAATCCCAACAATCCCACCGGCGCCGTCTATCCGCGCGAGGTTCTCGCCGGGCTCGCGGCGATCGCCGAGAAGCACCATCTCGTGGCTTGTGCCGACGAGATCTACGACGAGATGCTCTACGGCGATGCCACGTTTGTGCCGCTGGCCGCTCTCGCCCGACACACGCTCTGCCTCACCTTCGGCGGGCTCTCGAAGATCTACCGGGCCTGTGGCCTGCGGGTGGGGTGGATGAGTGTTTCGGGAGAGCGCGAGCATGCCCGCGACTACCTCCAGGCGGTCGAGCTGCTCGCATCGCTGCGGCTCTGCTCGAACGTGCCTGGCCAGTACGCGGTGCAGACCGCCCTCGGCGGCCACCAGTCGATCTTCGATCTCACCCGTCCCGGCGGCCGCCTCCATGCCACCCGCGCGGCGCTCCTCGACGCCGTGGCGAAGAGCCGGTTCCTCGCGATTCAAGCCCCCGACGGGGCGATGTACGGATTCGTGCGCGTCCGCACCGACAGACTCGGGGCTGCGGGGGCTGACTTCTCCGATCAGGCCTTTGCGCTCGATCTCCTCGAACGGAAGCATGTGCTTGTGGCGCCGGGATCGAGCTTCAACGTCCCCTACCGCGACCACTTCCGCGTCACGCTCCTCCCCGACGCGGCGCTCATGGCCGATGTCTTCGCGCGGATCGAGAGCCTGCTCGAGGAATATGCCGAGGCATGAACGCTGGCGCGATCAACGCGGAGGGCTGACGCTCACCAGGCAGGTGCGGCCGTCGGGCTCGGGAGCGACCTCGATCCGCACGCCGAGGAACTGCCGCAGGATTTCGATGTGGGTCGTGGAATGCCGTGAGAGGGGCCCGGTGCGAAAGGCTCCTCCCCGGGCCTTCCCGGAGCCTTCCGGCAGCCACGCGGAGATCCCCAACGGGAGAAGGAGCTGATCGGCGAGGTGACACCCGACCGGCGTTCCGAGAGCGAGATGGTCGCGGACCTCCCCGACCAGCTCGTCGGCGACGCGCTCGGCGCTCGTCCCGGTGCGACCGAAGGCCGTGAATCGCTCCGTGAGCCCAGTGGCTTCGATCTCCACCTCGACGACATTCCCCGGCCCGTGCGCCTCGACGGTGTCGGTCTGGCCGCAGCCACGATCCCAGGAGAGTCGTTCGAGGACACGGCGCACCTCGCGCTCGCCGATCCGCTCCGGCAGGTTGCTGACCAGCGCCCGCACCCGCCGCGCGATCACGTCGCCGCGCTCGAGCAGATCGATGCCGGAAAGACCGCCCCTGGGCTCCACGCTGACAGAGAATCGCCCACCGCCGGCGGGAAAAAACCCGTAGCGCTCGAGCGTGGCGGTGACCCCCGGCCCCATCCTCCGCACCAGCGGCAGGTAGACCCGGTCGAGGAAGTCGAACGTCGGCGCCCAGGGGTTGTGGGTGCCCCCCTCGATCGTCACGGTCGACGGCCCTGGTGCCACGAGGAGCGCCGGGAGGATCGTCTGGAGCACGAGCGTGCCGCTGCCGGCGGTGCCGATGCTGAAGGCGTGCGCTCCTGTCCGGATCGACCCCGGAGTGAAGTCGATCCGCCCGGAGCCGATCGTGGCCCCTTCGACCTCCGCGCCACTGATCGCCACCGCCGCCTCAACGGCCGTGAGGTGGGCGCGCATCAGCCCGGGCTTGTCGCGCCCGGCCCGGATCCGCTCGATGATCACCGGCCGGCCGGTGACCATCGACAACGCCAGCGACGAGCGGAGGATCTGACCGCCCCCTTCCCCCTGCGCACCGTCGACATGAATCATCGCCCCGGCTTCGCGAGCCTCATCGTCAGTCATCGGCCTTGTCTCCGTCCTTGATGACAAACCGGGCGCGCAGCCGGGCCACTTCGCTTGCCAATCCGGCCAGCTTCACGCTCTTGAGCACCTCGTCGAAATCCTTGTAGGCCGCCGGCGCCTCATCGCGCGGATACTGTCGGCAGTTACTGAGGATGTCATGCTCGGCAAACGACTGGTCAACGGCAGCCTGATCGAGCGAGCGTATCGCCGCCTTCCGCCCCAGGGCCCGGCCGGCGCCGTGGTTGACGCTGTGGCACGACGCCGCGGCCCCGGGATCGGCCACCATGACGCACGACCCGGCCTGCGGATTTCCCGGCAGGAGGATCGGATGGCCGATGTCGGCGTACCGGGTGCCGGCAAGGGCGTGATGACCGGCCGGGAAGGCACGCGTCGCCCCCTTGCGGTGGACCCACGCCGGCTGGCCGGCGACGACCTCGCGGCGGGCGATGTTGTGGCTGATGAAATACACGAGTTGCCCCTCGATCCCTGGAATCACCTCGCGGAAGGCCTCGAGGACGAGGGCGTTGATGAGGAGGTGGTTGAGCGTGGCGAAGTTGGCGCCCAGCGCCATGTCGTCGAGATAGGCGTCAGCCTCGGGTGTTCCCAGCGGCGCGTAGACGAGCTCCTTGTCGCCCCCGGGGAGCGGGATGTCCCACCGCGCGAAGCGCTCCTGGAGGTCGCGAAACTGCCCCGTCGCCAGCGTATGCCCCAGCCCACGCGATCCGCAGTGGGAGAGGAACGCCACCTTACGGTCTTGGAGCCCGAAGACATCGGCCGCGCGCCGGGCGCGGGCGTCATCGGCCACGTGGACCACCTCACACTCGCCGAAATGATTGCCGCCACCGTAGGAGCCGAGTTGGGCGATCTTCGCATGGAAATTGTTGATGCTGCCCCGATCGAGATGACGCTCGATCCGGGCACCAAGGGCGCCGCTCGTGCCATCGTGGCCGTCGTGGCGGGCATCCTCGCAGCGCGACGCCCACTCCGGCGGGATGCCGAGGTCGGCGCAGACTTCCTCAGAGGCCCCTTCCACGAGGAGTCGCCGGCCGCTGTCGGTTGACACCTCACGCCCCTTCTTCACATGCCGCTGCCCGCGGCCGGCGCCGGTGGGGATCCGGTCGCAGACGGCCGTGATCAAGGCCCGGCGCACGGTCTTGTCGGCGATCGCCTCCTCCGGAAGATCGAACTGGAGCAGACTCATCGAGCACTTGATGTCGACCCCGACAGGCCCGGGATAGACGTGCGTCGGCGAGACGAGGACGCAGCCGACCGGGGCCCCGTAGCCGCAGTGGCCGTCGGGGTTGAGGATGAGGTCGGTGACGCCGGGGGCAAGGCGGGAATTGACCGACTGCTGAAGGCAAATGGCGTCGAACGAGGCGCGGATCGCCGGCGTGCCGATCACGGTGATCGGCTTCGTCGCGGCTCCAGTGGGGAGGATTCCGGTCGCATCACCGGTGGGAATGATCTCGTGCATGAAAAGGTCTTCCGAAAAAGGGGGCGTTGGCCGGGGCATTCTCCGCCCCGGCGTCTCAACCGGCTGCCAAACGGGTCGATCGCCAACGACGGGCGACCAGCGGAGAACCGTCTTTGCACATGCCGCGCCTCGGCCCGTTGCTTTTTGAATAAACACGCAAACTATTCGCACAGGAAGACTTACGACGAAAACGGTCCGCCTTGAGCCGTCCCGCTCCGAAGGACTTTCGATCCCTTTGAATCGTGGTTTATCTTTACATCTATGCCTGCTCACCGCCCCACCGTTGTCGTCGGAATCCTCGGCCTCCGGCTCGACGCCGGGCAGACGGAGGAGCGTTGGACGCGGTGGCGGCCGACGGTCAGCCTGTGCCAGCACGAGGACCTCGTCGTCGATCGGCTCGAACTCCTCCACCTGCCGTCGGAGCGCGACCTCGCCGCCGTCGTGGCCGGGGACATCGGCACGGTTTCCCCGGAGACGGTCGTCACATGCCATGAAATCGGCGTCGCCGATCCCTGGGACTTCGAGGAGGTGTTTGCGTCGCTCCATGGCTTCGCCCGATCGCTCGAGTTTAGGACCGATGACGAGGACTACCTCATCCACATCACCACCGGCACGCACGTCCAGCAGATCTGCCTGTTTCTCCTCGCCGAATCGCGGCATCTCCCCGGGCGCATCCTCCAGTGCTCCCCTCCCCGCCGCGGTCGAGCAGGCGCAGGACTGTGGCGGACGATCGATCTCGACCTCTCCCGCTACGATTCGATCGCCGCCCGCTTCGCCCTCGAGCGGCGTGAAGATTTGTCGTTTCTGAAATCGGGAATCGACACCCGCAGCCCCACCTTCAATGCCCTCATCGGCCGCATCGAACGGGTCGCCGTGGCGAGCCCATTGCCGATCCTCCTCACCGGCCCCACCGGCGCCGGGAAGTCGCACCTGGCGCGGCGGATCTATGAGCTGAAGCGCCGCCGCGAGCAGGTGCGGGGGGATTTCGTCGAGGTGAACTGCGCCACCCTCCGCGGCGATCAGGCGATGTCGGCGCTCTTCGGCCATGCCCGCGGAGCGTTCACCGGTGCCGCGGCCGCCCGGGCCGGCCTCCTCCGCGCGGCCGACCGGGGCGTGCTGTTCCTCGACGAAATCGGTGAGCTCGGGCTCGATGAACAGGCGATGCTCCTCCGGGCGATCGAGGAGCGGCGTTTTCTGCCGGTCGGCTCCGACACCGAAGTGGCAAGCGACTTCCAGCTCTTGGCGGGCACCAACGCCGATCTCCCCGCGGCCGTGGGCGCCGGCCGGTTCCGTGCCGATCTCCTCGCGCGCATCGATCTGTGGACGTTCAGTCTTCCCGGCCTTGCCACCCGCCGCGAGGACATCGCACCGAATCTCGACTACGAGCTCGAGCGGGTCGCCGCGCGGAGCGGGCGGCGGGTGACGATCAACCGTGAGGCCCGGGAGCGCTTTCTCGCCTTCGCCGAGGGCCCCGATGCCCCCTGGCTCGGCAACTTCCGCGACCTCTCGGCCGCCGTCGAGCGGATGGCGACGCTCGCCCCCTCGGGCCGAATCGGGCCAGCCGATGTCGACGAGGAGATCGACCGGCTCCGAGCCGCGTGGGAAGGGAGCGGTGCCGGCCGGGCGGCCGACGATCCCCTCGCAGCCCTGCTCCCTCGAGAGCAACTTGCCACCCTCGACCTCTTCGATCGGCTCCAGCTCGGCGCGATCGTCGAAGTCTGCCGGAAATCGCGGTCGCTCTCCGCCGCCGGCCGTGAACTGTTCGCCGTGTCGCGGCAGGCCAAGGCGAGCCCCAACGACGCCGACCGCCTCCGCAAATACCTCGCCCGCTTCGGGCTCACCTGGCACGACATCGCCAGCCCCTGACGGGCACGCGCCACAGCCTCCGGGACGAAGGAGGGCCGCCACAGGTGGCCGAAGTGGCCACGAAAAGCAGCATGGCCCCCGGCAACGCCTACCCGGCGGCGCCCAGCATCGTGCCGCTGCACCACACACGCACGCCTCTGGCCTGGGCGAAGAGCGCCGTCTCGCGTGTGATCGCCTCGCAGGCCACGACCGGAATCACCACCATTCCGGCCTTCCGCAGGATCGCCGCCCGCCGCTCGGCCCTGACAACGTCATCGGTGTCGCCGGTCGAGGAGACCTCCACGACGACATGGCTCGGCACGCCATCGACAAGCCCGGAGGCGATCGCATCCACCCGGAGTACCTCGTCGCATTCCTCGCTGTCGAGTACCGACTCGATGGCGTCGAGGACTTCATCGTTGCGGAGGAGCTTGCTGCGCCTGAGGAACCGGCCGAGATACGACGACAGCCGATCCCGGAATTGGAGTTCGAACGTCCGCCCGACAACCGCATCAGTGCGAATTGAAAGCCGCTCGACCGTAGTCGTCAGCGAACCGAGCGCCACGGCCAGCTCCGACACTTTTGCCTCTGTCCGAGACTGAGCCACCGCCAACTCCGAGACTCGTCCTTCCAATCGCGATTGAGCTTCGGTGAGCCTGGCTTGACCGTCGGCCAGCTCAGAGACTTTTGCCTCTGTTCGCGACTGCGCTTCGGCAAGGTCCGAGACTTTTGCCTCTGTTCGCGACTGAGCTTCGGCTAGCTCCGAGACTTTTGCCTCTGTTCGCGACTGAGCATCCGCGAGCCTGGCGAAGCCAGTGTCCACGACGGCGTTGCGGGCTTCGATCGCCGCACAGAGCTCACGGAACTCGGTCTTCGTGAGCGTGTTGCGGGCCTCCTCGAACATCGGCCCGAGCGTGTGGGCGAGTGACTTCGCAGCCTCTTCGCCAAGCGTCAGCCGCAGATCCTCGTAGATGCGGTAGGTGTTCATGAGGGGATGAACTCCGATGCGGGGGCCGTCAGACAGTCCGAGGAGGAGTGTACAGGCGTCTATTCATGACGTCAAGAAAGTCGCCCCCGAGACATCGAAGCTTTCAGCGCCCGCCGACGGCAAACACATAGTTCCCCGACTCGAGCGCGAGCACGACGCCTGCGTCGGTCGTCTCCATCACCCGCACGCCGGGCACGAGCGCCATCGCTCGCCCCCCCTCGGTGACGTCCTCGGGGCCCTTGGCTGTGACGACGAGCCGGCCGACGGTGTTGGGGGGGATCGTGACGCTCACTTCGAGCCTGTCTCCCACCCGCCGGGCATGGCTCCGAACCGTCCCACGCGGTGAGCGCCAGTCGGCCTTCACCCAGTCGATCGCGGGGAGATCGGGATTGCTGTCGCGGGAAGGGAGCCGGGGGTGGAGATGGACCGTCGCCCCTCCCGGCTCACCGACATCGATCCCGGCAAGCGTCCGGAAGCCCCACTCCATCACGGCGCCGAAGGCGTAGTGGCTGAAGCTGTTCATGGCGGCGTTGTTGCTTCCGGTAGCGCCGTTGAAGCCGTGCTCCTTCGTGTAGCTGTCCCACCGCTCCCAGACGGTGTTGGCCCCCTGCTCCACTTCATAGCCCCAGCTGGGAAACTTCCGGCTCTGAAAGAGGCGACAGGCGAGATCGTGCTGGCCATGCGCCGAGAGCACCGGGAGGATCGCCTTCGTGCCCAGGAATCCTGTCGCCATCCGCGTGTCGTTGGCGGCAATGCGGCCGACGAGTTGCCCGGTGACGACCGGGATCCGGTCTTCCGGCACCACGCCCGCCTCGAGGGCGAGGACGCAGGCCGACTGCGTTGCCACCGAGACGAGCCCCGAGGGGAGGAGATACTTCCTCCGAAATGAAGCGGCGAGATCGGCAAGCCGCCTGCGGTAACCAGCCTCGGCATCACCCCGCCCGAGGGCCTCCGCCATCTCGGCCATCATCCGGGCCGACTGAGCGTGGTAGCAGAGATCGACATACTCGATCGGCGTCTCTTCCTGGACGTTGAGCCAGTCGCCCCAGGTGTTGCCGAGATTCACCCCCTCGAGCTTCGGGTCGGCAGCCAGCCGCCAGGCCATGAAACGCTCCATCGAGGCCCAATGCCGCTCGACGAGTCGGCTGTCGCCATACACCCGCCACATGGTCCAGGGGCAGATCACACCGGCATCGGTCCAGGCGGTGCCGTGGACGGCGCCGGGCGCGCCATGGGCCATCGGATAAGGGCAATAGTCGGGATAGGCCCCGGCCGCCTTGCCGTGACGGATCTGCGCCTCCTCGACATCATCGAGCCACTTCGTGAAGAAGGCCGCCACATCGGCATTGAAGGTTGCAGTCCGGGCATAGATCTGCGCGTCCCCCATCCAGCCGAAACGCTCGTCGCGTTGCGGGCAATCGGTCGGCACCTCGATGAAGTTGGCCCGCTGCGTCCACGTGGTGTTCTCCCAAAACTTCGTCATCACCGGATCGCTGCAGGCGAAGCTCCCGGTGGGAGGCATGTCATTGGAGAGGACGAGGCCGACAAGCAGCGACGGCAGCGGCGTCATCCCCTCCGGCAAGCCACTCACCTCGACATACTGAAATCCGTGGTAGGTGAAGCGTGGCTGCCAAGTCTCGCGGCCACCGCCGCGGCAGACGTAGGTGTCGACGGCACGGGCCCGGCGCAAGTTCTCCGTCATGAGCGTGCCATCCGCGTGGAGCATCTCGCCGTGCCGCAGCCGGATCGCCGTCCCTTCGGGTGCCTCGACGGAGAGCCGGACGACGCCGGCGAAGTTTTGGCCGAAGTCGAAGACAAACACCCCCGGCTGCACTTCACGGACGCTTCTCGCGGGGAGCTCGCCGACGACGCGGATCGGCGGTGCGGTGGAGGCGACGAGCCGCGGGGGCTTCGCAAAGCCGATCGCCGCCTCGCGTTCCACTCCCGATTCGAAGAAGGGCACGGTCTCGGTCGGCAGGGCCGCGGCAGCGATCGCCCGCTGCCACTGGTGAGGCTCAGGCTCGAATCCCGGCGTATCCCAGCCGGCCTGCGCCTGACGCGCGTCATGCCGCTCCCCCATGAGGAAGTCGGCCTCGCGCGTCGGCCCGGCCGACGACACTTCCCAGCTGGTGTCGGTGACAAACGACTCCCGCGTGCCATCGGCATACTCGACGTCAAGCTGCCCCATCAGCGCCGGCGTCGTGCCGTAGAAGTTGCGGCCGGTGCGATGGGGGCCGTAACCGACGAGCAACCCATAGCCGAGGTAGCCGGCATACCAACCATCGGCCACCTCGGCGGCGAGGCAGGCGGCGCCGGGCTCCTTACCGAGGAGCGCCGTCACGTCATGGCTGCGCGTATGGACACGCTGCGCGTAGTCGGCCCAGCCGGGGGCAAACCAGGCATCGCTGACTGGCTGGCCATTGATCCGCCAATCGACAAGCCCGAGGGCCGTGCCATGGAGCACGCCGCGCTTCACCGGCTTCGGGAAACCGACAACCTTCCGATATCGCCGTGCTGGCGGCAGATGAAGCGTGGCCGGATCGGCGTGGACGGCCGAGTGGTCGGGGGTCGAGATCCACTCCCCCTTCCAGTCGTTCGCCTCGAGCTGGCCGATCAGGAACGTCGCCGGGGGAGCAAACCGGGAAGGCACCCCCGCCTCATCCCACACCCGCACCGTCCAATGGACGCGCTCGCCGGACACAAGCGGCTTGCCGCCCCACACGATCGAAAGCGTCTCGGACGATGCCACGACGCCGGAATCCCACCGATCGGCCTTCCCCGGCTCGAGCAGCCCAGGCGCCGAGGCAGCGAGAATCTGATACTTCGTCTGCCGCAGGCCGCGGCGGCTGTTGGGGCCTCCCTCGTAGCGCCAAGAGAGCCGCGGAGCCCGGGCGTCGATGCCGGCAGGATCGGTGAGCCATTCA
>Ga0114974_10002921_pt1 | contig 13047 bp, 11 predicted proteins | sample S_130206_EF_Meta_FD_87318 | JGI IMG/M metagenome (GOLD analysis project Ga0114974, IMG submission 87318) | Freshwater microbial communities from Lake Simoncouche, Canada to study carbon cycling - S_130206_EF_MetaG | ecosystem: Environmental > Aquatic > Freshwater > Lake | place: Lake...
CCTCTTCAAAACAGGCAGACACCAGACTTTGTGCCCTGAAATTGGGCAACACGCCCGGCTCCATCTGGTTCATGACGTACGCAAAACCCAAGCCTACGGACGGGTCGCCAAAACCCACACTCCCGCCCGCACCAGGATGCCCGAAGGCCCGCGAGCTAGGCCCAAAGGTCTGGCGCAGCTTCACCCCCGAAGCTTCGACCGGGTCGCGCATGAACCCGCACGAAAATGCCGTCTCCATACACAATACCCTGTCCTGTCCCTGGACTCTTGTTTGCTGCAGCGGCAAAAGCGTCTCGGGTTTAAAATAACGCCTCCCTTCCAACGTTCCTTCGCAAGCCATCATCGCATAGAATTTCGCCACCGCACTGGCCGTCCCAATCCCCCCAAACCCCGGATAGGAGGCCATCCGTGCTTCCCGTGTGTTCATCGCCCCGGCCGAGTGCAGCCCCTTTGGGGAAGCAAACGAACGGGACGTCAACGATCCGGCTGTCATGAACGCCGTGAAAAAAGGGTCGCCTTTTGGCATCACCCCTTTCGGAGCAAAAACCGGCGCGATTCGGGCGTGCACATCCTCGGGCGTGCCAATCCAAAACTCCAAACTAAGAGGTTCTCCAAAGACCCTTCGCCAGTACGCCCCGAGTGTCTCGCCGCCGGTGAGCTTCCGGAGCACCGCGTCCACCAGAAAACCAAAAGTGCGCGGATGATAACCGTGGGCCGATCCCGGATTCCAGGAGGGTTGTTGCGCGGCAAGGGCGGCAAAAACCGCAGCGCAGTCCTCAACGGCCGGTGCGCCATCCAGAGCGCATAATCCGGCCTGGTGCTGGAGAAGCATTTCGATGGTTACATCTTTTTTGCCAGCCGCCCCAAACTCAGGCCACACATGAGAAACTCGCGCAGAAAGGGGAAGTCGAGCGCCCTCCAATGCGTGAAGCAAACACGCCGCAGAAAGCCCCTTAGTCGCTGACCAAACAAGCACCGGCGTCGTCACATCCCAGGGCACCGTTTGTTCCCTGTCCTGAAACCCGCCGCCCAATCCCACCAACTCTTTTCCCTCAAGCCAAACTGACACTGAGGCACCGATCTCTCCCCGCTCTGAAAAATTTTCTTCGAATACGCGCCGCACAGCTTCCATTTTCATAAAAAACTCACTTCCAGTTCGCTGCGGCTTAAAACGGAGACCACGTTTTGAGAACGGCCAAGGGCTCCTTTTCGGAAGGCTCTTTGGCCAAATCATCCGTACTCTCGACCGTCCCCTGCAGCACCGCTCCAAGCGCCGCAACCGTCGTTAGCTGCGGATATAGCCGTTCGTAATACCAAAGCTTGGCAAAATAAAAACCGACGGGGGAACTCTCAGTCCAGCGTCCGTCCTCAACACGCTCCACTACCCAACGTACACCGCGGTCGACCGCTCCCACGTGAGAAGTACCCGCAAGCGCCTCTAGGGCGATCCCCGTTTCTTCCACCGAACTCGACAACCCAAGCCCCTTCCCCCCTGACCAACCCCCGTCTTCCTGCTGAAGAGCCACCAACGCGTTTTCGCCCCGCCGGACCATCTCAGGGGTCAGCTCAAAACCCCGGTCCCGAAGCTCTCTCAGCGCCAAAACGACCCGAGCCGTTCCCCACGTGGGGTTCTCCTCCGAAGGCGCGTCCTGATTTCCAAACCAGAGCGGGACCCATGTACCCTCAGAACGTTGCTGCTTTTGAAGAAACACAAGCCCCCGGTAGATGGCCTTGGTGACCTGCTCGCGAAACACTCCTTCCCATTGCGGCAGCCACGCACTCCACGCTCGCAACACGTGTGCGGTCAGATCCGCGCCACTCCGATCAAAGGGAAGAGTCCCCCAACCCCGGCAGAACGTGGGAATGCCGCCGTCCCTGTTTTGAAGCCCCAACAGCCAGCGCGTCCCCAGCTCTCCAGCCCGGCGAAGGCGAGAATCGATCGTCCCAAGCCCCAGCAAGGCTAGCAGGGCTCCGGGTGTGTCGTCTGCATCAGGAACACCGCCGGGAAGATCCGTCCACGCCCAGCCGCCGGGCGCTGCGTTTGTGTAGGGATGCCGCTGCAGGTACTGCTGTCCCAACAGCCAGTCCCTCAGAGTAGAACGCACATCATAACAAAGAAGATTAGACTGCCTCTGGAGGCCTCCGATTGCCCAGGTTGTCACCCACGTAGAGAGGTTTGTGTCTATCGGCCAGCTGCCATCCGGCCGCATCGATGCCCTCAAAAAAGCAGCCGCTCGTCGAGCGGTTTGGCATTCCGTTTCCCCGATGGACGCAAGGTTCATCAAAACGAAACTCGTCAGGGGCGTTGCCTCAAGAAACCCTCCATTTTCGGGCTGGATACTTTCCAGCTTTCTCATCGCAACGCACTCCAGTCTGTTGCGAACAAAACGGAGCAGTGGATTTTTTGTGGGCGCGTGTCGATGAATCGCGCGCCCAATCGCGATGAGCGCCGGCAGTGCGTAACTGACCACGGGCATTTGCAGCAGCCCGTAGAGGCTGTGAGGAAACGCCGCGAGTTCAAAAGGCAGCGCAGGCACTTCCTGCCAACCGTCCTTCCCCAACCGGTCCGAAAGAATACACGCCGTTAAGATGGGCACTGAAAAAGTCCGATCCTTGCCGTAGCGACGGCGAATGGCTTCCGCCAATTCGCCCTCCCAACCGGCTAAGTTGGACCCGCAAACCCGCTGCAGCCACTGCTTGCTTCTCAGCACCGTCTCAGGATAAAAAGCGTCCCTTTTGGCCGCCCCAAAAGCTGCCCACCCAAGCGACGTCGTACTGATATTGGAATGGCTTTTGTCGGTATCGCCCCAGCCGCCGTCCTCATTTTGGTGGGCCGCCAGCCAATTCAAACCCGCCACAACAACATCCTCGTCCCGATCTGAACGTTCCGCAGAAGCAAGCTGCGCTAACGCAATCACCGCAGTGGCCGTTGATAAAGCGCTGCTGGAAAGCTCCCCAACCCAAAAGCCATCGCGCCCAATTTCACCCAAAAGTTGCCGGGTCGAAACTCCAAGAGCCGCAGCGATACGTTCTCGAGTGAGAGCGGTCGTCATGTCAGATGCCCCAGCGCCAGAAGGCCGTAAAAAGTGTATTCCGCGTCCAGATGATCATCTGCCCAGTGGCCATGGAAGCCACCCTCGGCCGTCCAAAGCGAGTCTAGAAAATCAAGGCACCGCTCCTTGGCCTTGACGGCCAACTCTAAGTCCAGACAGGACAATGCATGCAGCGCTGTGGCCGTCGAAAGCAGGTCTGGAATCGGCGCTAACGGCATCGCGAGAAACCCGCCAGCAGGGTGCATCTGGTTTAAGAGCCACCGTCCGGACGACTCGTTCACGGGCATTTCAAGCTGGTGCAGCAGCGTCACTGCGGCGGCAGACGCATTGGTCGAACCACCGCGCAGCCCGGGGACGTTTCCCCAGCCACCGTCCGGGGTCTCGAGAAATTTCAGCGACTGCACCAAATCCAACGGGTTGGGAAGCGGCCTATCCAGGTCTTGATAGGAACCGAGCGCCACAAACCCTCCGTAAGCCGTCCCATGGGTTGCGCTGAGATCGCCATCAAACCCGCCATTCGAAGTCCGGTAGAGCTCGATCCTCTTCAGAATACTTCCGCTGACGTCCTGCGGAAGATTGCCAACTACCGCCCAGCACCGGGCCAGCGCGCCTAAATGCACAAAATCGAGCGACTCCCCAGTGCCATACCCCATCAAGTTTTGGCGCACAACGGCCCCAGGAATTGGCTCGTCTAGTGCCTGGAGCAGGGCGAGCGCAAAGATTGTGTAGTAAAGGTCGGGCCGACCATCCCGGTCCAACCCCTCGCCGCCCGCCGAAAGTCGCGAGTGCGCGAAAGCACGAACCACCGGGAGCGACTCGCCAAGGCTGAGCGCTCCACGCCGCGCTACTTGGAGCATTTGAAGACGAAGGGACACGACCGACAGCCTAGCGCATCCAACACATTGGAATCACCGTTTTTTCTCAATACCACATCCAAGAGAGCCTGGCTCTTTGTTTCAAAGATTGTCCCGCTAAGGATATTGAGAAACATTACCTGAATCCGGCTCCCGGGCACCAATCCCACCTTTTATCCGCATGCCAAAAACAATACCCTCCATGAAAACAGTTTACCTCATCGCAAACGGGGATTTGCGGACGTCTGCAAATCAAAAATGTGAGGCAGCTCAGGCTGCGATGGAAAAGCAGATCGTCGCCGCCCTCAAAAAAGAGGGGTGGAAAGTCAAACGGGCCCATCCCTTCAGCAAGCTCAAAGGCCACGGCTTTATCGACAGCCAAAAATACGGCATGGAGGTTTTTCAGAAAATCCCCGCCGATGCTCCCCTCATCGTGGCGGAGGCCGTCTGGCAATACAGCCACCATATTCTTCACGGGCTGCTAACGCACACCGGACCCATTCTGACCCTGGCGAATTGGAGCGGCACCTGGCCGGGGCTGGTCGGAATGCTAAATTTGAACGGCTCGTTAAAGAAAGCGGGCGTGGATTACAGCACCCTATGGAGCGAGGATTTCAAGGACGCATTCTTTCAAGACGGCCTCAAAAAATGGCTTAAAAAAGGCACCCTCACCCACGACACGGCCCATGTCCGCGCGCTCAAAAACGTAAGGGTTCCAGCGGAGGCACGCAGAGAAGGGGAACGGTTTGCCCAAGGCCTGCTCAAACACAAGGCCATTATGGGCGTCTTTGATGAGGGCTGCATGGGAATGTACAACGCCATTCTGCCAGACGAGTTACTGCACAAAACTGGCGTTTTCAAAGAGCGCCTAAGCCAGTCCGCCCTCTATGCCGCGATGCTGGAGGTCACCGATGCAGAGGCGCTGGCAGTCTATGAGTGGTACGTTGCAAAAGGACTTCAGTTCGAGTTCGGAAAAAACGAGGAGACTTCTCTGACCAAAAAGCAGGTTCTCCAGCAGTGTAAGATGTACATCGCCGCCATGCGGATCGCCGACGATTTTGGCTGCAGCACCATTGGCATTCAGTACCAGCAAGGTTTGAAGGACCTCGCGCCCGCGTCCGATCTTGTGGAGGGTACCCTCAACAACGTCGACCGTCCGCCGGTTTATCGGAAAGGCACACAAGAAGAGCTATATGCACACGAAGCACTGCCCCACTTCAATGAGGTCGATGAATGCGCAGGCCTTGACGGAATGGTCACCTATCGTCTTTGGCGGCAGCTCGGGTTTGAACCCGAAAACACCCTTCACGACCTCCGGTGGGGGCGGCCATACGTCTTTGAAAACGGAAGGGAGGAGTATGTCTGGGTGTTTTTGATCTCCGGAGCCGCACCGCCAGCCCATTTCATCGGAAACTGGCAGGGAGCCGTGAGCGAGCGCCAACCTTCGATGTATTTCCGCCTGGGCGGAGGCACATTAAAGGGGATCAGCAAACCGGGATGGATTGTCTGGAGCCGCATTTTCGTTGCTGAAGGTAAGCTTCACTTCGACACAGGCCTGGGAGAGGTTGTCGAACTTCCTGAAAAAGAAACGCAAGAGCGCTGGTCGCTTACAACTTCCCAGTGGCCGATTATGCACACTGTTTTGAAAGGTATTACCCGGGACCAAATGATGGCACGCCATGCCTCTAATCACATTCAGGTTGTGTATGCCCCGGATCAAAATGCGGCGCGCTTTGGGCTGTTGGCCAAGGCCTGCGCAATGCGTGCGTTGGGTATGGAAGTCAACATCTGCGGAGACATCAAATGAACCAGCTCGAAAAAACGCGCGACCAACTACTCGCTCTTTCCCATGAGCTCGGAGAGGAAGCGCGTGAACTGTCCATTCTAGGCGAAGGCAACACCTCCGCCCGTCTCAGCAAGGAGCGTTTCCTCGTCAAAGCGAGCGGCAGCAACCTGGGAACGCTCAGACCGGAAGACACCGTGGAATGCCTTTCGGAGCCTCTTCTGGAATTACTCGACCAAGAGCATGCCACGGATGAGGACGTGGACAGTGCCCTGATGCGCTGCAGAGTCAACCCGACTGCCAAACGGCCCTCTGTTGAGGCACTTTTCCATGCTTATTTCCTCTCACTCCCAACCGTCGAATTTGTCGGACACACTCATCCAATCGCCATCAACTCGCTTCTTTGCTCGCCTCGGGCGCGCGATTTCGCCGAACGCAGGACTTTCCCCGACGAGATCGTCTGTTGCGGGCCCGTTTCAGTGCTTGTGCCTTACACAGATCCAGGATTGTGGCTGGGGCAGGCAATCCGGAGGAAGACGCAGGAGTACGTCGTGCGATACGAATCCCTCCCAAAGGTCATTCTTCTGGAGAGCCACGGCATTATCACGTTCGGCTCCACGCCCGAAGCAGTGAAAGCTGCGATGTACATGGCGGTGAAAGCCGCTCGCATTTTTGCCAGTGCCGCGGCCCTCGGTGGACCGGTTTTCTTGTCTCAGGAAACCATCGACCGGATTGGAGGAAGAAAGGACGAACACTATCGGCAAGCAGCACTCACCAAGGCGCGCGGAGCCTAAGCCCGCTCGAATCGAAGCCTCTTACACACTCTCTTTTTCGAGCATTTTATCGATCGTGGCGTCCAGCAGTGATCTATAAGCTTCAACCGAAGTGCAGCGGGCGTCTGGAGTCCCTGTCACGCGGAAAAGCCACCCTTCACCATAGGGATCGTTTCCAATGATTTCAGGGTCTTTCTGAAGGGCCGGGTTCCCTCCTGAAAACACACCGGCAACCGGCGAATACAGGTCGGAAATTGCCTTAAATCCTTCCACGGAACCCACGATTTCACCGCTGGAAACCACCTCGCCCGTCTGTTTTTCAAACTGGTGATCCACCAAGTCCCCCAGCATACGGGTCGCAAATTTGGTGAACCCCACGCGCCAACCATTCTCCGGTTCGGGCATCAGCCAGTAATGACTTGGACTGAACAAGGCATCCTTTGGAAGGTGTGTGACGAACGTGGATCGTTTGTAAAAAACGGTGGGGGAGGCCATTTCAGTTACGCGGGTAAAGGTTCTTCAACAATGTGTTCCGCGGCGAGTTGGTCCCAGCGTGCGGTCGCCTCTGCAATCTGTTGCTGGACCTGCCGCAGGTCGCGGTTCAACTGCATCGCGAAGGAGGGATTGTCATAACACTTGGGTGACTCAAGGTCCTCCGTGATAGTGCGCTGCCGCGCCTCCAGACGGACCACTTCGGCCTCCGCCGCGCTCAGCGCCTTTTCCCGGTCCCGTTGCGTTTTGGCGCGTGCCGCCCGCTCCGCAGATTCGCGTTTGCGAGCCTCGCGCACCTCCTTCATGCCAGGACCCGCCCCAGTGCCTGCAGGAGTTGGCGCAGTGACAGGACGGTGGTCTGAAAGCCCCTCCCCGGCAGTCAGGGCAGCTCGTGCTGACAGCGCCTTTGTTTTATCGAGATAATAATCGTAGTTGCCTGCGTATGGCGTGAGTTTTCCCGCCGAGATGTGCAGGACGTTGTCCGCAATCGAGCGGATAAAGTGAACGTCGTGTGAAATGAAAACCAGAGTTCCTTCAAACTGTTTGAGCGCGCCGATCAACGCATCAATCGACGCCATGTCCAAATGGGTTGTCGGCTCGTCCATCAGCAATAAATTGGGCGGATCCAGCAACAGTTTCACCAAACCCAGCCGCGTCTTTTCCCCACCACTGAGAACGGAAACGGGCTTGAACACATCATCGCCGCGGAAAAGAAATGCACCACAAATCGACCGGGCCATTTGCTCGGATACGCCGGCGGGATTCCCATCCAGGGCATTCTCCAAGACAGTCGCACTGCTTCTAAGCATATCCTGACGGTGCTGGGCGAAGTACCCCACGCGGACCTGGTGTCCCAGTTCCAGTGCTCCCGTCTGCAGGGGGAGGACACCCGCTAGCAATTTAAGCAGGGTCGATTTTCCAGCCCCGTTCGGACCCACAAGCACGATGCGCTGGCCACGCTCAGCCTGAAAATCAAGTCCCTTGTAAACCACGAGGTCTCCATAGGCATGGTCCACGTTTTTAAGGACGATGGCACGTTGCCCAGAGCGCTGCGGCTGCGGGAATTTAAACTGACCCACCACCTTTTCAGGTGCATCAGGAGCCTCAAGGCGGTCCATGCGCTCGATCTGCTTGAGTTTACTTTGCGCCTGCGAAGCCTTGCTAGCCTTGGCGCGGAAGCGGTCTGCAAACAATTGCAAAGCCGCAATTTCACGTTGCTGGTTTTTGTAGGCCGCCATCTGCTGCTCAATTCGCGCCTCACGCTGTTCCAGAAACGAATCGTAATTCCCACGGTAACGATTCAAGCGGCTGCGACTAAGTTCGATCACAGAGTCAACAAGACGGTTGAGAAATTCACGGTCGTGGGAAATCAACATGATCGCTCCCCTGTAAGTACGAAGATGCTCCTGAAACCAACCAAGAGATTCCAAGTCGAGATGGTTGGTAGGTTCGTCCAACAAGAGCAGGTCAGGCTCGTGCACAAGAAGCCGCGCCAAGTGTGCGCGCATGATCCAACCTCCGCTCAAGGTTCGTGCAGGCCTGTCAAAGTCAGTTTCCCGGAACGCCAGACCCTTTAGAATCTGCTTGGCTCGGGCCTCTATGCGCCATCCATCCTCGTCGGAGAATACCTCCAGCGCGTTGTGCTGCTCTTCGGAACCTTCCTCCGCTGTGGCTAAAATCCGGTTTGCCTCCGCCAAAGCGGGAGTCACCGCACAAGCCAAGTGCAAGACGGTCTCTTCCTCCACAGCCGCACTCTCCTGGGGAAGAAAGCCGTAGTTCGCACCGCGTTCCCATGCGACGTTGCCGCTGTCCGGGGGTTCCTTCCCTAAAATAACGTTGAGCAGAGTCGATTTACCGGCTCCGTTGGGACCGACAAGGCCGATGCGATCACCCCGGTTGATTTGAAGCGAGGCATCTTGGAACAGGGTGCGACCATTAAAGGACTTTGTAATTTGTGAGAGCGTCAGCATGAGCGGGCGGCGTTTTTGACGGCATCCGGGGCCGGTTGCAATGCCGCGTTACAAGCGGCGGGTTCCAGAAGAGCCACGAGAGAGTCCAAACCACCAAGCCGCTTGAAGACAGAAACAAGTCGGGAAAGCGCGACAGGGATGTGAGAAAGAAAATCATCACGTCCTTTCTCGTGGCCTAAAAAACCGTACGCGCCAAGTGCTTGCATTAATCGTTGCGCTGCGCACAGCCAGTAAATTCCAGCAAAATCGTCGGCCAAGCTGCCTCCGTGCGTGATGACTTCCGCTCCATAAAAGCTCAAAAGCGAGGTCTGTTCAGCCTCACTTAATTTCACGTACGGATCCAAAAGCAGCGAGGCCAAATCATATTGAGGCAGGCCAAACCGCATCCCCTGAAAGTCGATCAAACAGGGTTGTCCGTTCTGAACTACGATGTTTTGAGACTGAAAATCGCGGTGCACCAAGCAGCGAGGCAACCGATCCAACTCCAGCGCGATCGCGTGCAACCGCTCCCGGGCGGGTTCGACAGCAGAGGGCTCTATCCCAAGGTGCCGGCTGACACAGTGCGTGAAAAAATAATCCTGCTCCCAGTGATACAGCTTTGCATCAAAGGCCGGTTGCAGACCCAATTTCCCCACTTCCTCCGGAAAATTTGCGGCAGAGGAGTGCAATCGACGCACTTCGCGCAACGTCTGTTCGTAAAGAGGTTTTCTCACAGCCCACGGTTCCGCCCGAGACGCCCAAAGGTCCACCTCCCCCAGATCTTCCATCCAAATCCGCCCCTCAACCGCCTCATGAAGAAACATCTCAGGCACCCTCACCCCGGCCTTTTGAAGAAAAGCGCCTATTTCAACATAGTGCCTGTTCTCTTCCTTTTGTTGGCCGTATTGCACAAAAATCAGAGGGGAAAGGCCCTCCGCACGGACTCTGTAAAACTTGCGATCGGAGCCGCCTTTCTCCAGCGCCTGCAGCGACAAGGGGGTGTCGGCGTAGGCAGGAAAGCGTTCGCGTGTCAGGGTTTCAATATTTTGCAAGAGGGTCTGCATCACAAGTCGGCATCGGTGTGGTGGCCCGAAATCACTCCGTTTCCGGTGACAATACACCGGCGCAACGTGCTCCCAGGCTGAACAACCGCATCTTCCCACACTAGAGTGTCTTCAAGAATGGCGCCCGCTCCAATTTGAGCCCGGGCCCCCACGGCGGTGGCTCCGATCAAGGAGGCGGAGGAATCAATCCGGGCATCCGGTGCAATCCAAGGGGCACCAATGGACGACAAAACTTTGTGCACTGCAAGGATTTGCTCTCGCGTTCCAAGGTCCCACCAGTCCCCATCGTCGACCACAACCCCCCCAAGCTTCGCGCCGGCGCGGATCATGTCTAAAAAGACGGTGACGACCCCCATCTTGATGCCATTTGGTATCCGTTGCAGAAATTCCGGCTCAACCAGGTAAATGCCTGTAAAAAGAAATGCCGGCTCCACTTCTGGGTGAAGGCGTTTCCCAACATCTGTGATACGGCCCGACTCAGGCTCAAAACTGACCTGCAAAGGGCCGTCTTTGGAGCGAAGCACAAGCGTCACCTCGTTGCCGGCAGCCTCGTGGGCGGCCCACGCTGCGCGGAGGGGGAGGGTCGAAAGAATATCCCCATTATAAACCCAGAACGCTCCGGAACGGGGAAGGAAGGCCTCCGCATGTTTGAGCCCGCCGGCGGTTTCAAGAACCTCGGGAGTTTCGTGGCTAAACCGAATCGGAATCCCTTCCCATCTGCAGGCAGGAAAGGCCTGCGCATAGGCTTGAGCCTGCCAGTGAGTGTTGACGACAAACTCCTTAACACCAGCCTCATGCAGATGAGAAAAAGCCCGAGTCACGAGTGGTTGGTTGCAGACTGGAAGAAGCGGTTTTGGTAGACGCTGCGTGAGCGCCTTAAGGCGTGTGCCAAGGCCTGCGCCAAGAACAAAGGCTGTGCTGGGAAAAACGCTCATTAGAAGAGCTAAAAAGATAGCGCGATCCAGGCCCACTAGGCAAAGGGCGATTTATAAAGCGCATCGTTCAATGAGACTCAATAAGAGAGGCAAACCTCAGATTTTCGCGATCTGTTTCACTCGTGAATTGCTTCTCCTCTCCCATTCCTTTGCGGCGATCCTTCGATTCCATTGGAACGCCTTGCCCTTATCCTTCACCGGACAACGCGCAATTGCACCGCATCAAATTGCGCATCCCCCCCGGGAGCGTCGCTCACAATGACAAGGCGATCCCCCGTCTTCACCAAGCCCCGCTTGAGCAGGAAAGCTTCGGCTGCCGGAATCGCATCGGCGGAAGGCGCCTCAAATGGAAGGAAGAAAGGGACCGTCCCGCGGTTGAGCGCCAAACGCCGCGCCACACTTTCCTTGGGAGCGAATGCAAATATAGGCGTGTGCTCGGGACGCTGGTTGGCGACATAATCTGCCATCACGCCGCGACGCGTGAAGACCAAAACCTTTGAACTAGAAAGGGAGTTGGCAAGCATCACGGCGGCTCGCGCGGTTTTCTGGCGGTCGTCAGCAAGGACTGCGTCACTGGCAAATCCCGCGCCGCCGCTGCGCTCAATCCGGCGCGCGACACGGTCAAGCACCTCCACGCATTTGACCGGGTACTTGCCCACGGTCGTTTCCCCCGAAAGCATGATGGCATCCGCCTGCTCGAAAACCGCGTTTGCCACGTCGGTGACCTCCGCACGCGTTGGAACGGGATTCAGAATCATCGACTCCAGCATGTGGGTTGCGACAATCACGGGACGCCCCATCCTGATGCACCGCTTCACGATGCGCCGCTGAATAATCGGGAGGTCTTCCATCGGGCACTCAATTCCAAGATCCCCACGCGCCACCATTACGATGTCTACAGCCCGGATAATCTCGTCCAAATTGCGCACGGCGAGTTGATCCTCGATTTTAGCCACGACACGCGCATGGCTCCCGTGGCCGGCCAAAACGTCGCGCAATGTTTGGATGTCGCTTGCCTCACGGCAAAAAGAAAGTGCAACGAAGTCCACGCCCAATTTGCATCCCAGAGCGACGTCCGCGAGATCCTTCTCAGTCAGGGGCGGCAGGTTCACCTTGACCCCGGGGAGATTAATATGCCGGCGCGAACCCATGATGCCCTCGGTGAGCGTTTTGCAACGGATGCGATCGTCCCCCTTGGCCAAGACTTTCATATGAATGACGCCGTTATCCACGAGGACAATGTCGCCCACGGAAATGTCATCGATGAGACCATCGTAGTTTACGTCCACGGAATAAGCCTCGGAAGGCTTTTGACCCCGAACCGTAAATTCAAAAATGTCGTTCTCTTTCAGTTCGATTTTTGAAGGCAAATCACCCGTTCGGATGGCGGGGCCCTGCGTGTCCAAAAGAATGCCCACCGTCTGCTGCGCCGCTGAGGCGATGGCGCGGATGCGAGGCACCACCACGCGCACCCAGTCATGCGGAGCATGGCTCATGTTGAGTCGAAACACGTTTGTGCCCGCATGAACAAGGTGGGCGAGAACTTCCTCCGACTCTGTTGCCGGACCAAGCGTGGCTATGATTTTAGTTTTACGCATCGGGGACACCTCATCGCAACGCGGTGAGGCAAGCAAGCCGCCTCTAGGAAACGGGACGCTGGATCAATTCGATTTCGTAACCCTCGGGGGCGTCAATGAAAGCGATGATGCTTCCTGAGGACGTTTTTGTAGGTCCATCAGAAAGGGGATAACCGAGGGCTGCGGCGTGTTTTGCAAAGGCCCCCAGATCCGGCACCTCAAATGCAAGATGCGTCAAATCCGTCCCGACGATCACCGGTCCTGAGGCGGGATAGGAGCAGATTTCAATGAGTTCTTCACTTTGAGGCGCCTTAAAAAAGACCAATTGGGAACCGCGCGGGGAGCTGTGGCGGGAGACTTCTTCAAGCCCAAGGACCTTGGAATAAAAGTGAACCGTGCGTTCGAGGTCTTCAACGCGGTAGCGGGTGTGGAGTAAACGAGTGATCATAGTGTGTGTTTTCGGCTTCCTGTCAGGCCTACCTTGTGGACGATAGAGGACCTCTGCGCAGCTCTGAAGTGCGCCGGGCACTATTTCCTTATGATCGCTCTAGGCATCGACAGCGGAAC
>Ga0114974_10002926_pt1 | contig 13037 bp, 12 predicted proteins | sample S_130206_EF_Meta_FD_87318 | JGI IMG/M metagenome (GOLD analysis project Ga0114974, IMG submission 87318) | Freshwater microbial communities from Lake Simoncouche, Canada to study carbon cycling - S_130206_EF_MetaG | ecosystem: Environmental > Aquatic > Freshwater > Lake | place: Lake...
CGCAACATTGTCTTGCACGCAAATTGGGCACTTCACACCTGTTGCATCGCCAAAGTTTTTTGCTGCGCGAACCAAGTCTGGGTGCGCATCACACAATTGCTCTCTACGAATACGGCCGCGGCGAAACTCATTGATGAGAGCACGACGTGTCAGACGGTGATCAATGACGCCACCAACTGTCTCACCGTTGTCATCGGTGAGAGTGAGTTGGCTCAGCCAACCTGTTGGGCGTCGTGAAGAATTCATTGCTCCAAACGCTAGTCAGTTTTAGTTGCCCACCACTGTTCGAGTCTGCGCCGTATTTCGGCATCGCCCAACAAACCTTCTTCCAGCCGAACTTCCATCAAAAACTTCAGGGCATCACCAACCTGCCGACCAGCACCGATAGACAACATCTCCATCACTTGCGCTCCGTCCAGCTCTGGTCGCAGTGCTGCCAACTCTTCGTGCTTAGCCAACTCTGCGATACGTGACTCAAGCTCGTCCATGCGTTGTGACAGCATCAGCGCTTTTCTCTCATTGCGCGTTGTGCAGTCGCATCGCGTCAACACATTGAGTTCGTTCAACAATGGACCTGCGTCGCGAACGTAACGACGTACTGCCGAATCCGTCCAACCCATTTGATACGTGTGAAAGCGCAGATGCAGTGCAACCAAATCGGTAATTGCGTCAGTGTCATGCGTTGAATACTTCATCGCTTTAAGACGCGCGCGTGACATTCTTGCTCCAACCACCTCGTGGTGATGAAAGGTGACACCTTTTCCATCTTTGATCCCGCGTGTTTTTGGTTTACCAATGTCATGAAACAACGCAGCAAGTCGTGTGATGCGAAAATCAAAATTCTCGGATGCATCTGGGCGCACATTTTCGACGACAGCGAAGGTGTGTGTCAACACATCTTTATGACGATGTATTGGATCTTGTTCAAGTTTCATGGCTGGCAACTCTGGAAAGAAGTGCTCGGCTAAGCCTGTGTCAACCAAAAACCACAGTCCACTTGTTGGGTGATCACAAACCATTAAGCGATCGAGTTCATTACGCACACGTTCTGCCGAAATGATTTTGAGCCGATCGTGCAATTTCTGCACTGCTGCAACCATTTCCGGCACGGGTTGAAGTTGCAATGTTGCGATAAATCGTGCCGCGCGCATCATCCGCAACGGATCATCAGTAAAACTTATTTCTGGCGACAGCGGTGTGCGCAACGTGCGACTCATCAAGTCGGCTGCACCACCATAAGGATCAACAAGTTCTGGAACATCGCTCGTAACTTCGAGCGCCATCGCGTTGATCGTGAAATCGCGGCGCGATAAATCGGTTGCAATGTCATCCGAAAACTCCACGTCTGGCTTGCGGGAATCTGGGGAATATGCCTCGGCGCGGTGCGTAGTGATTTCGTATGTGCGTCCGTTCTTCTGGGCCGAAATAGTGCCGAAGCGCTCGCCGGTGGTCCATACGGCATCAGCCCAACCTGTTAAAAAGCGTTTCGTTTCTTCTGGACGAGCATTAGTGGTGAAGTCAAAATCCACCTCGCCCATCTGACGATCGAGCAAAAGATCTCGCACAGTCCCACCCACCACATAGAGACGGCGGTCAGCTTTGCGAAAAATATCCCCAAGCGGCGCGAGTTCGGCCAACACCGGAGCAAATCGTTGCGGAACCACGGTGTTTAGGTTAGGCGTTACCGATTGAACTTGAGGGACTACCGTCGAGATGTGCGTGGTGAACACGAATTGGCAAACGAGATGCTTTTTAGCAACTGGCGCAAATTGAGACAAAGATCGGTGAGACTGGTGATCATGGATCGCCTACGACGTGCTTGTACGGCCATGCTCATCCTGATTGGTGTGACTTTGTCCATGCTTGGCGTGCTTCCCCATCCGACAAGTGCCTTAAGTGCTGTAACGGCAAATTCGGTTGATGTACGACTTGTCGCACAAAATTTCAATGTTCTTGCAGGCACACAATTTCGCTTCACCGTTGGCGTGCTCGATGAAGCAGTCCGCAACCAGCTCGAACAAGACCCAACGACAACACTTCGCATAACTGCATTTTCACCAGTAACCACCCGAGAGCAAGTGCGCTCGATTGTTGGAGGTGTCGAACCAGTTGGGCAACTTGCAGTTGCCGACTTGAGACTCATTCAATTGGCAAGAACCGAAACAAACAGCTACACAGCGTTTCTTTCGACAACAGCGCGCACAAACTCATTGCGCCTCACAAAAGACGGTGTGTACCCCATACAAATTTCTTTCGTGCGCGAAGGTCAACCGATTTCCAAGTTGAACACATTCGTCAACTTCTTCAACTCGCCCACTGAGACGTCGCGTCTTCCTGTTTCTATTGCGTCAACAGTTACAACGCCGCTCGCTCATGCTCCTAACGGAACAATTGTGATCAGTGATGCGACAAGAAAACAACTCACCGATCTTGCCCAATCACTAGAAGGTGGTGCTGCGCCATTGTCTGTTCAGGTTTCGCCCGAAATTCTGGATGGTCTTGCCAGATCAACACAATCCGTTGATGTTGATCTACTCACGCGCTTGCAAACTGCGTTTGCTAATCACGATTTGTTGCGCGCACCTTTTGTTCCTGTTGATCCATCAAGCGCGATGCGCACCGGACGAACCAACGACTTCTCACAAATGCGCGGTCTTGGTGATGAAATCATTGAGTTGCGCAATGGCGAAAAAACGCTTTCACCAAATATTTGGTTTTCCAATGTTCCCATCGATACAGACGGAGCAGAATTGCTACAAGGCTTCGACGTTCACACAATTGTTCTTACGCCTCAAGCAGCAGCAAAGATCGGAACATTGGACAACTACGCCAAGCCGTATCGCATCTCAAGCGATATTGCATTAAGAACAACAGATCCGTTGTACGCAACGGCTCTTACTGGCAAACCAAATAGCCCTGTAATTACGGCTTATTCGCTTGCTGCCGAGCTTTTAATGCAACGACAAGAGGTTGTTGATAGCGGTGGGGTTGTGTCGTCAAACTTTGTCGTTCTCAGCAACACGAATGGCACACCAATTGACACCGCATTACTTGCGCCGTTGGCAGTTGCTATTGACCGCGCTCCACAACTTCGACTGCGGGCACTGAGTTCGCTCCCACGCGCAAATAGCGAGGCAACGCTTGTCAAAGTGCCTCGTTCAAATCAAATAGATGTCTCGATTGCCGGAAAGGCAACTGACTCTCTCGCTGATGAGTTGGCCTCAACATCCCTCATGTTGCCCACTGATGCGCCGCAACGTCTTGCTTGGTCTACTTCAAAGTTGGTCATGCTTGATGACCGGCTAAGTAGTGATGACTTTGCGTTGTACTTCAAAGGTTTTCGTAATCAACTTCGACTGCTTCGGGCATCGGTGAAGGTTCCACAGTCGTTAAGTTTTACGCTCGGTGGACGCGGAAGTGATTTGCGAATACAACTTCGCAATGATGCTGCAGTTGACCTCACAGTTTCGGTTGAGATCTCGAGTGCAAAGCTGAAGTTTCCCGACGAGGATCGCGTAGTGACAGTGCCAGCAAACGGCGCTGTCGACTTGGTAATTCCTGTTGTTGCTCGCGCGAGTGGACGCTTCCCTATTGAAGTTGTGCTCTACACGCCAGATGGATTAGTGCAAGCCGGCCAGCGTGTTCAACTCACTGCAAGGGTTGCCGCCATCGCGGGTCTCGGACTCGTAGTCAGTGGCGCTGCCGCTCTTGTGTTGCTTGCATGGTGGTTAAGTCATTGGCGCGCTAATCGCCGAAAGTCTGCTGCAAAACAACATCCTGCAATTGGCTAAAAAGCCTGCTGTAGGCTCAGTATTATGACCGTTCGCATCGTTACCGATAGTGCATCTGATATTCCGCAATCATTGGCAGACGCCAACAATATTTCGATAGTTCCATTGTCGTTTCGCTTTGGTGATGAAGAGTTCATTGATCGCCAACAGCTCACCGTCGCACAGTTTTGGGAGCGATGCGGTTCATCTGCTGTGTTGCCAGAAACGGCAGCACCTTCACCAGGTCAGTTTGAAGCCGAATTCCGACGACTTTTTTCTACTGGTGCAACTGGCATAGTCGTGATTTCACTTTCATCTCAATTGTCGGCAACCATGCAAAGTGCCGAGTTAGCTGCTCGCGCAGTTGCGGGTGATATTCCAGTACGTGTCGTAGATAGCCGCTCCGCATCGATGGGTCAGGGTATTGCTGCCGTCGCCTGTGCAAAAAAGGCTGCGGGTGGCGCAAGTTTGGACGAGGTCGCTGCGTATGCCAATGATCTTGCTGCCAGAACACAGGTGTGGGCAGCACTTGACACCCTTGAAAATCTCAAAAAGGGTGGACGAATCAGTGGAGCCAAGGCTTTGTTCGCGTCAGCATTGGCAATTAAACCAATTCTCCAAATCAAAGATGGCTTAATTCAAGAAGGCGGCAAACAACGCACACGAAGCAAAGCGGTTGCTCTGCTTATTGACACGGTAAAACAGGCTGGAGCAATCGAGAATCTTTCGGTTTTGCAGGCCGAGTGCGATGATGTACAAGAATTTGTTGCGTCGCTGCGTGAGTTTTACTCCGGTGAAATCATGATCAGTGACATTGGTGCAATCATCGGCTCACACACCGGTCCACGAGCGATGGGCGTCACGTTCCACACGAAGTAAGTTGCACGCTCTGTAGGTATCCCCGAGATATCCCCGTTTCATAAGGGGTTTGGGAAGTATTGTCGCATCACAGCGATGAGTCAGGACAGCCCACTTTCACGCCTTATTGGCGGCCGATATCAACTTGAGCATCGCATTGCCCGAGGTGGAATGGCCGAAGTATGGCTAGCAAGCGACACATTTCTTCATCGACAAGTTGCAGTCAAGTTACTTAAACCACATTTGGCAAACGATGCCAATGTGGCGGAGCGTTTTCGACGCGAAGCGGTCGCATGTGCTGGCATTACTCACCCCAACATCGTTGCCGTTTATGACTGCATCGAACACGGTGGTCGTCAAGCAGTCATCATGCAATATGTGCAAGGTAAAAGTTTGCGTGATGTGCTCGATAAGCAAAAGAAACTAAAGCCTCAACTCACAATTCATATTGGATTGTCTGTTGCTGCAGCATTAGAGGAAGCGCACAGACAAAATTTTGTGCACCGCGATGTCAAGCCAGGAAATATTTTGCTGACACCTGATGCTCGCTGTTTGCTCGCCGACTTCGGTATTGCAAAAGCACTCGTTTCAAGTGGTGATGATCTCACCAGTGACAACATCATGATGGGTACTGCGAAATACCTATCGCCAGAACAAGTGCGTGGCAAGCCACTTGACGGTCGGGCCGACCTCTACGGTCTTGGGCTTGTTTTATATGAATGCCTTGCTGGTCGCGTTCCATTTGTTGGTGAAACCGATGCAGACACGGCCCTCGCAAGATTGCAACGTGAACCCACCGACCTCGCTCGCTTGCGACCGTCGCTTTCGCCAAACCTGGTCAAGGTCATTCACAAACTTCTCGCTCGTAATCCAGATCATCGATATGCAGATGCTGCAGAGACGATTGTTGCGTTGCGTGCCGCACGAAGTGGTGAGTTGGATCGCACTACCGAAATCACTCCTCCCTCAGGGTTAATGGTGGTAGGTGGAGAAGTGTTGGAGCGACCGACAACACGCTCCGCTCCGACCGCTCCATCAAAGCCGCAGGCCTCAAGACTCACCGTCGTTGGTCAGCCACTTTTTGATGCTCCCGAGCGCGGACAACGTGAATTTCACGACACACATGAAGAAACTGCGCGCTTACCAAGATCAGCGGCGAACGGTCTTCGCCAAACTGTTGCTGGTCTAGTAGTTGTTGGACTACTTGGTGGCGGCGCATTGTGGTTTACAAGCGAAAAAACTCGGACAGATTCTCAGGTCGTCGCACCAGTTGTAGATCCAGTTGCGCCGGTTGCACCTGTTGCACTCGAACCCGCGTCGATTGTCTCAATCATGAGCTATGACCCAAGTGGTAACGATGGCGAAGAAAACGAAGCACTCGTTCCATTGCTGCTCGACAGCAATCCACAAACCAACTGGACTACAACGTGTTATGCAAACCAGTATTTCGGAAGTAAAGAATTTGTCGGTTTAGTTGTTCAGTTTTCTGCGCCTACCACTGGAACTCTCAATGTATATATGGGTAACGCACCGTGGAAAATAGATGTGTACACAGCACTTGACACTGCTCCTCCCCAGCTCGCTGGTTGGGGGCAACGCATAACAACTGGCAATAACACGAAGCGTCGCGGTGCCAACTTCATCATTGCTCAGCCCGCACAATATGTGCTGCTCGCGTTGCGAGAAATTGGAAAAAGTGGGATGTGTAGTGGGTCCAATCCTTATCAAGGGTTGCTCTCGGGAGTCACGTTCCAGGCAAGTTAGCCTGCTTATATGCCTTCAAATCCGTTTACCGATCCGCAGTGGGCATCTCGCACGGTTGACTCGATCGACCGAATTGTTGCCTTTGTTCGCGATCGAACCACACGCCCTGCAGTGGCAATTGTTCGGGGCCTCATTTTTGGAAGCATGGCGCTTGTTGGCGCCGTTTTCGTGGTGATCGTTCTTGTAGTTGGTGGTATCCGCGCTCTACATTCACTGCTTGACATTTGGTGGTCGCGCGATACCGCAGTATGGGCTTCTTATTTAATTATTAGTGGCGTATTTTGTGTCATCGGCATGTTGTTGATGCGCCGCCGCCATCCGCAAGACTAAATTTCGACCAAACAGAAAAGAAACCCCCATGACCACACCAGTTCACAGCAAAGTATTGATTATTGGATCAGGTCCGGCCGGACTCACTGCAGCTATCTATACGGCAAGAGCCAACCTGCAACCACTCGTCATCGAAGGCGAGCCTTCTTCTACTTCTGATCAGCCAGGCGGCCAATTGATGTTGACAACCGAGGTCGAAAATTTTCCAGGTTTTCCGGAAGGCATCATGGGACCAGAGTTAATGATGCGCTGTCGTGATCAGGCAATTCGGTTTGGAACCGAATTCATTACCGAAAAAGTAACAAAAGTTGATTTTTCATCCAGGCCGTTTCGAGCATGGGTCCGCGACACCGAGTACACGGCCGATTCAATAATTGTTAGCACTGGTGCGCAATCGTTGTGGTTGAACCTTGACGAAGAGAAACGTTTTGTGGGTCATGGTCTTTCAAGTTGTGCGACGTGTGATGGATTTTTCTTTCGTGACCAGGAAATCGTTGTTGTTGGCGGTGGCGACTCCGCACTTGAAGAGGCGCAATTCCTCACCAAGTTTGCATCCAAGGTGACAATCGTGCATCGCCGCGAATCTTTGCGTGCTTCAAAGATCATGCAAGACCGTGCGTTTAAGAACGACAAAATTTCATTCATTTGGAACAAGCAGGTCACACGTATCAACGGAGATGCAAAGGTGAGCGGGATCGAAATGACCGACACGGTTACTGGTGAGGTTTCGACTATGAATGTCGCCGGCATATTTGTGGCGATCGGCCACCGACCAAACACCGATTTGTTTAAGGGCATCTTGCAGATGGAAGACAACGGATACTTAACAACAAAAAATGGATCTACGTACACCAATATTGAGGGTGTGTTTGCGTGTGGTGACGTACAAGACCACACCTATCGTCAGGCGATTACGGCAGCTGGTTCTGGATGTATGGCGGCGATTGATTGTGAGCGGTGGCTAGAGGCACAGCACTCATAGTCCAGAGTTGAATGTTGGCATGGGTATTATGTTGCCCAGCGTCATTTACTCAACGATAAAAATAGACTGGACCACCATGGCAGACGGAATTATCACACTGACAAGCGGCAGCTTTGACGAGACCGTAAAGAGTTCGACCACACCGATACTTGTTGACTTCTGGGCCGAGTGGTGTGGGCCTTGCAAAGCAATTGCACCAGTGTTGAAAGAGCTCTCAACAGAACTCGCTGGAAAAGTAACTATTGCAAAACTTGATGTTGATGCACATGGAGATATCGCGCAGCGTTTTAGTGTGATGAGCATTCCAACACTGTTGATTTTTAATAACGGTGAAGTGCAAAAGCGTTTGGTCGGAGCAAAAGGTAAGGGTCAACTGCTACAGGAGCTTGCAGAATTTCTCCCAACTTCCCACTAACGATCTATCAGCGACATAACGCAGTAGCTGCGATGCAGCAGCGCCTACATGCCCTTGGCATGCTTGATGATTCGCTTATTGAGCGCGGCTATTTCTGTGAATTGACTCATGACGCGCTGCGAGAGTTTCAAGCCAATCGCGGCTTGCCTCAAGACGGTGTTTGTGATCGCAATGCGTGGGATGCCCTGATTGAAGCTTCGTGGCTGAGTGGTGCGCGTTTGTTGTATCTCACATCTCCCCATCTGCGAGGTGACGACATCATCGCGCTACAAACAAATCTTGCGCTTCTTGGTTTCGATTGCGGCCGCATAGACGGAATACTCGGACCCAACACTGTTCGCTCGCTCACTGACTTTCAACAAAATTACGGCCTTGTTGCCGATGGCATCTGTGGTCCCGAGACACTTCAGGCATTGTCACGAATGAGTAGCCAAACTGGATCTGGTCCAGGAATTGTTTCGGTTCGAGAATCTGAAAAACTTCATCACGCCTCCCGGGGCGGCAATGCTCTCAAAATAGTTGTGGGTTGCTTCGGTGACTTACAAAGTGTTTCGAGGGGTTTGACAAGAAAATTGCGCGAGCAGTATGACGACGTCATGACAGTTGAAGAATCGGATCCAACTCTGCACGCAACATCTGCCAATAGTTTTCAAGCAGATACATATGTCGGTATTGCAGCATCGACCGCACAACACCACGAGATTATTTATTATGAGACTGAAGGATTTAGCTCGCCGGGCGGACGCCGACTGGCTGAAGCAATTTCGGCACAACTCAACGACTTGAAGATTGGGCAGTTCGCGGTCAGGGGAATGCGCCTTCCTATCCTTCGAGCAACCCGAATGCCTGCCGTCGTGTGCATTTTTGGACAGGGGCTTCAGCCCGAGTTTGGTGCTATCGCCGACTCAATTTATACAGCAATAACAGGCTGGTTTTCCCCTCAAAACCCTGCCTGAGCAGGGATTTAGTGGGTTATCCACAGGTTTACACACAGTCTGTGAGGACTGTCAAGTACTTGTTTACGCTCATGCTCCACAAGAGACACAGGGTTGCACACAAGCCGATAAGTCGTTTTGACTAGTGCTGCTGATTAATCCTCTGATTGAGGCCCTTCAGTCATGAGTCGGTAAATCCGCTCGAGGTCTTCGAGATCGGCGAAATCAATAGTGACCTTGCCATGTTTGCCACTCATGGTGACTCCAACCGATGTCTGCAGGTGTTCGGCAAGAAGTCCCTCGAGTTCGAGCAGGCCTGGAGGTCGTAACGCGGTTGTCTTTGCCCCGGTAGACGTGGTTGATTTTCCAGAAGTCTTGCCTATGTTGCCGGTGCTTGCTCCCCCACTAGAAGTGGTTGAAGCCGGCTGGCTGTCTCGGACTGCTTCCTCGACGCCTCGAACAGTCCAACCCATTTCCACTGCACGTTTTGCAAGCTGCTCTTGGAGTGAGCGGTCAGGAGTTCCCAGTAATGCTTTTGCATGACCCGCCGACAATCGTCCGTCGGCCAACAACGACTGAATCGATGGTGGGAGCCCGAGTAGCCGCAAAGCGTTGGTGATGGCAGAGCGACTCTTACCTACCTTGCTCGCAACTTGCTCGTGAGTCATGTTGAAGTCTTCGAGTAGTTGCTGATACGCAGCAGCTTCTTCGAGTGGGGTGAGATCTTGTCGATGCAAGTTCTCAACGAGTGCTTGCTCGACCGACGAAACGTCGTCAGTGACGCGCACAATTGCTGGAATAATTTGCAGCCCTGCACGTGATGCCGCACGCCAACGGCGCTCACCTGCAATTAATTGATAGCGACCGTTGTCGTCTGGACGCACCAAGATTGGCTGCAGTACACCAATTGCCGAAATAGATGCGGATAATTCAGCAAGTGAAGCTTCATCGAAATGCACGCGCGGCTGGTTTGGGTTTGGATCAATTGCGTTTACTGCAATATCTTTCAGCCCTGTTGCGGATTCTGTATTTGTACCGTCACTGGTACTTGTACTACTTGTGGCACTGCTAGTGTTTCGATTGGTGGGGATGAGCGCGTCTAAGCCTTTACCCAATCCGCTGCGGCGCACCACCACTCACCTCCAATGCAACAGCTCGGTAGGCCTTTGCGCCAGCCGAGTTGGAGTCGAATGTGGTAATTGGTTTGCCATGCGATGGAGCCTCGGCAAGACGCACGGTGTGCGGAATAACCGCTTGGCACACTTTGTCACCGAAATGCTCGCGTACCTCGGCGACAACATCTGAAGACAATTTGGTTCTGGTGTCAAACATTGTGCAGATAATGGTGCTGACTGCCAAGTTTGGGTTGAGGTTTTGGCTCACCAGGTCGACGTTGCGCAATAACTGCCCCAAGCCCTCAAGTGCGTAATACTGACACTGAATCGGCACAATAACTTCGCGTGCGGCAGTCAGACCATTGACGGTCAAAAGGCCAAGCGATGGCGGGCAGTCAATCAATACATAATCAAATTGATTCAACACAGACTCAATCGCCTTCTTCAGCCGAGTTTCGCGACCCATGGCAGGCACTAGTTCAATTTCGGCACCGGCTAGATCCAGGTTGGATGGAGCAACAAAGAGGTTCCGAACTGCAGTTGGTACGAGACAGTCCTCCATTGGGGTGTCATGCAACAACACGTCATAAACGCTGGTTTCCATCTCACGGGTGTTCAAACCCAGACCAGTCGAAGCGTTACCTTGGGGATCGAGGTCGACAATAAGGACTCGATATCCCTGTTCGGCCAAACAGGCGCCCACATTGATAGTGGTTGTGGTCTTGCCTACGCCACCCTTTTGATTCGCCATCGCAATGACCCGTGGTACAGGGTGCGGCAGGGTGGGTTCAGGTTTTACCGAATTCATATACCTCTTATTCTACCGAAGGCTGACTAACCAACGGGGGATACGGTCCGAAGATGCAGCCCAGGTATTCATCCGCTTAACCGAGAATGTTCCACGTGGAACATATTGGGTTGAATTTGCTGGTTTGGGGGTTTAGAAATGTTCCACGTGGAACAATGCGACCGGACCCAGCCGTGTTGGAGCTGAAACTCCGAGCTTTCCAAGATCCACGTCGGCCCACCTATCTGGACTACCAGGTGGGGGTTCGCTGACCACCACGTACCCGCCCAGCCTGACCAAACTCACAGCCCATTGCAAGGTTTGCAGTGGGGGACCAAAACCGCGGCCGCAAGCAGCATCGAAGGCGTGGGCAAAGCGGTCTTGGTTCCGCAACACCTCCACATCGCCGCACACCACCTCAACTTGGTCTTGGATCCCCAAAGACTGGACCGAACGCAACAATGTGTCCGTGCGCTTGGCACGCCGGTCTATCAGGGTCATCTGGATTTCAGGCCGAACAATAGCAATGACCAGACCAGGAACTCCTGCTCCGCTCCCTAAATCAACGCACGATGTGACCCCTAGAGGCAATGCTTCGGCAAAGGTTGCCGCATGTTCAATGATCTCGGACAGGGGGGCAGACCCCAACGCTCCAATTTTTTGGGCTTCGCCGAAGATACGACAAAGACCAGGGTGGTCTGCAGGCCTCATGATACGGGCTTCATATTACGGGCTTTATTTTTATAAGCCCATATCTGCGGGGCTATTCGGCGGCTTCGGCTGTTTCAGCCAATGCAACCACTACCCGTCGATGCGGGTCTTGGCCCTGTGAGTGTGTGCTCACGCCAGTCGAGTTAACGAGGGCGTCATGCACAATCTTGCGGTCGGCAGAGTTCATCGGTTCAAGCACACGTGGCTGACCTGTGGCCAGAACGTCATCGGCAACTTTGAGGGCAAAACGGCTGAGGGCTTCTCGGCGACGCTCGCGGTAGCTACCAATATCAACGCGCATATGGGTGTCATGGTCGCCAAGGCGGCGTTGGCTCACTACACGAGTGAGGTCTTGCACGGCCATCAATGTTGCACCGCGCTGACCAACGAATACAGAGACATCATCGCCCAAGACGTTGATATCAATGTCTTCGCCGTTGAGAGTGGAGGTCACTTGGCCAACGAGACCAGCAGCTGTCAACATTCCCTCTAGAAATGTGGTCGCAGCAGCACTCACAGTGGTTGGATCTACTGGGGGACCCTCTGGGCGAGGTGCTCGCTCGGCATCGGATGATTTTCGTGGCTCGCGGCGTGGTCGATCTGACCCGGCTGCCGATTTTGGCCCACGACGACCTTTCGATGCATCGCCATCTTTGCTAGTTGTGCGCTTTGGACCACGGTCGCGACGTTCTGGTTTTGACCTTGGTGCTGTTGGTCGAACACGGGCACGAACTCGTGCTTCGCCACGTGTGCGTCCAAACAAACCTGGTTTCGGTTCTTCAAGAACATCGAACTCGGCGTCTTCTTCTGAAACACCCAACTGATCGAGTGCCAAATTTTTTGCTGCTTCAAGTGTGTCAGCGGTTGTCTCTACCCATTCCATACATGTCCTCGTTACTTATCTGATGTGGCGAATAAAATGTTTACGGTTTTGGCCGGCGAGCAACCGAACCACTTCGATTTTTTCCTGGAGCTTGCGGACGTCGCGAAGTGCCAGAAGATTTTCCCTTTGGGGGAGTGACGCGCTTGCTCGAAAACGGCGCGTCAGGATTTGCAGCAGGTTTAATTTCTTTCTTGTTATCTTTTTTGTCTTTTTGATTCATGTCACGTGCTTGAGCGCTCGCAACTTGTGCTTGGCGACCCAACGACGAATCGTGTCCATAAAAACGTTTGGTGATGTAGAACTGCTGGATGATGCGAATGATTGCTTGCACCATGTAATAGACAATCAAACCAGTAGGAAGAAAAAGCTGGAAAACAGCGAAAACTACTGGCAAATACTGCATTAACTTGGCTTGGCTTGCCGACATCGTTGGGCTCACTGTGCGCGATGCAACCATTTTTTGCTGCACAAAATACAAACCTGCAAG